>Ga0181553_10001118_pt1 | contig 23856 bp, 20 predicted proteins | sample 011ome_17_FD_133753 | JGI IMG/M metagenome (GOLD analysis project Ga0181553, IMG submission 133753) | Coastal salt marsh microbial communities from the Groves Creek Marsh, Skidaway Island, Georgia - 011502XT metaG (megahit assembly) | ecosystem: Environmental > Aquatic > Marine > Intertidal...
CAAATCGAAAATTCTGGATTTGAAGGCGCCTGGGAAGATGTAACTGGATCTGAGGATGAACCAGAAGAATGGAGTTCTTTAAAAACAGCAGATGCCTTAGGCTTTTTTGCTCCGATTGTATTATTTCAAAGCACGGATGCGCATACGGGCACTTATTCGGCGCGTTTAAAAAACACAACTACTGGTGGTATTGTGGCCAATGGTATTATGACCAATGGTCAAGTTCATGCCGATTTCGATCCAGAAGAAGGGTATGTGTTCACCAATACAGATAATAGTGATTGGTATTATTCATTTACAGATCGACCAGATAGTTTGGTTGCTTGGGTAAAATATAATCCTGAGGGAGGTGATCGTGGAAAGTTAGAAATCCTATTGCATACTAGCGGAGCAGAAGGCAAACTTCCAGAAGCAGGCTCTACTTCACACTGGGTGGCAAAAGCACGAATTGATGTGGAAGGTAGCATTTCAGAATGGACAAGAGTATCTGCACCGTTTAATTATTTTTCTGGCGACAATCCCACTTATGCATTAATGGTAGTCACCTCAGGTGACAGCACTATCGCAGTGGACGGTAGTGAAATGTGGATTGATGATATTGAATTAATCTATAACCCTTTTGGAACTGGTGTTGAAGAAAATGAAAATGAAATTTCAGTTTTCACCAGTGGTTCAGACCTTATTATTAATACGGAATCAGCTCAAAACGGTACTGTTCGACTCTTTGGTTTAGATGGGCGATTGGTTTTGGAGGAACAATTGAATGGAACAAACAACCGATTTGGCTTAAAATCAAAAGGTGTTTTTCTGTATCAAATTGAAATCAACGGAACGATTCAGATAGGTAAAGTAACGTTTGTGAACTAATCTGTTACTTTTTATCGTATGGTGCATTCTAAAAAGAAAAGCTATGCGATATACCTTCCTCTTTTATTCTCTTATTATTGTTTTAACGTGCACTGCCCAAACTGAATTGGGAAATTATGACGTGTTGTTAAGCGAAATTAAAACTGATCGGTTAGCTTTAAAATCGGAGAATCAATCAATGGATTCTTGTCGATCTTATTTTTTACACCAATTTGAGGATCGCATTTTTCCACATTGGGTAGGGACCAAATGGGATTATAATGGACATACCAACCGTCCTGGTTCGGACAAATTAATTGCATGTGGTTATTTCGTATCCACCACGCTAAAACATATGGGGTTTAATTGGAATCGTTATGACTTAGCAAAGATGTATTCTAAGGCTATTGTGGAACAAACATGCGAGAAGATGACCAAATATGCTTCTAAACCAGAAGCTTTGAAAGCTGTATTGTCATCCGAGGACAACCTCTATATTGTTGGTTTGGATATGCATGTCGGATTCTTGTTAAAACGAAATAACACGGTCTATTTTGTGCATTCTAACTATTACGGCACGGTTGGTCCAGAAAAGGAAATTGCCAAAAACAGTATGGCTTTTGATGATAGTGCAAATTATTATATCGGTAAATTTCTAACGGATCGAAATATTAAAAGGTGGTTAAACGGCACCTTGTTTACATTTGTCCGTGACTAGTTTAATAAATCAAAAAGGTAGTTCCAAAATGAACTCATATGCCATTTCGAGTTCGCAACGGAACTATGTTCAGAAATGACTTCTAAATTGGTGTGGTACGAATTGTATCCGCCAAAATTTGGACCTGACTGACTTTCAATTTGAATCGTAGTATCATCAATACCAAGGACGTTCATCGCGCGTAGATTTTCAACTTGATTGGCATAAGATGCGACATCATCTTCTGCATGTAAAAAGGCATAATAATCAGAGAGCGCTGTTGCAGAACCATCCGCTAACCAATCACCTGGTGAACTTGAAGATGTCTGAAAATCATTTGGACCGGCAAACATAACCACCCGATCTACCGCTACTTGCTTGGCAATATAACCCGCATGGCCAGAGCCTTGCGAATGTCCCGCTACTGTTATTTTTGACCAAATCGGTTCTCCAGCTGAAACATAATTGCTCCAACCTTCTTCCGGTTTTGTTTCCGCGAGATAGGAAATTAAGTTACGAAAACGCTGATCAATGCTGTTTAGAGAGTCTACAGTTACATCCAATTAAATAGGCGTTCCGTAACAAATTTCTTGTCGGTATTGGCTATACACTTCTGGGTTTTCAGAATCACCCAATGGAGCAGCCGGCACATTATTCGGATAAGCCAAAGAAATCACATGGTAACCAGCACTTCAGATATAATCGCAAATCTCTTGATAGTTATCTGGTTTACTCCATGTACCACCTAAAAACAAAATCAATCGGTCGCTGTTCACATTCGCATGACGCATAACCAAATGTGGTGTTTCTCCACAACCATAGTCACCATTGGTAAGATTAGGAGCTACTTCATAGGTCTCCGTATTGATTATTGGCTCATCCTCCTCTTTTTTACATGCCATCACAAAAAGAAAAAGACTCAATAAAAAAAGTGACTGATAAAACAATTTCATAGTTATGATGATTGGTTATTCAATAAACGATGGGTTGGCTAAGCTCCCCTATTTATAATGCTTCTTTTCTTTTTTACCTTCTTTATTGCGCTCTATCCACTTACCCTTTTTTACGCCATTGACAAATTTGCCTTTCGCCATGAGTTGTTTGTCTTCGTTGTAAAACTTCCATGAGCCATCCCGTTGACCTTCCTCGTTAAAAGTTCCAGTCTCAATTACATGTCCTTTTTCGCTATAACGTGTGAATTCTCCAACCATATGTACCCCGACACGATTTCCTTTTTCAATAATTTTGCCCGGTGCACCATATACTTCAAAGGGTCCCGCTGGCAGATCATTCTTAAAGAGTTGTGAAATTTGCACGTCCCCTGTTTCAAAAAAACGTTTCCAAATGCCCTCTTTTAAACCGGCTTTATAAACACCTTCTTCAAATAAGTTCCCTTGTTCTGAATAGGCCTTATACAATCCGTGAATGGTATCGTTGCGATAAACACAATCTACGTCCAATACCCCACTCTGAAAATACTTTTGGTAAACACCGTTTTGGCGATCATTTTCATAATTGACCTTTTCATATAAGGCCCCATTCTCTTGGTAGTTCAACCACTCTCCCGTTTTCAGACCCATCTGGTCATACTTTCTATGTTCTCGAAATTTACCATTCGGATACCAAACTTCATAATCTCCAACTTCAACACCATCTTTATAATGAATAACAAAACGTTGATTACCGTCTTTGAACCATGACTCCCACTTCTTTTCTTTTTGACCGTTCGGACTGTAAAAACCTTTTAGTTTCAATTGTCCATTTTTGTAATACTCCTCGTACTCTCCCGTTTCGAGGTGTTTTTTGGATTCCATCGATCCCGTTTCAAAATAGGTAAATACTTCTCCTGTCGTTTTGCCTTCCTCATCATAGGTTCCTTTCTCTTTTACTGACCCATTTTCATAATACCGAACATAGGGTCCTAAGGGTTTTCCTTCCTTATAATTCAGCAACATACTGCGTTTACCATTCTCATGGAAAGCAACATACTCGCCGATGATCTTATTCTCTGCGTTTACTTCATAGCGTTGAAACAAACGCCCATTTTCATAATAATAATCCCAGACCCCTTGTTTTTGGCCGCAGAAAAATTGACCTTTTGCTATGATTTTTCCAGCTTCATTTTTGATAATTTCCTCATGCGGCTGATCATAGTCGTATACATTGAATGTAATTTCTTTATTCTTAATAAAATGATTCTTCTTTTTGCCGTTTACAGTCATTTGAGAATACTCCTCAATAACCTTAAACTGAATCGTTTGTCCAGAAACGCGGGTTACTTCTGCTGTTGCAATTAATAAATCACCGGTTACCAATGCTCCAAAGAGCTCCTTTTCAAAAGCAACCAGAATTTCTCCTTTTTGACCGACTTTTGGCAAGTTTCCTTCGATTTTTTTGGCAGCAGGTTTAGAAGCTGAGCTATTTGTAAAAACACCTTTGAAAGACGATTGCACTTCATCGCATTTCTCCAAGCCTTGACCATTGACAAACCCCGAATTAAATAGAGATACCGATACGATAAGAAATCCTAAAATGCTGTTTTTAAACATATACTGATATTTGGTTTGAAGATAGTTATTTCCTCAGACTATCCTAAATTCATTCAACTGACGAGTGAACTAAACCAAGGGTTGACAAAAAGACCTTATCTTCGTACTATGAAAACATGGATCATCATCATATTGTTATCTTTTGTCCCTGTCAAAGCATGGTTACAGCCTGTGACAACGGATATGGGATTTGTCGATCATGAATCATTACATACCTACAATTTTAATGCCGACGAGCTTGGAATTTACCTAGAAGAAGTGAATGACTCTATCAAAAATTGGTTAAGAGATACATCATTTGCTTATCCAACCTCTTTCGTTATTCAATTGAATAAAAGCTACGCTCCATCTTTGCTCGTATTAAATTCAGATTCAGAACCCATAGCTGAATACCTATCTACTAAGTGGGACCAATTATCAGATATACGGCCCTTATATCTTCCTCAAGAGGTGATTATGATTATTCGCGACAGCAGTATAATACAAGGTGCAAGAAATGTCATTTTACCTTGGGCTTTAAAAAGACAGAATGTAAATACCCAGCAATGGAATAATAAATCATACAAGGAGAACTATCTGGAACTCATTCAATGGTCTTCAAAAATTAATGAATTGCTTGATATTTATGAGCTGAGCGCTTTTAAGAAGACTTTTGATGCTGCTCCACCGACTGATCGTAAAAAACGTATGGAAGCCCTCGTAAAAGACCCTCAGTTTTATCCCATTCGGCGAGTATTCTCCTTAGCCAAAAACGGAAAACTTGATTATGCTCGCTTCTACATTCAACAGATTTTGCAATTTGAGGCGCCCAATACCCTTTTGCATTACTTCATAAAAGAACTTAATTGGCGACTATTGGTGCTCAAACTGAAAGAAAAAAAAGCGTTACGCAAGAAATATTATGGTGCTATCAAACAAGTTCACGCGAACAACCAAGCCATCATTTGGATGGGACTGGACACGATAAATAATCCCTCGACCGATCAATACAAGACACCTGAATTATTAACCTTGTATAAAAGTAATTTTCCGTTATGCAAAAAGCAATTAAACCCCTACTCGAAAGAATCGGCCTATGATACAGCGCTTCGCAATGAAATGGAAAACCTCTTTATCGACGCGGAAACCTTTGATTCGGATTTTATTCGCTTTGGTGAAATAGCCATCATTCTTGAAGATTATGCTTTTGCTACTGATTATTTCTGGATGCTTGCCCATGATGACAAGCTTCCTGAGAAAAGCGAAGACGCCTTTTTTCTATATGAGTACAGTTTGTATCGCCAAGGATTATTAACTGAACTGAGTAAAAAGGAAGAAAAGCCTTTTAAAAAGTACGGCAAGCAACTTAAGAAGGTGATGAAACGTTCTGAGGCTTATCGGGGATATTAATTCCCTCCTAAAGACTAAATCTTATCTATCGATTCCTTTTCCAATCCGTTACCTCTGGATCAACAGCTTGTAGTTCTTGATCTTTTTTGCCTTCTTGGAAAATGGCATACGCGGCTTTGGATACTTCTGCAGAAACCGTTGAGCGCAACATTTCTGGCTTGTAATGCTCTCCTACAAAGTTGATGGTAAAATTACCGTTTCGAAATTCTTCATGATCAATCGCAAATCGACAAAAACCTAAAGTCGTACTAAAACCTGCAATCTCATAATCATCAATCGCTTTGATCGTATTTTCAATGGCTGCATCACGATCTTCAGCATGCACGATGAGTTTTGCAATCATTGGATCATAGGTCAATGGAATCGCCATTTCTTCTTCATAACCATCATCAACGCGAACACCTAGACCCGTTGGGCGTTTATAGTGAACTATTTTACCTAAATCTGGCAAAAATTCATTTTCAGGATCTTCTGCATAGACTCGAATTTCAATCGAGTGCCCCATAATTTTTACATCCTCTTGCTTAAACGAAAGTTCTTCTCCGCGTGCAATTTTGATTTGCTCTTCAACTAAATCTAATCCAGTAATCATCTCTGTTACGGGATGCTCCACTTGCAAACGGGTATTCATTTCTAAGAAATAAAAATTCTTATGCTTGTCTAATAAAAACTCTACCGTACCAACTCCTTCATAATTGCATGAGCGTGCCACATTGATAGCTGCTTCTCCCATCCGGTGTCGCAATTCTGCATCTACTACTGGTGAAGGTGCTTCTTCCACTACTTTTTGGTGACGACGTTGAATTGAACATTCGCGTTCGTTTAAGTGTAATACATTACCATGTTGATCCGCAATAATTTGGATCTCGATATGTTTTGGTTCTTGAACAAATTTTTCAATGAATACAGCTCCATTCCCGAAAGAAGATACAGCTTCTGAAACAGCGCGGTCGAATTGGCTTTCAAATTCTTCGTTATTTTCAACAACCCGCATTCCTTTTCCACCACCTCCGGCAGAGGCTTTAATTAAAATTGGATAACCAATTCCTTCTGCAATCTTTTTTCCTTCGGCAATATCTGTAATAGCCTCATCCGTTCCGGGAACCATTGGTACGTCAAATGCCTTAACGGCTTGTTTGGCATCTAATTTATCTCCCATTACATCAATGGCCTTAGTGCCAGGACCGATAAATTTAATTCCGGCCTCCTCTACTCGTTTTGCGAAAGTCGAGTTCTCTGATAAAAATCCATAGGCTGGATGGATACCATCTGTATTCGTTTGTTTTGCAATCCGAAGGATCTTGTCCATATTCAAATAACTCGCAGAAGGTGTTGCCTCTCCCAAGCAATATGACTCGTCAGCAAACTTCACAAAAGGTGCATCAGCGTCGACGTCTGAATATACTGCTACACTACGAATATTCATATCGCGCAGTGTTCTCATGATTCTCAATGCTATTTCGCCACGATTGGCAACTAATACTTTTTTCATATCTTAATTATTATCGTTATCCCCGCCAGTATCGACATTTTCACGCTCTTTGAGCGCTGCGTCAACCGACCGTTTTTTACCGTTTGTATTTTTCTTGCGAATGACCACGTCATTTTCGCTGGACCTAAAAATATTCAAAAATCCTTGGAGTAGTTTAAATTGTTCCCAAGTATTATAGGTTTCTTCATAATAGAGTCCTACCCCTTGCGTAAACGGTCCTTTTTCTGTTGCATCCGCGCCTTGATTGGATTCATTAAAAGCATTGATGGTGAACGTTCCGTCATCGTTTAATTGATATTCTACAACAATATCTCCGATTATTCCGCCTGTACTCTCTTCATCCCCTGAAACAACGCCTAAACTTGTAGTAATCGTTAGTTTATCGCCAAGGTTTACCGAGTAATCGAATGATGCGGCATTCGGATCCAAATCAACTGCTATACCATTATCAAACTTATCTAACAAGGCATTCAATTGATCCTCGGCAATACCGGTTATACCTAATCCTTGGTTTGAAGAATTACCATGCGTTGGTAAGAATCGACCAAGGGCTACCAAAGCAAAAAATTGCTTTTTAACCTCATCCTTATCCAGCGCTTTTAATGAGGACGTGCCTAATTCTCCCGCCCCTTTTGATTCGATGACAAATCCTAAATCAGGATCCATCAAGGTACGTGTCATTAATAATTTAGCGTCAACATCTGCGATGATTTCATTGTCTAATCCAGGCGGCAAAATGGGTTGGAAATTAATTTGGTCTAACTGATAGGTTGCCCCGATATCAATTAAGGCATCATACGGCGACTTTGTCCATTTAAGTGAACTTCCTGGCTCTAATATAAAATCTCGTCGAGCTACGCCTTTCACACGCATATTATAAACTCCCTTATCAATGGTATAATCACCAAACATATCCATTTCTCCATACTCATCCGCATTCAGAGCAATATTACCTGAACCTGACTCAACGACAATTTGATCTTCGTAAACGGGATCGAAAACAATTGTTGCTCGCGTTTCTTTGGTAATGTCAAAATTCATATTCATGATAAGACCTGTCGTTTCAATCTTGGATTCATCTGTATTCGAAGCAGCATTGACATACAATGGAACAATAGTGTCAAATACAATAAATGAAGACTCTTCTAAGTCGCCCGCCCCATACATAGCCAAGCTAATATCGGTTCCCGTTTCAGTCACCGCATTCACGGTTACTTCTGTCATATCGGAGTTTCCATCAATATGAACATCCCCTGATATATAAGCTTTGCCATAATAGAAATCGCCATCTCTATAGTAGGTGTCCATTACTAAAAAACGGTCTGAAATTCCCGCACCTGCCATGACCAAATCGACATTATATCGCCAATCGGCCCATTTATCATGCTTGATCTCCATGGTAGCGACAGCATTATTTCCTTCTTGATCATAAACGTTGAGGAAATCTGCTGTAATCTTGTCCGTCGTGATATGCACATCGCCTGAAATTCCGAAACTAACATTAAACATCGGCACCATCACATTTGCTGTAACGATATCCAATACACCGTTTATGTTTGGCGCATTTATCTCACCCCTCACCTCTAATTTACCGTTCAACAAACCTTCTATTTCAGTATATAAGTCTGGATCAGAAAAGGCATTAAGGAACCCAATGTCGGTATAGTCAAAAATTAAATCTAAATTGATATTGTTTTTCTCTCTAGCTGTAAAATAATGCCCTAAGAACTGGAAGGTTTCTTTGTTATCACGCTTTAAGTTACCGTTGAGCGAGACACTTTCATTTTCACGATCCCATTTACTATCAACCAAAATATCCCCCACCATTTCGCCGTCAATAATGAGGTCTTTAATTTCAGAAAGGGCCATGAATCGTATTTGATTATAGACATCAGAAACGCCTCCATCAATATTCAAAACACCATCAATCGTAATAATACCATCCAATATACCGTTCAGATCAGACAGCTCAAAATCTCTGACCTGCGCATATAACCAATCGTCTGGATCTTCTGAAACGCGTCCATCTAACTTAATGACATGATCATTATTATGGATATCAAAATCAGTAAACTCAAAAATGAGATTATTCCATAATAATTTTGAATCCGGACTGATGTCCCATTTATGTGATTTTAAGAAAAAGAAGGAAGGCTTAAATTCCGTGATCACATCTTTGTTCTCGTGCAAGGTAGTATTAAATGCAAATAAAGCGGGTTCAACATTGCCTAAACCATCCCATCCCATATTGGTTGAGAACTCATTATCTTTGACATAAGAGAAGATAGCGGCATTGGTAACTCCCAAACTATCATTAATCTCGATCTTGCCAACCTGATACGTCACATTGGCTCTAACACTATCAAAATAATTACGCAAGTCAATATCTTCAAAATACATGCCTTCATATTTCACATAATCGGCATTGATACTGGTCTTCAATCGTAATTTTCTTAAATCATATGAACTTTCAATTTTGGCACCATTGGCGACTTCTATTTGATATTCCGTAAATTGAAGTAGTGGATTGATGTCCTTGAGGTGGATGGACAATTCGAAAAACTCATTCTTTGAATCTTCAATTGGAACATCCTCGATAATATTATCAGCCACTCGCGCTAGTTGATGCTGAACAACAGGCCACATATCCACCAAATCGAATTTACCATCTAGATCCATATCCAATAATTCACTATGTATGCCAATATGGTCTGTAGAATCTGATCTTTCAATCACCAAGTCCAAACTATCCAGTCGGAAGTCGATTTCACCTTCTTGATACTTTAAATCATTGATACGAACGGTGCCAAATAAATCATTAATGGAGGTTCCGGTGATATTTACTTTGATGCGTGACTCAAATCGTTCTTTCATACCCGGCTTACTCTCATACAGCTCAGCTAGATAAGCGGAATCAATTTTTACGTCAAAGTCAAATTTCATCTGACCTTTAAGATCAACCGAACCATCATAAACCAATCTTAAATTGTCATCTTCAACATCAATAGCCCCCGTAAAGACATTATTTCGGAAACTTCCTTTTTGAATCTTGATACCCGAATATTTGTAGCCATTTAGTTCAAGTTGTTCAAACTTCCCAAAGAATCGAATATCGATGTCCTCCAGCGACAAACCTTTAGATCTTTCACCAACTGAGATATAACCGGTTGTCACACCTAAAAGATTATTTCCGGTCAGCGCGCCCAAGTCCACATGATCCAGTTCAATATCTTTTCCGGGACTTTCACCCGAAGAACTGAAATGATAAACCTGTTTTCCGCGGACATCGTCGAGCCAGAAATGCAAACCATATTCAGAATAAACATTTCCAAGTCCAGAATAAATATCCCCATCAACAACAAAATCTTCCAGTGTCCCCGTAAAATGGCCATTATCTAATCGAATCACACCCGCTTTTTGCATGGTCACCGGTAAATCAAGGTAATCTTGCCCGTTTAGGAATGGGGTCAATTTAAGGTTTTCTATATCCGTAACGGTGGTCTGAAAATATGTAATCCTTTCATCGAGAAATACCGCTCCTAGATCATCCATTTTCGGAATTCTAAAATTACCTCTGATAATGGTTGAATCAAGCAAAGAAATATCGGTATTGTTTAAGCGCATACCATAAACAGGACCAGAAATATCGATATTATGAAGATTCACAACATCCTCCATGCCTTTAATATCCGGCACAAAATAGGACACATCAGTCAGATTAACCTGTGATTTAATAATATTCCCGCTGAAGTATACCTTGTTCACAAAGTCAGAGAAATCAGAAGATCCATTCGGTGTTCGAAGGATAAGCGAATCTGAATTGATTCGGGTATTATTTAATGCTATGTTCAATTTATTCAGTCCGACTCCTTGGTCACTAAAATTCAAATCCGTTGAAAGCTTACTCATAATCAACCCACTTCGCTCCTTAAATCTAAGGTCACGAATCGAAGCATCAATCAAATCATCCTCCATCCCGAAATTCGAGAATGAACCATGAAGGTGGCTGATATCAAGATTAGAATAATCAATACCAAAAGGCATTTTGCTAGCATTCTGATCTTGATAAATGAAATGGATATCATTTAAATCGATTTGACTGACATTCAATTTAAAAGAAGTTGAACTCGTATCTTCTGAAGTACCGAAGTAATCAATAATATGTTGAAAATTAAAGACGGTATCCCCCTCGTACTGCTTGATATAGATATTGGCTTTTGTCAAAGCGACATTTTCTATGTCAACCGAAGGATCTGACAAATTGAAGTCTGCTATATTGACACGAAGTTGCTGCGCATACAGCAGTGTATCGTGTTTCACATCCTCCACATAAACACCTTCTATATCAAAAAGATCAAAAAATACAAGATCGACCTTATCAATCGTAACTTCCGTTCCCCACTGGCCAGACAAATAAGCTGCGGCTTGCTGTGCAGCATAAGTTTGAAACCAAGACGTCCGAACAGCAAAGGCTAAAAAGATTACCAAAACCAAAACCAACTCAATCAAAAGATGGACTGAGAAGCCTACTCCTTTCAGTATTTTGCTTAGTTTTGCGATTGAATAAATTTTTGGCTAAAAATAGTAAAAATGGGCGGTAAAGATGTTATAATTTTAGGAATTGAATCATCCTGTGATGACACCTCTGCTGCTATTCTAAAGAACGGCAAAATTTATTCCAATATTGTTGCGAATCAAAAGGTACATGAAGAGTATGGCGGCGTTGTACCCGAATTGGCTTCCAGAGCGCATCAACAGAACATTGTTCCGGTTGTGGATAAAGCCATAAAAGCGGCTGGGATAAAGAAAGAAGATCTAGATGCGGTGGCCTTTACAAGAGGTCCCGGATTGATGGGGTCTCTCATAGTCGGAACCAGCTTCGCTAAGAGCTTTGCACTCGGTCTTGACATCCCCATCATAAATGTGAACCACATGCAAGGTCATATATTGGCTCACTTTATTCAAAACGAGGAAGAACGTTATCCTGAATTTCCATTCATTTGTATGACGGTTTCGGGAGGGCATACCCAATTGGTCTTGATTCGCGATTATTTTGACATGGAGATTTTAGGTCAAACCATTGACGACGCCGCTGGTGAAGCTTTTGATAAAGCCTCGAAAATTATGGGTTTACCCTACCCTGGCGGTCCGTTAATTGATCGTTATGCCAAGGAAGGGGATCGTAAACGTTTTCCTTTTCCAATATCCAATTTAAAAGAGTATAACTTTACCTTCAGCGGTTTAAAAACGAGTTTATTGTACTTTTTAAAGAAGGAGGTTGAAAAAGATCCTGATTTTATTGAAAAGAACCGAAATGACATTTGTGCTTCTTACCAAAGTACCATCATTCAATCCCTATTTAAAAAACTCATTCAAGCCACGCGAGATCATGACATTAAGTATGTCGCCATTGCAGGGGGTGTTTCAGTCAACTCACTTTTAAGAAGTGAACTCGAGCGCATTGGGAGGCGCGAAGGTTGGGAAACGTATATCCCTCCGTTTCAATATTGCACAGATAATGCTGGTATGATTGCTATTGCTGGGCATTATAAATACTTAGCCGGTGATTTTGCAGATCAAGACATTACACCTAATGCGAGGTTAAAATTTTAGCAAAAAAAAGCGCCTCGTCAAATACGAAGCGCTTCTGTATTCTTTCAAACCTTTTTATTCTGTAACGATAGTCGTGGTCTTTAAATTAAACTGCTTTTCAGCCATTTCCGCCACGTAATCTCCTATTGCTAGTGATGCGGTTGCAGCAGGAGAAGGTGCATTTAAGACGTGAATACTGTCTTCTGTATGCTCTATACGGAAATCATCGCGGGTATCTCCATCTGTTCCTAAAAGCAATGCACGTACCCCAGAACGACCTGGTTTAATATCGTCCATGGTCAATGAAGGAATCATTGTTTGGAGTGTTTTCAAAAACAAGCGCTTTGAAAAAGCTCTTCTATACTCATTGATTCCAAATTTCATATTTCCAAAAAACAACTTCCATGTTCCGCCGTATGTCAAGGCATCAAAAGAGTCCTTCCAACTGAAATCCGTTTTACCATAACCTTCTCGCTTAAAAGTAAACACTGCATTTGGTCCACATTCAGTTTCTCCATTCGTCATTCTGGTAAAATGAACACCTAAAAATGGAAAAGCCGGGTTAGGTACGGGATAAATTAAATGTTTTACTTTATGTTTCGCTTGATCGGTTAATTCGTAATAATCACCTCTAAAACCAACGACTTTTTCTTTTAGCTCAACATTATCTTTTCGAGCCATACGATCCGCTTGCAAGCCTGCACAGAAAATCAATTTCTTAGCCTTAACGGTCTTGTGCTCCATCACAACCTCTTTCCCTTCAGCGATCGTATTGATAGCGATCACTTTTTCACCGAGAATCATTTTTGAATGTGCCTGCTTTGCAAGCGCCACTTCAGCCATTTTATTGGTTGCCCCAACAAAATCTATGATTCCTGTCACCGGAACGTGAATTCCACCAACTGACTCAACAAAAGGTTCAATCTCCTTTACTTCGTCTGCCGTGATTTTCTGAATACCTTCAATTTTGTTTTCAAGACCTGTATTAAAGATCTTCTCCATAAAAGGTAATTCTTCTTTGCTCTTAGCTACTACCACTTTTCCACAAACATCGTGTTTAACTCCATATTCTTTTGCAAAAGCAACCAATTCGTGGCGACCTTTAACACAGTTTTGAGCTTTTAACGAACCTGGTGTATAGTATAATCCTGAATGGATCACTCCTGAATTATGTCCTGTTTGATGACCGGCTAAGCGATCTTCTTTTTCGATTAAGACGATCCGTAAGTCTGGATTGCGTAACTGCAATTTGTAAAAAGTTGCAGCCCCCACAATACCACCTCCAATGATCGCTATATCAAATATTTCCTTATTTCCCAATTTCAATTAAATTTGTAACAAAATTAATCAATCTGCGCTTTTGTACAATCAAGAACCCGAAAATTTCCATCCTGTCTATTTTCCTAACCTGGATGCGACTCGGTTTCTAGCAGCTTTTGCAGTTTTTACTCTTCATTTCTCAAATGAAATTAGAGCGATTTATCCTAACCTTACCGAAGCTTCATGGTTTAATGTAATCTATATTTTCACCGGGAAAGGTGGTTTGGGGGTTAACTTCTTTTTTGTTTTAAGTGGGTTTCTGATTACCTACCTAATTCTACAAGAGCGCAAACAATATGGTCAATTTCATCTCGGTCGATTCTTAATCCGCCGAACGTTGAGGATCTGGCCCCTTTATTTTATCATAGGTGGTATTGGTTTTTTCTTGTTTCCATTGATTTTTTCTGACTATACTACTTTTCATCAGGCTGAAAATTATTTTCTGTTTTTAGCCAATTTTGATGAGATATGGTATGGCGCTTTAGATCCAATCAATTTTTTAACCGCACCTTGGTCGGTCTCTGTAGAGGAGCAATTCTATTTATTTTGGGGATTTGCATTATTTCTTTTATTTCGACTCAAAAAATTTCATCCTTATTCTCTAATCATTGTTTTATACCTTCTTTCTTTTTGGTTTCGGTTTGAGCATTGGCAAGATGAGCGCGTTCTCTATCACCATACCCTCGCCGTTGCACAAGACATTTTGACTGGAGCCATTATTGGCATTGCTCTATTTGAAGGTCAGCGCTGGATAAAATGGGTGCAAAACTTAAACAAAGGGTGGGTTTTATTCGGATATGTTTTTGGCTTTTTCTTATGCATTGCAAAAAACAAGTTATTTATGGGTGAAATGGTGATCTTTGAACGGTTTATTCTGTCTTTGTTTTTCGCATTTGTCATTATAGATCAGGTGAAGGACGAAAAAGCTTTTTATCCACTCGGTATGATTCTCCCTTTCAACTATCTGGGTAAGATATCTTACGGGCTTTATATGTACCATTTAGTGGTCATGTTTTTGATGACGCGTTGGGTTGATTTTGGTGATTTACTAGTCTACTTAGGGATACTGCTCTACTTTGTTATTTCATTTGGATTGACTGTTGGAATCGCATCTTTGAGTTATTATTTTATCGAATCAAAATTATTATCTTTGAAACCAAAGCACCGCAAGCATGAAACTTAAGCTCCTATTGGTTTTAATCTTCACGATTCAACTTACTGGATTTGGCCAGAATGATTCTATTCCAACTATCATGGACACCGAGGTTATTCAGCAACCGAAAACATTTCTCTCTAAGAAAAATGACAGTTATTTCAGTCGTGCTTGGGGACCAGCGACCATAGGTTTAATTAGCGTTGATCTATTGCGTGATTCGACTAAATATGGCTTACAAGAAATGGCACGTTCCTTTGTGGTGGACACTTTTAGAACCCACGTTGACGATTGGATTCATTATGGACCTATCGTCACCATGTATGCTGCTGACCTGTTCAAAGTTGCGGCAAGAAACACGGTTTGGAATCAAACAAAATTTCTGATTATGTCTGAAGCAATAACCTCTGGAATTGTTTTAGGTTTAAAATATACGCTACGCATTCAACGGCCAAAGAATGGAGCTGCAAACGCATATCCGTCTGGGCATACTTCTCAAGCTTTTGTGCAAAGCCAGGTCTTATTTAATGAATTTAGAGACACGGCTCCATTATTGGCTGCTAGTGGTTTTCTTTTCTCCATTCCAACGGGAGTTTTAAGAGTCTTAAATAATCGCCATTGGGTGCCTGATGTTCTGCTAGGGGCAGGGATTGGTATGCTGGTTACGAATACCATTTATTATTTTGAACCGCTCAAAAACTGGAAACCTTTTAAAGGTAAAAATAATCGCACGAGTCAATTGAACATGAGCTTCGTGCCAACCTTCAATGATTCTTATTTTGGAGGACAGTTCCGTTTGCAGTTTTAGGTCAAAATTTTGACATTCCATTGATTTTATTTTAATTTAAGGAGACTATGCATCATGCTCCCGTACATGAAATTGTTTTAGATGAGATATCCGTGCGCTTTTATCCGCAGAAGAGGATCGAAATTCATTACCCTAAAGAATTTGAAATAACGATGGAAACTGCCGGGCAGATGGACAAGCATATTCTCAAGCATGTTGGGACAGAATCGTTTCGACTACTCATCAATTTCGAGAATTCTTTTGGAAATATGCCTCAAGATGTTCAACGGTATTTTGCGAAAGAAGCTCCGAGCATTCCCCAAATTGAAAAGTCAGCCATTGTCTTGAATAGTTTAGGGATAAGAATTCTCGTTAAGTTTTATATGAATTTCTTTAAACCAAAATATCCTACTCAAATATTTGGAAGTTTAACAGAAGCAAGAGTTTGGTGAGGTCAAGAAGTGTCCGTCGCCAGTAAATAAATAGCGTGTTAAGCGCCTAATTTAATTTCTGATTATTAGTTTTACGAGAATCGAAATTAAATCCATGCAGAAGAAAATAAAGTTAGAAATTAAAGACTTCGGAATTGCCAATCTTTCCGTCGCCCCAATTCGCGCGGCCGCTTCAGATGAATCAGAAATTGTAACACAAATTTTATTTGGCGATCTGGTTACGATCATAGAAAAAGGACAACCTTGGATCCATGTGCGATTAGAAGGTGAGAATTATGAAGGTTGGATGGACTTTAAACAACTCTCATATTTGGATCAGGATGAATTTAACACCCTCAAAAATGGTGATGTGACCTATGTCCAAGATCCATTATTACCAATGGTTGGACCAAGAGGTCAGCAAAATGTAATGCTTGGTGCTGCATTGCGCAACCTCAACGGAAAAGATCTAATATATGGCCATGAGATCTATACACTTAACCAATTACCGAATCAGTTTGACACTGATTTGATTACGACATCAAAGGCCTATCTGAACACACCCTATTTGTGGGGAGGTAAAAGCATCTTTGGGATTGATTGCTCTGGATTGATTCAAAATGTTTTCAAAGTTTTTGGCACTTTATTGCCGCGAGATGCCTCTCAGCAAGTTTTTGAAGGAGAAGCTATTGATTTTGAGGATCGTCAGCCAGGAGACGTGCCGTTTTTTATCAATTCCAAAGGGAAGGTTCACCACGTTGGCATACTAACTAATAAGAATACGATTGTTCATGCCGCAGGCTGCGTCCGAGAGGATCCTTTTGATGAAAAAGGGATTTATCGAGAAGATTTAGACACCTATACCCACCATTATCATTCAATAAGACGCTATTGATTTGATTAAGTTGTTTTCCGTCATATTTGGAGTTCTTAGTTTTGGACTTTTCCTAGCCTTGTTCCTGTTAGAAATCGAACATCCCAAAAAATGGCACTATTATTCATTCATAATGATTGGTGCCTCAATTCTTGCCCTAACGCCGCTGCGCCTATTTCCCTTTATAATAATAGGATCTGGTGTCCCCGTTCTGTATTTATTTTCTAGCAAATATGAACTTAAAAATAGATTACTACATTTGGGGTTGTTTTTAGCATCTATTTTCGTTCTTAGGTTTATACTGGTTCCTTATGTACCCTTCTACATTTATCCTTTTTTGATGGCGATCTTTCTATTCATTGTATATCTTCGAAATGGCGTTTATACAACTAAGCAAGAATAATGAAGAATCTATTCAACCGGCGGTTGTTTCTTTTGCACTCAGCCAAAGAGCGCAATAATTCCTAACGGAATAGGTAGATACCAATAATCCTTTAATTCTTACAAATGACTCGAGTCAGAACCTATTACATACATCACAGTTGCTCCGATAAAGCAGATTAGAGCTATAATCACAAGAACAATCTTATTCATAAATGTTGAAATTTAAGGTGTTTGCAGAAATTTACGAAATTTGATCGAACATAAGGACTGCAGAATCGTTTAAAAAAAAGAATGCAACAGACAAAAATTATATTACCCGCATACAATAGAGGTATTCACCTCATCACCCAAAAAATTCTAGAAAACCTTCCTGAACTTCCCCAATTTGGTGTGCTCCACCTTTTTATACAGCATACTTCTGCCGGAATCTGCATCAATGAAAATGCAGATCCGACGGTTAGAACGGACTTGAACAATTGGATCAATCGAAACGTAAAAGAAGACGAACCTTATTACGAGCATACTTTTGAAGGGGCCGATGATATGCCCGCCCATATTAAAGCAATGCTCATGGGCACGACGATAACCATACCCATTACCGATTATAAACTTAACATGGGGACTTGGCAAGGGATTTATTTAGGGGAATTTAGAAATCATGCTGGTTCTCGTAAAATTATAGCCACAGTAACTTAAGATTCTGCCTGACTCTTTGTAAATTCGTAAAACCATTAAAACACATTATAAGTGACCGTAATTAAGCCCTTCAGAGCCATCAGACCAACGCGTGACAAAGCCTACCTTGTGGCGACGAGACCTTATTATGCTTATAACCAAGTCGTGTTAAAAGCAAAATTGGAAAATAATCCTTATACCTTTCTGCACGTTATCAATCCAGAGTTTCACACAGACGACAAGACTGAACCGAACACACCCGAGCGGTTTCAGAAAATCAGAAATAAGTTTGATGAATTTATTCGAGAAGGTATTTTTATTCAAGAAGAAGAAGAGTCATTTTATATCTATCGTCAAACCATAGAGGATCATGTTTTTGTTGGTATCATTGGCGGAGCTTCTATTGATCAATACACTGAAGGGCATATTAAAAAACATGAAGAAACAATAACGGATCGTGAAGATGTATTTTCTAACTATCTAAACATCGTTGAATTCCATGCAGAACCCGTCGTCTTATTTCATCGGAAAAAGCGAGAGATTGATGTGATTCTGGCGCCATTAATGCTGGTGCGTCCAGAGTACGAATTCACTTCATGGGACAAAGGCAAGCATGAAATATGGCCAGTTTCAGACCCACAAATTATAAAAGAAATTCAAGAAGTCTATACCAACATTAAGGACGTATATATCGCCGACGGTCACCACCGTTGTGCATCTGCTGCACGATATTACGCAGGGTTGAAGGAAACGAAGCACTCCAATCAAAAACATTTTCTAGCTTGTTTTATGTCCGAAGATCGCATCAAGATCTATGATTATAATCGATTAATTCGTGACTTAAATGGACTATCGCGGCAGGAGTTTTTAAAGGCGCTGGAAAAGCAATTTATTGTGACTAAGATTTTACACGAGGATGCTGCACCAACGGGATTGCATGAGATTAGCATGTATCTCAACAAACAATGGTATAAACTTACTGCGAAGGAAGGAAGTTTTGATCGCGAGCATCCTGTTTTTCGACTAGACACTGATATCTTAACTAAAAACATCTTGACCCCTATTCTCAATATTCATGATCTGAAAACAGATAAACGTGTTGGATTTATTCACGGCCAGAAGGGAATGGTAGGTATTGAAAACAAAGTGGATGAGGATGAATTTATCCTCGGTTTTGGATTGTTTCCTGTTCCGGTTGAGCATCTGAAAGAAGTTGCTGATGAAGACCTCATCATGCCCCCCAAATCGACATGGATCGAACCTAAATTAAGGAGTGGGCTCACTATTTTCCCTTTAAATGATTAATCGTCTCTTATGATTAAAGAAAATTTAGAAAAAATTCTTTCTCACATCCCCGTAAACGTAAAGCTCATTGCCGTATCAAAAACAAAGCCTGTGGAACTTTTACAGCAGGCTTATGAAGCTGGACAAAGAGATTTTGGCGAGAATAGAGTTAATGAGTTGGTTGATAAAGAAGCAATCTTACCAAAAGATATCAACTGGCACATGATTGGCCATTTGCAAACGAAAAAGGTTAAAAAAATAGCCGCATTTGTTCATCTCATTCATGGTGTAGATTCATTTAAACTCTTAACCGAAATCAACAAACAAGCCGAGCGGAATGAACGGATCATTGATGTTTTATTACAATTTCACATTGCACAAGAGAGAAGCAAGTTTGGTTTTGACATGAAAGAAATTCAAGAAATGGTTGATGATCAAACCTTCTTTGAGTTGAAAAACGTCCGAATTATAGGCGTAATGGGCATGGCTACGTTTACAGATGACGAGGCAATCATCCGTTCTGAATTCCAAAGTCTGGCCGATTATTTTCAAGATTTAAAAAATGGTATATTCCGACAAGCTGATTATTTCAAAGAAATTTCAATGGGTATGAGTGGAGACTATCTTGTTGCAATAGACGAAAGCAGCACGATGGTTAGGGTTGGTAGCGCTATTTTTGGAGCGCGCAATTAGGTTGATATATTTATACCATCTCACCATCCTTGAAACGGGTTGTTTATTCTTGAATCGGATTATTCGATTATTTTTTCTAATATTGAATGAACCTAAGAATCAATTCAATACCGATTGTATATGAGCGTAAAACGCAAAGCACCTATTTGGTTTCTCATTGTTTCCATTCTACTCATTTGCTGGAATTTAATTGGTGTATTGTCACTCTATACACACATAACACTGGTGAATGATCCAACAATCCTTAATGATCCTGCCATGGAGATATTGTATACGCAATACCCTCTCTGGTCAACGCTTGTTTTTGCTTTGGCGAGTATCTCAGGTTTTGTTGCGGCTCTCTTACTTGCCATGAAAAGACGTTTGGCAAAATTCATATTCGTGATTTCCCTGATTGCCGTTATTATGCAAATGACACATAACCTGCTAATGACCGATGCTATGGAATATCTTGGTGTGCAAGCTGCCATATTACCAACCTTGGTTATTATTATTGGCATCTTCTCTGTTTGGTTAAGTTCTCATGCAGATCGTAAAAAATGGTTGCATTAATTTCGATCCTAAATCACTTTTCCTTCTTTCTCCAGCCGCTAATCCTTGCTTAATTCGTATTTTCGCAGGCATTAAAATTCATTGAAGTGGAAGCGATAATAAGACTCAAGCCCGGAAAAGACAAATCAATAGTACGAAACCATCCTTGGATATTTTCAGGCGCCATCAAATCGATTGAAGGTCCTGTTCAAGAAGGTAGTTTTGTTGAAGTCGTTGCCAACAAAGGCAGACACTTGGGTTATGGGCATTATCAAGATGGAAGTATTGCTGTCCGAGTTTTGTTATTTGAGAATGAAGAGCTGCAAGATAACTTATATGAGGCGCGCATCGCTTCTGCATGGAATTTGAGAAAATCGCTTGGATTGACGGACGATGCTTCAACAAATATTTTTCGGCTCATACATGCTGAAGGTGATTTCTTGCCTGGATTGATTATCGATCATTATAATGGACATCTGGTCATCCAATGTCATAGCATTGGTATGTACATGGATATTGAAAAAATAAAGTCAGCATTAATCACAGTTATTGGAGATCGCCTAAAATCGATCTATCTAAAAAGTTCAAGTACCTTGCCTAAAAACTTCAACGATTACGATGGTGATGGTTATATTCATGGTGAGGCAGAAACTCCGCAAATTGCTTTAGAATATGGAAATAAATTTGCTATCAATTGGGTAACGGGGCAAAAAACTGGATTCTTTATCGATCAGCGCGAGAACCGTCAATTGTTAGCGAAATACGCAAAGGGCAAAAAAATCCTGAATACGTTCTGTTATTCAGGAGGGTTCTCAGTTTTTGCTTTAAACGCAGGAGCTGAATTGGTTCACTCATTAGACGCTTCTCAAAAAGCCATTGACTTAACGGATGAAAATATAGAATTGGGCGGTTTTTCTGAAGATCAACACAAGTCAATCGTAGCCGATGCTATGGAATACATCAAAGAACTACCTGAAGATTTTGATATTATTATATTAGATCCGCCGGCATTTGCCAAACATCGAAGTGCAAAACACAATGCTATACAAGGCTATAAGCGCTTGAATGCGCATGCTATTCGTCAGATTAAACCTGGCGGCATGATTTTTACGTTCAGTTGTTCGCAAGTGGTAGACAAAGTATTATTTAATAATACAATTATTGCTGCTGCTATTGCTGCTGGTCGAAAAGTGCGTATCATTGAGCAACTCCACCAACCAGCTGACCACCCGGTAAGCTCGACTCATCCAGAAGGTGAATACCTCAAAGGATTAGTGATTCAGGTTGAGTAAAATGTTACAAACTGAATTTACATATAAACGGATATTATTAATCACTCTTCCGTTAATGATCGGAACATTTGTGCAAGCAATTGTGACAATCACGGATGCCATTTTCGTAAGTAATTTAGGGGAAATAGCTATAGGAGCTGTGGGTAACGGTAGCTTAGTATACGCGTCTGTATTTATGCTAGCGCGAGGTTTGGCCGACGGCGCACAAATTGATATTGCTAGAAAGAATGGTGAAGGAAATTTCATCAAGATTGGTCAAATTCTTTGGCATACCCAATTCTATCAATTCTTCATGGCTGTCGCAATTATAGCTACGGTCATTCCATTATCACCTTGGATCATTGAAAGCTTTTCCAAATCAGCTGCGCTTGGTGAGGCGATGAACGAATTCGTAAGCATTCGAATTTTTGGCTTGTTATTCGCGGCGCAGTACTTAGTGCTTGTTGCATTTTTTGTTGGATTAGGTAGAACAAGAGTTATACTATTCTCAACAGTAATCGTAGCTGGAATCAATGTTTTTCTTGATTATGGTTTGATCTATGGTCACTTTGGTCTACCCAAATTAGGATTAGGCGGTGCACCACTCGCTTCTGGATTATCTGAATTTGCTGGCTTTTTATTTCTATGGATTTATTTATTGCAATCACAAGCGTTTGAGCAATATGCCTACCGTTTAAAACAAGTCACGTTTAAATTAAAATCCTATTTATACTTATTTCGATTAAGTATTCCGTTAATGCTACAAGGTATTGCTTCATTAAGCACATGGCTGGTGTTTTTTATTATGATTGAGCACATGGGCACATCGAATTTAGAAACCGCGCACAATATTCGTTATATGTACTTTTTAGCCTTTGTTCCCATTTTTGGATTTGCAGCGGCAACCAAAACGGTGATCAGTACCATGGTGGGGCAAGGTCATCAAAATGAGATTGGTGCTATACAATTCCGTATTATAGTTCTATCTGTAATGTTTACACTCTTCTTTTTTCACGTCGCTTTATTATACCCCGAACAGCTTATCGCTTTGGTAGATCAAAACCCGGTTATTTCGCCTGATGTTCTGGCTAACAGTGTTAAAATACTAAAGTTTGTCAGTGGCTCTGTCCTCATCTTTTCTGTTGTGGTTGTCTGGTTTAATACGATTTCCGGTTTAGGAAAAACGACAATTTCCTTTATAATTGAAATGGCTGCCATTACAGTTTACCTGCTCGCCTGTTATTTTTTCATCGAGAAATGGCAATGGAGTATAACTGAAGTTTGGTGGGTGGAGTATGTCTATTTTATAACCCTGGGTATTTTCAGTCTATCCTATTTATTATATTACCGTCAAAAATATTTAAAGAATGACCAATAAAATTGTCTTTATGGGGACGCCGGACTTTGCGGTGGAATCATTAAAACAACTCATAGAAGCAGGACATGAAATTGCGGCTGTGGTTACAGCACCAGACCGGCCGGCAGGTAGAGGTCAAAAAATACGATATTCAGCAGTGAAGCAATTTGCTTTGGATCATGAATTAGATGTATTGCAACCAGAGAAGCTAAAGTCAACTGAATTCAATGAGGCTTTAAAAAAATTGAATGCTGATCTTTTTGTCGTTGTTGCATTCAGGATGCTACCCGAAATGGTATGGTCAATGCCACCGAAAGGAACAATCAACTTACATGGCTCATTGCTACCGCAGTACCGAGGGGCAGCTCCAATCAATTGGGCAGTCATAAACGGAGAGCTTGAAACAGGTGCTACAACATTTTTTATTGAAAAGGAAATTGATACAGGCAAGATAATTGACAATGTTACCCTTCCCATTCAAGAAGAGGACACCGCTGGAACTATTCACGACAAATTAATGGTAAAAGGCGC
>Ga0181553_10001122_pt1 | contig 23809 bp, 18 predicted proteins | sample 011ome_17_FD_133753 | JGI IMG/M metagenome (GOLD analysis project Ga0181553, IMG submission 133753) | Coastal salt marsh microbial communities from the Groves Creek Marsh, Skidaway Island, Georgia - 011502XT metaG (megahit assembly) | ecosystem: Environmental > Aquatic > Marine > Intertidal...
GCTAGCACCGCCTTTCAAGGAGACGGGGAGAGTGCAGAGCTAGTCTACGAAGCAGCAAGAACTTTTGGAGGTTGGAATGGACTTTTTTCTTTTCAAGAGGCAGCCGCAGCACGATTAGAAAATGAGGTACTTGATATCTGCGTCGGCCTAGCCAGCGGCGGTTGTAATCAAACTGCCATGACGGCGCGAGCCAACTTTACCTCCGGCGGCACAGAGAGTAATTTCTGCGGCTTGTTTGCCATGCGCTCGTGGGCAAGGGAGCACAAACCCGAGATCCAGAATCCAGAGATTGTCGCCCCGTACTCTACGCACTCAACTATTCACAAGGTAGCGCGCTATTTAGACATCAGGGTGGTGACGGTCCCTCAATGCGCTGATCTCTCAGCTGATCTCGAGGGAATTGAGTCGGCTATCACCGCTAATACGATCGGTATTGTCGGCTCAGCGCCCAACTGGCCCTACGGCACGGTTGATCCAATAGGTGAGTTCGGAGAATTAGCTATCGCGCATGACCTTTGGCTTCATGTGGATGCGTGTGTCGGTGCGTATATTCTTCCATTTTTTCGAGAGCTCGGAGAAAGCTTCCCGGATTATGACCTGTCAGTCCCTGGCGTACGATCCATGTCAGCAGATCTACACAAGTACGGATATGCGCCAAAACCCTGCTCTACCATTCTGTGGAAAAGCCAAGCCGAACAAAGATATCACTACATGCCAATCAACGAGTGGGCCTGCGGGCTTTATTTGTCACAAAGCTTTGTTGGCTCGAGACCCCTTGGGCCAATAGCAGGCGTGTGGGCGCTGATGCACCATTGGGGGATTGAAGGGTATACCAACAACGCACAGAAGCTTCTCGATATTAAGTCGAAGATTGAGGCCCACTGCGCTCAGGAGCCTGGACTTAGAACATGGCCCACCGACGGACCGCTACTCATGATCGCGTCAGATGATTTTGATATACAGCTTGTGGTCGGCGGGATGGAAGCAAGGGGGTGGCGGTTGCTAGGCGTACTTACACCACCAGCAATTCACCTAACAATCGATACGATGAGTGATAGCAGCCTCGAGCAGTTTCTTTCGGATTTATCCTTTGTGTGCGCCGGTATTCGTGATGGCAAGCTGACAACCGAGGGACTACTCACCTATGGGGGAGTGGGTGATGAAGGAAGTGCACCGAAGTGGCTTTTAAGTGCCATCGAAATTTTTGGGGACGACTCACATGACTGATTCCCTCGTATTAGACAACAAAGTGGCAGTGGTGACAGGTGTCGCGCACCCGCAGGGAATTGGTCGAGCAATTTACAACGCCTTCTCTTCTGCAGGCGCCAATGTCGTTGGGACTGATTTAGCACCGGCACTCGAGAGCCACCAGATGTCAGGCGTTGCCTGCGATGTCACTTGTTCAAAAGACCTGCAGCATCTCGCTGAGCAGCTTAATGGCCAATACGGTGGTCTCGACATCCTCGTCAATAACGCGGGTGTTGGTATTGGTAAGGCCGAATTTATGGCTATTTCAGAACAAGACTGGAGCACGTCTATCGCTGTAAACCTAATGGGCGTAGTCAACTGCACAAAAGCACTCCTCCCTCTGATTCGCTCTCCCGGCAGTATTATAAACATCGCCTCGGTAGCGGGACTGGGGGCGCTTGCGGGCATGCCGGCCTGTTACACCGCCACCAAGTTTGCAGTTGTTGGACTAACCAAATCCCTTGCGAAGGAATTTGCCGCCAGTCAGATTCGTGTCAATGCACTCTGTCCCGGCTCGGTTAAAACTCAAATGCACCACACTGCCATGGAACTGTTAGCCGCATCGGCAAGCGTATCCCTAGAGGAGGCCGAGGCTATAGAAAACACGATGATACCCATGGGCCGATCAGCGGCGGCTCAGGAGGTCGGATCCGTCGCGCTTTTTCTGGCGAGCGACGCCAGCCGCTACGTAACAGGTGTCGCGCTGCCGGTGGCGGGCGGCATGACTCAGGGACTTTGACGATGGCAAAGCTCACCGACAGACAACTCATGCACCTCAAAACCCTGGACAAAGGCCCGTTTGAATTTAGTGATTCATCGGTCGCAAATTTTTTCGATCGGGCCACTGCCCAGGGCTACAGCCTCGATACCACCGGATTTCTAGCGCACCCAGGCTTTTTTCAAGCTCCGCACCGCAAGACGCTAGAGGGCGTCGATATTGCCATGCTTGGTTCGCCGCTTGATCTCGGCGCCATAGGACTGGCCGGAGCCAGACATGGACCGGAAGCCCTCAGACGAGCCAGCAGAAACTACGGTCCTGTCCACGAGCAGAGCGGTGATATTCCCTTCGATATGTGCTCAATTATAGATTGGGGGGATGTGGAGTGGTCGGCAACTAGCCTCGATCAGCGTATTGAGGACATTTATCTCGCAGTACTGCAGATCGCAAGTTCTGGTTGTGCAACCCTGAACTGTGGGGGCGAGCACACCACAAGCTATGGCTGCTTGAAAGCCCTCAGTGAAATTCACAGCGATAGTTTCGGTCTAATTCATATCGATGCGCACTGTGACACCATGTCAACCTGGGGTGGCGATGCGATAAATGATGGCTCGGTTTTTCGCCAAGCGGCTCTCGAAGGGTTCATCGACCCGGAGCGAACCGTTCAAATCGGCATCCGTGGGAGAGCCAGCTTTTTGTGGGAATTCAGCCATGATAGTGGCATGACCGTCATCACCGCTGACGAAGTCCATGAGAAAGGAACGGCCTGGGTGACTGATAAAATTACGGAGATCATAGGGACCACTAAAAAAACCTATTTTTCGCTCGACGTTGACTCGCTTGATAACTCGGTAATGATGGGAACAACCGGGCCCGAGCCATTTGGCTTGAGCCCTAGACAAGTCCGCTCATTTATTCAATCCGCCCGGCAGTGCAATATCATTGGCGCTGACCTAGTTGAGCTTAACCCAAACAGAGACACCGACGGTGCAAACGCCTGGACCGCTGCCGCACTGTTCTTTGAACTATTGTGCCTGCTTGCACACACTCGCTCGGCGCGACGCAAGACAGAGGTCACACAGTGGTCAAATTCTATTCGATAGCTAAGGGGGCCGCGAAGTCGCTCCTAACACCCGACGAGACCCCGCCGACCAGAGCACTGAGCCGCTGAATACTCGCCTCGGTCACCGGTGGCAGAATGACGGGTATGAGATCTTTGCTCTTTGGACTATCGACAACATCAAAATAAATTCGCCAATGCAGTGTTCCAGTGCTCTCCCCAGTAGATGCAACGGCGATCTCAGCGTAATAATCTTTAATAGGAAATTCAGGACCTACTGCTCTGTATATATAGCTATGAGGTGGATCCCAAAACAGAATTTCTTCCTCAAGCTCGCCAAAAAGCACGAAATCCACAGTAAAACTTTTATCCTGGGACTTCATAAACTCTACTGAATCCTCTGAGTGAGACATGCGAACCGATTTCGCCAGCAAATACCAGTCAGTAATTCTCTCGGGGTCGCCCATAATAGAAAACACGTCTTCGGCTGACTTCCCAGAAAATTCGATAGAGGCCTGAAGACGAAGCGAGCGCTCTGCGAGCAGCGCCCTCGCTTCTCCCTGGCTAATTAGGTCATCAGCTACTACCGTCATGCGCGATTGGCCCCCTTTTTTTCTGAAACTGTGACTCTAGCTGCTCCTGTGTCAAGTCATACCGAGCAGCGATCGTGCCAAAAAAAGCGTCCCAGTGCGCCGTCAATACGTCTACCTTTTCTTTGCCCGTCTGCAACGATTGATACGCCTGCTCGCTTGGCAACCGAATAGACTGACCTGGGCGCGGGCGCGCCGATCGCACGTCACGCACAAACTTATCCGACTTCTCCAGCACCGACGCCAGCGGCCCAAAAACGGAGGGGTCAATTGCAATGTAATAGCTACCGCCGACACTTGGACTGGCATTACCCGCCGCATAATCAGCGATAGTCGGCAATTCAGTGACCGGTATGCCAATGGGATTCACAACCGCCGCGAGGAGCTCATTCCAAAGATTAAGCGCGTAGGTCCGGGGTTCACCCAATTGACCCGCTGCCGCACAATCCCAGACGCGTCCATACCCTTCAACCGGCCGCGCATAAGGCGCTGCATCAGCTGATAACTCTCCCGTCTCCGGATCAATTAGCCACTTACCTTTCATTGGCTTTTTGGCAATAACCGCCTCTGACACATCCGCGTCATACCATTCCGCAAATTTCGTGCTTACCCATAGGGGCGTCTCTTGGCCCGATGGTCCAATCGCATCAAAGGGGGGACAGCTCAGACGATTTTCCATCCCCCCCCAGGGGGCTGCCAGGGGTACCGTGTTATTCGACGAAAACGCCATCAAACCCTGTTCATGTGCGAGATAGACGTAACGCCCGAAGCTGCCCGCGTCATTATGGTTACCGCCAAAACTGATGGCGATACCCATCGTCCTCGCCTTTGCAATTGCTGACTGTGCCATCAAATTAAGGATGTAGTAACCACTCGACCGGTTACCATCGAAGACGCTGTATGCAGGTCCTTCATCGACACATTCAGGGATCGCGTTTACATCAAAAACCCCTGCCTGAAGCGCGATGTCCAAAGCCTCATAGACACCCAGCCCTTGATTAAGCTTGCCCTGCATATGAGCGAAAATGATGGCATCGGTGACATAACGAGCGTGAGTCTCTGTCATTCCTGCGAAGCAACAGACCTGATGCAATGCGTAGTCCAGAAACGCCCTATCAACCTGCTTAATCTCAGACATCCCGCCGCCCTTCCGTATGTTGATAACTGCTCGCCGACCCTTGAAAGAGAAGCCAATATGCGCCTGCTGCTATGCTGACTGCAGCAAAAAGTATGACGGGCTGCTCAGCTGCCCAGAGATAACCAAAAAGTAATGGACCTACGGCGGCTCCAGTCGCGAGGCCGAGGGGCATGAGCGCGGCAGTCTTTCCCTGGGAGTCTGAGGCTGCTACGGCGGACAGTAAAAAAACAAGGGACACGCCATATGCCATGGGAATGATTGTCAGTGCCACAGCATAAACTCCAGGGCTCTCTAACTTGGCTAACAACACCATACATGCCACCAAAATCAGCGTAGCCAGCATGCCGGCCCAGTTTCCCCTGACCCGAACTTCTAGCGCCATAGCAAAAAGCGGACCCACCCCGGCTGTCAGTAATGCCACTGACAGCCACAACGCGATAAAACCAGAGTCAAAATGTCTTGCCGCACCTACTCGTTCAAAAAACGCCCAAAGAGCCGCATAACCGGCAAAGTTGAGCACGAGTGCTATCAGCGGACCATACTTTACCTTCGCGGCCTGGGCTGCCGACTCCGATTCATGCGTCTGAGAGACTACTGGCAAGCCCAGTGACAGCAGCGCAGCGCCCGCAACGACCGCGAGCATCAGCAAGAAAAGGGTTTTGAATTGAATAACTCCACCAAGTAGGAGTGTTACCGACACCAACATTACAGCAGGCACCATTTGCTCTGCTGTTAGGCGAATCGCAAAAATTCGGCTCGGGTTTTCCATGAGGGCGGAAGCAGTCATACAGACTGGAAAAAGCAACGCTGCGCCAGCGGCCACAAGCACCATGCCTAGACACATCCATAGAAAAGAAGTGGCAACGGTTGCCGCTGCGAGACCTAATACCATTAGAAGGAAACCGAGATTGCGAACCTTCCGCCAGCTAATACGATAAATCCAAAAACTGGCAGCGGCAGATACAAGTGCGTAAGGTAGGAAATAGTAAAAGGCAACGAGCCCTATTTGCTCAGGACTCAATGCAAATCTTTCTGCTGCCGCACCGCTTATAATTGGGAGTAAAGAAAAAACCAGCACCGCCGCGACACTCATAGCAACTATGGCCGTGATCGATGCTCTACTCTCAAGGGTACTCAAGATAAAGATCGTCCTTAACAATCACATACAAGTAACGCGATAGCCCGCAGGATTGCTAAGCGGATAACGCTTGCGGGAACATACTTCGCCGATAAAGTATGCCCCCACATGTGGCCGCTAGAAATTATAGTTCAGCGTGACGCCATATTGTCTTGGGTTACCGTACAAAGCGGTAACCATTCCGATGATGTCAGAACCGAATACTTCCTGGGTGTACTCTTCGTCGGTTACATTTTTTGCCCACGCCGCCAACTCCCACTTCCCAGAGTCCGCCGCGACGCCGATCCGGGCATTCACGACTGTATAGGAATCAGAAGACAACCATGGGTTGTTCGTCGACTCTCGGTACATGGAATCTGTGTACTTGGCATCTGCCTGAAGCACCAGATTAAGGGCGGAGGTCATCGGGAATTGATATCTAATCGTTCCCGTTACTTGCGTTTCAGGGGCGTTAGGCAGTGAGTTGCCGTCATAGTCGGCGTACTGACTCGAGACCTCTGAATCAAGGAAGCCGGCGCCGAACCTTATGTCTAAACCGTCGGTGACCGAAGCCAAGACTTCCAACTCAACTCCACTGATATCAGCCTCTTCCAAGTTAGCTAGACGAAAGCCTAGCGAAGATGGAACGAAAGTCTGTATATCTTCGTAGTCATACATGAAGGCGGAGCCATTGACCTGCACCTTGCCACCAGCCAACCCAGATTTGAATCCGATTTCATAGGCCGTCACTGTTTCTGAAGTAAAAGGCTCAAGCTCGAATTGGTCGAAGGTAAAGTCGCCAAAATAGCCGCCCGACTTAAATCCTGTTGTGACCGAGCCGTAGATCATGGTTTCGTCAGACGGTTTAAACTCAAGTGCCACGCGGACATCGGTATTTGACTCGCTGATTTCATCATCCAGTTCGGTAAAAGGGATGGTTATACCGTTTGGCAAACCAAGCTCAACGCCAACGAAGAAATCGAATGCTGCCGAATCGACGATAGTGCCGTTAGTGCCACCCTTGAAGCTTGTCTCCTCATCGGAATAGCGAACACCCGTTGTCAGCAACCATCGATCGGCCAGCTGCCAATCAACACTGGCGTACAGAGCATAGGCGTCAGTTTCTTGATCGACCTTCCAATCCAGCGGATTCAATCCGGCCAGCAGGCCCAATATCCACTCTGAGTTCGCGATGTTGTCTGACTTGTAAGTATCGTTCCAGAAATAGACACCTGCGATCCATTGCGCCATGCCCAATTCACCAGAAAGCCTAAATTCCTGCGACCACTGATCCATTTCCTCTTCATGATAGACCGCAAAGAATTCGAGATCGTTTGACCAGATGTTTTCCCCAAAATCTCGGTCTTGCTGGATCATCGATGAAATTGACGTCAGGCTGAAAGCATCGAAGTCATAGGTAAAATTGAAAGTCGCTCCTGTCACCTCTGAAGCAATGTTCATTTCATCAACACGGGAGTTCGTGAAGTTATGGGTGAAGGGATCGCCATCCTGATCGGACACATCGATGCCAAGGGTGCTGACGCAGTTGTTGAGCGCTCCCTGACAGGGCGTCACAAAAACTTCATCTATACTGTTCCACCAGCCACCCACTGCAGTGAAGGGTGAGTTACCCATATCCTGATCGAGATACTCAACCTTCAGGTTCCAGGTTAAATTGTCAGTATTACCGCCGAGCTGGGCCCTAAATCCGTAGGTCTCCAGGTCATTGAACTCCCCCATACCGCCCCCATCCTTATGGTAGCTATGGAAGTTTTCACCCTGACCGTCATACATGAAGCTGATACGCCCCGAGAGATTATCCGTCAGCGGTCCGCTTATCGCGCCCTCTACAAGGGTGGTTTCATACTCGCCCAAGCTAACGGAAACAAATCCCTCAAACTCATCGGTGGGCTTGGCGCTAACAATGTTGACCGCGCCGCCGGTCGCATTTCGACCGTATAAGGTTCCCTGTGGGCCTTTAAGAACCTCAATACGGCCTAGATCCATGTAACTCAGGTTGATCATGGCAGGTGAAGCCAGAAAAACCTCATCCAGGTAAATGCCCACAGACGGGTTGTTGTTCGCATTAAAGTTGTTCATGCCGATGCCCCGCAGCGTCACTGCCGGGTTGGCGTCAGACATACCAGCGCCCTTGATATCCATGTTGGTCGCGATAAAGGCAACGTCACGGGTATCCTGTATACCCATTGTTCTTGCCACGTCACCAGTGACCGCGGTGATCGCCATCGCAACATCGTTTATTGATTGCTCTCGCTTCTGGGCCGTCACGACAACCTCTTCCAAAATGTCGGTCGCAAAAACGGGAGAGGCAAGTGCGGCTGACACCGCGGTCGTCATCAATAATCGGTTGCATTTCATTGGGAAAACCTCCTAGGGGCTTCAGTTTTTATGGACAATATCGGCGGCTGAGTTGGCTTGCCAGTGCCTTACCCACTAGTGGGTACACGCCGCTTCTTGCTGGTTACTCTGGTTAAAAATTAGCACGACCATAGCTACCCGCAATGATACTTTTGGTCATAGAAATGACACTTTAGTCCGCTCGATCTTTTTATAGCACGAAATCATGGCTCGCTCGAGGCCATCCCAGTAGGATCAGTTAAGCCAGCAGAAAGTGTGTGCAAACACCCAATGAGAACACTGCTACAAAACCCTTTTGCAACGGGTGCCGCCACTCTTATCAGCGCCAAATCAAGCCATCAGGCGCACTGCTGGCAGCATAGATGAGAGACCGATACGGAAATCTAAAACCGTTTACCTTAAGAGCCGTTCTCTTTGTCGTATCGATATTTGCGCTCGCCCTTCCGCTAGGGAGCTCTCCTTTGGAGTTGCAGCTAGCGCCATGAGGCTCGTTGTTAGTGTTGGACTACCGCTTATTATGGCTGCAGCCGCTGCTCGAGATATCGAACGGCGCATTGTCATTATGACCGTGCCCGCTGTTGGATTGGGTGCGCTTGGAGATATTCCCAGATGCTCGGGTATAGCGAGATAACCAAAAACTCAACGCTGGCTATCGTCCTAGGATCGATTCTTTTTACTTACTGGCTTGTTTTGCCTGTAGTTCTCGGTGTTTACAGCGATATTTATGGTCTCCAAGAAGATAGGCTGGGGGCGCTGGCCAGTATTTACTCGCTGGGTATTTTCATTACCACCCTAAGCTCTACGCTGTGGATAACCAGGTTCTCCAGAAAAAGTCAGGTGATGGTTGGGTCCTTCTTAAGCACACTCGGTTTTTTGCTGCTGCTTGAGCACGCTACTGGTGACGACCTGACATTACTGTATCACTTCGTATCGAGTCTGGGACTGGGTATTGCCTATGCAGCCATGATGGCGGTGCTGGCTGACTCGACGAATCCCACCCGGTCTTTTGCATTACTGTTTTTCTTGCAGGTTGTTGTTGGCGTAGTGGGTAGTCAGATACTGACACGTGCTGTGTCTGCAGACCACACGCTACCGGTTGTCTATATGAGCATGTCGGCTATTGGGGCACTGTCGGCGCTATTGGCAACAAAATTTCAGGAACCAGATTGCGCCAGCTCCACCGTCGCTTCACATTCACTGGGCTCACAACGGGTGCCGCCTTTGCCCATCGTGCTAGGTCTGCTATCTATTCTTTTGGTCTTTACCGGTGATGCGGGTGTGTGGGTGTTTCTTGAGCGCATTGGATCAGCTGTTGAAGATAGGAAGCTTGGCGGTAACTTAGTAAGTATTAATATGGCTGCTGGGGCTATTGGCTCTTTAACGGCAGCCTGGTTCGCCAATCGATTCGGGTTTTTATTGCCCATGGTCCTAGCAATTGGACTCTCTGTACTATCAGTGGCTATGCTCAATCTTTCGACCGGTGGGTTGGCTTTATTGACCGCGTCTTTTATCAATGGCTGGGCATGGAACTTTGGCGCAGCCTACCGCATGGCCCTGGTTGCTCACCTTGATGGGGAGCGTCGCTTTGTTGCACTTATTCCCGCCATGCAAACATTGGGCAATGCCATTGGCCCAAGTGTAGTTGGAGCCATCATAGTTTGGGCATCCTACAGTGCAGCCTATTGGCTGGTGTCGATCCTATGGCTTGCGGCGTTAGCGAGTTATTACCTAGCCTGGAAGGCTTATCAATCTTCGAATAACAATAGGGTGCATTGAGTTTATGGTTTCAGAATATGACAGTCTTAAGCGCATTATTCCCGCACTGGCCATTTCGGCTATCGGCGCTTTGTTCTACAACACCCTGCCGTTGTACGTAGGCGCAGCGCAGGACGGGCTAAACTTATCGAATCGTGAAGCGGGGCTATTACCTGCTGCTTTCTTTGCTGGCTACAACCTGGTCACTGTCGGAGCGTTTTTCTGGATTCGTCGCTGGAATTGGCGCGTCGCAACAACGATTTGGTTACCGGTGGCAATTCTAGGGCTCTTGGGAAGCACCTTTTTCCCCAGTCGCTTGGGCTTGTTTCTTAGCACGGCTATTTCTGGAGGTGGATTTGCTGCGCTATACGGAATCGGAACCACGATTTTAGCCGATACCAGCAATCCTGCACGGTGGTACGGCATGAAGATTGCTTTAGAGGCAGTTCCGGGGGCGGCCTTGCTTTTTATACTTCCCTCAACGCTGATAGCCGACTATGGATTTCCCGGTGTTGTCTATGCATTGGTGGGAGTATCGCTTTTAATGAGCGTTTTTTTAGCCACATTACCGGCATCAAGTGATGTCGAAAGAAATTCTGAAGCTGTTGCGCTTGGATCCTCCGCCGAGGCCGTTCACAGCTTTGCTATATGGCTAGCACTGCTTGGTACGCTACTTTTTTTCTCTGCTGCTTCAGGCCTGTGGGCCTTTATCGAAAGAATGGGGTCAGCATTGGCTTTTGAAGCGGGCGCCATTGGCACCCTCCTGTCTATCACTCTGATTTTTGCCACACTGGGATCACTTACCACCGCATGGATTGGCAAGCGTTTGGGTAACGTGAAACCGTTCATTGTGAGCGCTGTTTTGATGATTCTGGCATCGGGCATTCTGTATGGAACGCCTACTTTTACACTTTATGCAATGGGTGCTGGGCTGCTTACATTTGGCATAGGTATGGGGCTTCCCTTTGCGGTGGCCGAGGTTGCAGACCTCGATGCTGACGGCCGATATATCATCCTAAGCGTTCCCGCAATTGGCTCTGGCGCCATGATTGGACCGGCAGTAGCCGGAGCGCTTGCTGCGGGAGACTCGTTTAATATGATACTGATCGTAAGCATAGGCGCTATTCTGTGCGCAATTGTCAGTATGTTCGGCGGCCGTAGATTGGCATCTTGAGGAATTAGCCAGTGGTTGCCGATGACATCAATGCTTCAACTGGGCTCTCTCTGATCCGCATAAAGAGTTTCAATAAAGACCGCGCTAAAAATCGGCTTATCCGTACAATGGGCGATAAGGCAAAACAGGCTCCAGCCTGTTTTGAGAAATCCGCCGGTCCTACCAAAATCAAAAGCCCGCCTTTCGATGGGTCTTTCAGTTTTGGACGTTTGCTACAAATGTGCTTTGGCCAACTTCATCAGCCCTTTTCCCACAATGCTCAAAAGCCTCAAAAGGCACTATGATTCGCCTGACTGAAGCTTTTCGTCATACTCATTCCCGCTAATAACGCCGCCCTCACGCGCGGCTCTCCCTTGATCATCAGGACGCAGGGAGCTCTGTAGAAAATCAATGCGCTTCCACGCGGGAAAAGGTTGAGCGCCGTCACTGGTAGGGACATAAGGTGAAGTTTCTACCCGGGTGTGCTTATGAATATAACGCGCGCAGTTGATGAATACCTTGTCCACATGCGCCCTAACGATCAGATTCGCACCTGGGTAACGCGGTAGCAATTCATCGTCACTACTGACTGTCGCCGTAGCCTGGATCCTAATTCGGTTAGGTGTTTCGAAATCGATAAACAAAAGGCCAATTTTCGCAGTGTCAGCAATATTACCCATGGATAGAAACATGCCGTTGCCGTCATAGTTCGGGAAGGCAATCGTCGAAGAATCCAATACCGTAACAATTCCCGGAGGTCCACCTTTGTGGGACACCGTAGGACAGCCTGACGCATCCACCGTGGAAAGAAAAAAATAATCTCTGGATTCAATAAATGCTCGGTGCATCTCATCCAGCTCATCCCGCACTATCGCCGCTTCGAGGGCTGCGGCGAGTGGCAAACTGTCGAACTGCGACTGCATCTTCTTCTGCGATTCCGTATAAAAATCCATCGGAGCTCTCCTCTTATTTCGGTTGAGTACCAAGGTAGCGCTAGAGGCAAGGGCAATTGAAGACAATCCGCCTGAGGCTGCCAAATTTTCAAACCTCTGTTTTTATTTAACTTTAGTTTTTCAAAAATAGCGAGTTTTGACCTGTTGCTGGGCGTGGAAACTACCTTATAACGGCAGTGATCAGGGACTTACTCTTCGTGCTTCGTGTTTTGGGGGCTGTGCTTGACTGTTGCAGGTGGTTAAATCGACGTTTGGTGCTACACTCTTTGCAACCCCTTTCTGTCTGACTCTCTACGTGCGGATGGCCATCATCACCACAGGAGTCAACGCTATCACTGTATCGGTTCAAGATTTTGTCGACTTGGTAGAGCCTCAGAAATGAGGAAGGCCAATTACTCTTTTGAAAAAAGGCAACGCGAAATAGCCAAGCAAAAAAAACGAGAAGCTAAGCGCTTAAGAAAAACTGAAAAGGCTGACCAAAGTGATAAAGAAGAAAACCCCTAAAATTTCGTCGCAAGCGCAGCGTGATGCGATAGCTGAGGAAGTTGCAACGTTTTTGAAGGCTGGTAACGAAATCAGCCACGTACCATCTGGTGTATCGGGTCTAGATCCAATGGGCCGTGGTAAGCCCACAACACATGGGCAACACAAAAAATAGAAGTGTGAAATTCTGCCGCTGGCGGAGATTTAAAAAAATAACTACATGAAATTCCACGCTGACAGGCTAACTGAACTGCAGGTCCAGTCGACATAATCAGTAAGGATGTCGGCTCTGAACAGGCCGTAAGTATTACCTGTCCGTTGCACTTTTCTTGCTTGCCAAGGCCTCCCAATCCAAACGCTGACAAACTAGACTGTGGCGGTGCTCATCAAGAGAAAAAAGCCTTTGGGACACCAACCCTCGTGGGGAGGCCTGTGTTTATGCTCCACCAATTTTTAGTGACAACGCTCTTGCTCGTCTCTGCCGCTGCTTATAGCTCCAACCAAGATACGGTGAGACGGATCGCAGCCGCACCGGTCGATGAGTGGTTCTATGAGGTGGGGAGTGAAAAAAATGCATGGCTGGGAGGTCAGCTACCCAACGCTCAGGGGGTAGAAGTGCCGCAGGGCGCCATAGCGAAGCGTAATGGCGGCTACGTGTGGGCGATGACTGCAGCTGGCAACAATCTTTGGTTTTCGTCTCTCAATAATGGCTGGTGTGGCTGGATGATGGTGTCTTTGAACATCCTTCCGAGTCAAAGTAGTCAATGGGTCTGCGAAACCTATAAGTCTCAATTCTCGGGTGAAAACATCCACGGGGACAGCATCGCGGATGCTAGTACGGCTGCTTTCATACAACGTGATTGGCGACCACCGCAAATATTTTGGCGTAACAGCACGTCAGGGGTTGTGCACGAAGTAACCTCAGATGATCCCTCGCTCCAGAAAATCATCTCAAAAAGCTTCGGCTTCAGAGCGGCGGGAAGCGCAGATGGCGTCGTCTTTATGGCTTCTAATCCGCTTGTTCGGTCGGACGACGCGGTCTTCCTGCTCGCGTTCGATGGCACAACCGGCGAGTTTATTCAGGGGACAACTCTTAAGAACTACGTGAACGTTCGGCGATTCCTGACCTTGGATCACGACGACGGCAGCACCGGCCTTTACTTGCTGGTGGGCGCCGAAATGCACTCCTCCGACTACCCCAATCATTTGTTGAGATGGACAGGCAGTCGGGAGCAGCCCTTTCAGGCCGCGTCGGGACACCCAAATACCCCGGGCTTTGAAGTGGTGGGCGATCTGCAGGACGCCGGCGTGGGGGCTGAGCTACTGTCGTATTCGAATCGACTTCTCGTCACCACGTGGGGGGGTGAGAATACCGCGGCTGCGTTGCTTCAATCGAATCCTATTCCCCCAAACGGCTTCACACACGACGCCCGTGCTCGCTTCAAGAGTGTTTTCAATATAGCGGACTTCGAGCCGGATCCGATTATCGCCAAGGCCTGGTTATTGGGCGCTATCGAGGTTTATGAGGATAAGATCTACTGGGGCACGATGCACCCGGGTGCGCAGGCTTTTACACATCTGATGATGAAACACCCGAGCGTTTTGCTTTCAGCGGATGAAGCTGTAAGAAAATCCCATCGACAGACGCATTTGTTCCGGACCGATTTAACCGATCCAGACGATCCTGTTACCGAGTTACTTTATGGTGAGGAGCGCTATTGGGTCTATGACAACGGTCACTGGCGTCAAAGAGGGAACTTACTGGGTCTGTCGCCACTGTTTGGCAAATCAGGCTACGGGAACATGTTTAACGAGTACACATGGACGCTCAAAGCCTACGGAGAAAGCTTGTACGTTGGGACATTTGATATCTCCGGCCCTATGCAACTTTTTCGCAGCGGTATCGATTGCGCCATCACCTGTTTCGCTCTCGAGTCACTCGCGGCTGAGACAAAGGCCGACAACGAACAGCCGGGGTTCGATCTTCTAAGATTCGACTCCGCCGATAGCCCCGCTGTCGTGGTTACCAATAACGGGTTTGGTCATGTGACAAGCACAGGGGTCCGCAACGCTGTTATTGTCGACGACACTTTGTATCTAGGCACTGCCAGCTCAGCAAACCTCGACTCAGCCGGAGGTCAAGCGGGTTGGGGGTTATTCGAGGTAAAGAAGCCACTGGCGGCGGGCAATCTGCCTCGACATTAGCCCATCCTATTCTCGTGGATGTCTTCGGTGAGATTCTTCTCTAGCATTGAAAATAGCTTTTGCACTGAGGAATTCCCTCCGCTGTCACCATTGGCATCGAATTGCCAAAGCTCGCCATCGAGGTCGGGGTTAGCAAAATATACAATGCCGTGCCGAACGGGATCTGTGGCTTTTTGGCCAACAACCCGATGTGTCACGGCACCCACAGGACGTGCTGAGTAAGCAGTGATAAAGCGCAGAGCTTCACCAAAATTGATCACAAAATGACCGGGTAACACCGGTACGTCTTGAAAGGCGCCGTCGATCTCAACTTGGAGCCCCGGTGCAATTGCATCAAGTATCGTGACGAAGCCGTAATCGGTGTGGGGCCTGAGTCCCCACGCTGACACGTGGGTATCGTAGTGCACAAAGTTGAGAAAGGCCGTTCCGGCGCCAGTGGCATAACCGGCTGACGCGCGGCCCCACAGATTTTCAGGAATACCCGACTGATGCAAGACTTCACGGATAATGGCGATACCGAAGCTGTCGAGACAACGGCCAAACTCGGCAATATGCTGGGGGTAGTGCAGGTCCCAATGATGGCGACGGAGTGCCAGCTTAGTTTGCTGGTTGTTCTCTAGCGCAATGAATCCCTCCAGCTCACCATACTGGGTAATGGCACGATAAGGGCTGTCGGCGGCGAGGAGCGATCGACCAAAATCGCGAGGGTCCTCGAGATTCAACTTATCAGGCGTCTTAAGATAAAAGACACCCAGATTCCAGGCACGGTCAAGGTCTGCAGCGGACGAAAAAGCCAAGCGCCCTCCACCCCTGCTGTCATCAGGCGCGACAGCAGCAATTGGGATGCTCTCGATAAGCCCGGTCGTACCGCTACTAGATCCCATACCCACATCCCCATAAACGGAGAGGCAACTACCAAAGAGCCTGCTTTAGGCCGCCGACTGACCCTCTCGGTCTTTCAGCATGCTAAGAGCGGTGTCTTCAATCATGTCTTCCTGCCCGCCAATCATTTTCTTGCGCCCCAGCTCTAACAGAATGTCTCGGGGTGGGATGCCGTATTTTTCACCCAAACGATTCGCATGTAACAGGAACGTGCTGTAGACCCCCGCATACCCAAGCGTCAACGATGACCTGTCGATGCGCACGATATGGTCCATCATGGGAAATACCAATTCTTCGGCCATGTCCATGAGCGCAAACATATCGCAGCCGGTCTCAATGCCCATGCGATCGCACACCGCCACAAATGCCTCCAGAGGGGTATTACCCGCTCCCGCCCCAAGGCCTGCCACCGAGCAGTCGATACGACTGGCTCCCGCTCGCACCGCCGCAATCGAGTTAGCAATACCCATCCCGAGGTTGTTGTGGCCATGAAATCCAATCTCGGTACCCGCATCGAGGGTATCCCGCAACGCGGCCACATACTCGGTAACATCTTCGGGCAACATGTACCCAGCCGAGTCGGTGACATACACGGTTTGCGCCCCGTAGGATTCCATTTTCTTCGCTTCCTCTGCCAGACCGCTCGCAGTGTTCAAATGCGCCATCATCAAAAAGCCCGAGGTATCCATGCCTAGTTCACGGCCACAAGCAATGTGCTGGGGAGAGGTATCCGCCTCGGTACTGTGGGTTGCTATATGCACGCTGCGAACGCCATGGGCATGCGCGACGCGCAATTCATCCATCGTGCCGAGGCCCGGTATCAACAGCACCGACATCACTGTGTTGTTTAATACTGGCGCCACCGCGTCCCAATATTCTTCATTGCTGTGCAGCGCAAAGCCGTGCTGGAGCGAGTTTCCCCCAAGACCGGCGCCGTGCGTGACCTGAATCATAGGCACGCCCGCGTGCTCCATCGCCTCAGCGAAGGTCCTCATTTGATCCGTAGTGATCTGCTCTTTCTTTGCATGCATACCATCACGCAAACACATGTCATGACAGATGACTTTTCGTCCGTGTAAATCCGATTTGCTCATACCGCCTCCGCCACTAATTTCAGCTCACCGCTGAGTATTTTTTCGGCATACATCTCAGCTGTGCGCGCCGCCGCCGCCGTCATGATGTCGAGGTTTCCCGCGTAAGTAGGCAAGTAATCACCCAGTCCCGCTACCTCCATAAAGACGCCCACTTTATTGCCCTCGAATACTGGTCCATTCACCAGACGGTAACCGGGAACGTAATGCTGCACTTTTTCAATCATCTCCATGAGCGATGCTGTGATCTTTGCCTCGTTGGGCGCTTCTTCGGTCATGCAATAAATGGTATTTCGCATGATCATCGGAGGCTCCGCCGGATTGATAATGCAAAGTGCCTTACCCTTTTTGGCACCGCCAATGGCGCAGACTGCGTCTGACGTTGTATAGGTAAATTCATCCAGGTTTGCTCGCGTCCCGGCTCCAATCGAGAGCGAAGCAAGGCTGGCGATAATCTCCGCGTATTCAACGCCCTGTACTCGGCTTACGCCGTATACAATTGGGATAGTCGCCTGACCCGCGCAGGAGATCATGTTGACGTTCATGGTTTCCGCGAGCTCGTCCAAATTTACTGGTGGCACGCACAGGGGGCCAATCGCGGCGGGCGTCAAATCAACCATGAACACGCCGTGAGCGTTCATCTTTTCTGAGTTCTCTTTGTGCACATAAGCCGAGGTCGCATCAAAGGCAATCTGGATGCCATCAGCCACTAAATGTGGCAGCACGCCATCGACACCGGCCGCCGTAGTTTTCAGCCCCATGTCGCGCGCCCTGGCAAGTCCTTCGGACTCAGGGTCAATGCCCACCATCCATACCGGATCTAGCACTTCACTGCGTTTGAGTTTGTAGAGTAAATCAGTCCCGATATTTCCCGAACCAATTAACACGCATTTTACTTTTGACACCTGGACGATCCTCTCTTCCTGGGGGCGTTTAAAGTCTACTATTCTAGGCCATCCTCAAAAAAAAACCTCGTCCACTTGAGTAGCCTTAGGACACGGCCAAAAACCACTTACTGCGCCGTCTCAAGACACTACGGAAACACAGGCCTCGAAGGGCCCTACCTAATACCGCTGCGGCTCTGCGGATAGGCCGGCTAATGCATTTGAATGCGCGATTATGCAGGCGTTTAGCGGCTTCTTGGCGTAAAGTCTCCACCATACGATCGTGCGAGAGCCCGATAGGACTCATAGCCCCGCACACTGAACCAACAGAATAAAGCAGGAAAACTGATGAACAACGATCTCATTCGCCAACTCGGTGACACGCTGTACGGCGCTTTAACGACCCAAACAACCGTTGCGCCCCTCACCGAAACCCATCCCGACATCACTATTGAAGATGCCTACAAAATATCTCTGCACCTGCTCGAGCAACGCCTCGCCGCTGGCGAGCGCGTCATTGGCAAAAAAATAGGCGTAACCAGCGCGGCCGTCATGGACATGCTTGATGTTCGCCAGCCGGATTTTGGTTTTATGACCGATGCGATGCGTTACGACGGTGAAATGCCGATCTCAAAAACCTTAATTCAACCCCGGGCAGAAGGTGAAGTCGCTTTTCTACTCAAAAAAACCTTAACCGGGCCCGGCATTACCAATACCGACGTTATCACAGCCACCGAAGCCGTTGTTCCCTGTTTCGAGGTGGTCGACTCCCGCATTCAGGACTGGAAAATAAAAATCCAGGACACCGTGGCAGACAATGCCAGCTGCGGGTTGTTTACGATCAATGAAAATGCCGCACTGGACCCGCGCAACATAGATCTCGCGGCCTGCGAAATGGTTGTTATCAAAAATGGACAGACAATCTCGACGGGTACAGGCGCCGCGGCAATGGGCAGTCCCGTCACTTGTGTTACTTGGCTGGCCAACACGCTGGGGGAATATGGCATTTCCCTAAACGCCGGGGATATTATTTTAAGTGGCAGCCTTGTGCCCTTAGAACCAGTAACTGCGGGTGACGTCATGACCGTTCAAATTAAAGGCATGGGTGAATGCACGGTACATTTCACCTAAAGGCGCGGCTCACCTCAAAGCGGGACTCTCCTAAAAGCGGGGCTCTCCTGAAAGCGGGGCTCTCCCAAAGTGCAGCCGCCGATGATTGCCATGCCATCGACTACCCCACATTGCTCGGTAATCGCCTTATTATTTGACCTCAAAATGGAGTCAAACAGGTCTTTGACGCCTCGATGTGATGTCGTGCCCTAGGGGTACGGTTGCGTTCACGCGGACGACAATCCATTACTTGGACTGAGAGCCACGGTGGGTGTACTCTCATTGGAAGGCACAATAACAAAGCCCGCGGACCGTCGCTGCCTATGAACGTGAGCCAACCAAAGCCAAACTTTTTTTATGGGCTAATAGCTCTGGTCTGGGCTGTCGGGCTATTGCTGAATCCAGTCCCTGTTTCCGCAGAGGAGGCGCTCGACAGTAACGCGGCTCCGATCCCCACCGTGGATATCAGTTCCGCCGCCTCGTTGGCAACATTATCGATACTGCGCTGGCGTGATGAGGAAGCAAGCACTGCCTTGACCGACCTACCTCCTGCCAGTCTTTGGACCGAAGCTACCCCGAAGTTTGCTGCCAAAAAATATGGTCGCGAATGGATTAGGTTCCGCCTTACCAATAGCGGAGAAGATCGCAAACCGGCGGTCATAAGCTTCGATGAGGTGTTCCCAGAAGAGGCCAACTTCTACAGCGTCATGGCGGATAACAGTATTCGCGTCATCGAAAGCGGGCTACAAACGCCAATTCATAAACGCACTATACAAAACCGCGTTCCGGCGTTCGAGATCTCGCTAGCGCCGGGCGAAACTCGGGACATATTTCTCTCATATCGAACTCGACTTGAAGCGCTGCTGGGTGTGCAGGTGCATAGCCCTGTCGACTTTGGTACCTGGGTAGCTCGTCAAACTGCAGGATTTGCATTTTTTGGGGGCGGCGCCATTGCCATCATTATCTTCAACCTCTTTCTCTTCGCTTCGTTACGCGAACCGCTCTATCTGATTTATTCGCTACACGCGAGTTTTGTTGTGCTTTACGTGGCTCGCTTCAACGGCTATACCTTCTATATTTTTAATACGCCAGAGAGTCACTATCTCCTCGCCTGTACGACGTGGCTACAGGCCATGCTCCTTGTCATGTTTACGCGCCGGCTACTGGAGACAAGGAAGTTAGCGGGTTGGATCGACAAGGGCATGAAGGCCGCGCAAATTTGGTTTGCCGTCGTCGGGGTTGTCACCCTATTCAACATCGATTTTCACAGCATAGGCGTTCGAAGCTCGCTGATACTAACCCTGAGCTTTTTGGGCGTTGGTATTTACAGCGGCATCAAGGGAAACCCAATGGGCATATTTTATACGATTGCCCAAACCCCCTATCTTATTGGTTATTTTTTATTCGCGGGTCTAAGCATCGGGATCTTTGAATTTTCACTCATCAACCGATACGGCTACATCGTGGGTACGTTTTTCGAGCTGGTGACATTTTCGCTTGCGCTTGGCTATCGATTCAGGCTGTTAGAGCGCGACAAGTTCGACAGCCAAGCCGACTTGCTTGCGCTGCAGGGGACACTGAACGAGCAGCTGCAGCTGCAGGTCACAGAGCGTACCAGTGAATTGGCGTCAGCTACGGAAGCACTTCGTCGCATTAACAGTGACTACGAAGCACTTTTACAAAATGTAAGAGTAGGCATTGTCAGCATTGGCAACGATAAAGAATTCGCCTTTACCAACTCGGCTTACCAAACTCTTGCCGATCACATTTCCGGATTGACTCCTGCGATTCATCGATACCTGGATACACCAATAACGACTGACATTGAAGAACTGATCATTCCGAAGAATGATGGCAGTGAGTTTCATTTGCTGGTCAATTCAGCTGAGCGATTCACGGGGGACGGCTCCCGCGAGGGCTCATGGGTGATAGTGACCGACGTCACCGCGATGCGCGCGCAAGAAGCCAATCTCAACCATGCGTCAAAGATGGCAACGCTCGGTGAGATGTCTACCGGGATGGCACACGAGCTCAATCAGCCACTCAATGTCATCCAGCTCACCATGGAAAACATTAAAGTGGCGCTTCAACGAGGCAAGGCCGACACTGCGTTCCTTGAAGCAAAATTTGAACGTATCGATGATCAAGTCCAACGCGCTTCAAAAGTCATTTCACTGATGCGCACCTACGGCCGCGTGGCGCCATCGACCTTCGAACCTTTTGATATTACCGAGTCCATCAACCGCGTGAGTGACCTCATGCAGGATCAACTGCGACTGGATCAGATCTCACTCAATATCATCCCCCCCGGTGAACAGCAGCCACTCGTCAAGGGAAGTAGCAGCCAGTTCGAACAGGTTCTGGTGAACCTCATTACCAACGCCCGCGATGCCATCTCTAAACACACAAAAACAGGCGGCACCGTCACCATCGCTACAGTAGTTTCCGCTGAAAAATGCTGCATAACAGTCACCGATACGGGTGGCGGAATTGCGGACGACGTGATGGACCGCATTTTTGAACCCTTTTTCACCACCAAGGCTGTTGGCGAAGGCACTGGCTTGGGTGGCGCCATCAGCTACGGCATTATTCAAGACATGCAAGGCACTATGACGGCCCGTAACGCGACAGAGGGAGCCCTCATCGAAATAACGCTGCCACGTTACATAGGCGCCCTCTAACGTCTGGAGCGTCTTTCAAAACTGCCAGCGTAGTCTCGAAGAGGTTGGTCAGCTATAGCTGACCTGCCCTGCAAAGCATCTAGTTACATTGCGGGCGAGACGCCTTGCTTTATATCCACGGTAAATCAAAGTCGCTCAATAATGATTGCAGGCGCCATACCGCCGGCTGCACACATGGTAATCAGCGCGTAACGTTTTTGCTGACGCTCAAGTTCATCCAGCGCCGTGCCGATGAGTATCGACCCGGTTGCCCCTATCGGGTGACCAAGCGCCATGGCCCCGCCGTTGATATTTACCTTCTCGCGATCCAAATCCAGCCTTCGAATAAAGCGCTCGGCAACGACCGCGAAGGCTTCGTTGATTTCCCACACATCAATGTCTTCTTTCTTTAAACCCGCTTTCATCAGCACTTTTTCGGCGGCAGGCACCGGTGCGTTAAGCATAAGGGTCGGACAATCTCCCATATTTGCCATCGCCACGACCCGAGCTCGGGGCGTCATCCCCGTTTTATTCATATAGGCCTCGGAGGCCAACAGAAGCGCGGCGGCACCATCAACCACACCCGACGAATTGCCCGCGTGATGGATGTGATTGAACTCAGTAATCTCTGGATATTTTCGCTGAATCAGCGCGCCATAGGTTGTACCGACTTCGTCGACCGGGATGTCGCGCAGCATGCTGAAAACGGTTTTCAGTTCAGCGAGGCCTTCTTTGGTGGTCTCTGGACGAGGAAATTCCTCGTGATCAAGTGCCACTGAGCCATCAGGGTTCTTTACGGTAATCAAGGATTTATCAAACCGCCCCTCAGCGATGGCGCGCGCCGCGCGTGCCTGACTGATCAAAGCCAAATTATCGACGGCATCGCGATCAATATCCTCAAGGGTGGCGATGGCGTCGGCACAAACCCCCTGCTGTGATTGTGGATGCATGGCACGGAGATCGAGGTTATCCGAGTCAATCATTGGTGGCTTGGTGGGGTCTGCGAGCTGTCCATGATAGCTCATCATCTCGGTGCCCCCCGCGATGACTAGATCCTCCATGCCGGACATGATTTGTGCCGCAGCAAGATTCACCGTGGTAATACCCGAGCCACAAAAGCGATCGAGCGTGACGCCCGATGATCGCACGTCGTAGCCGGCATTTAGCGCCGCCATGCGTCCCAAATCGCCACCCTGCTTCCCGGTCTGGGAAGAGGTGCCCCAAATGATGTCATCCACATCCGCGGTATTCAGGTTATTGCGCTCCGCCAAGGCACTGAGCACTGTTGAACCCAGATAAGAGGGATGTAAATGGGCGAGGGATCCCTTCCCAACCTTGCCAATGCCTCGCGGGGTGCGGCAAGTGTCTACAATATAAGCATTAGTCATAATTCTCTCCGGAGGTGCGCTGGGGTAAATCTGGACGGTCTGAGTTAAGCGGCACGCTACGCCGGCTTCTGGTGATGGTCAAGGGCAGACCCTTGATAAGCACTTGTCAGGAAGCGCGTAGATCGCTTGGTGAAAAACGATAGCCAGCGCCGCTGACAGTTTGTATCAGTCCGCTGTAAGCGGCGTTACTGTTTTGAAGGATCTTGCGCAATCGGCGAATGTGGACATCTACCGTGCGCTCCTGGACAGCCGCCTTATGTCCCCATAGCTGGTTCAGCAGCTTTGTCCGCGAGTGAACGTGATCGGGATTAGCCATAAAAAAGTGAAGTAGCTTAAATTCCGTGGGGCCTATCGCTAGCGCCGCACCATCTAGCGTCACCCGATGACTAACGGTATCCAAGGCTAACTCCCCAACGCGGAATTCACTTTGATTGGCACTAGCGCCACTTTTACGAAGCGTCGCCTTTATCCGGGCGATAAGTTCCTTTGACGAAAATGGCTTGGTGATGTAGTCATTAGCGCCCATATCCAAGGCCTGCACGACGTTGTCCTCCTCGGTTCTCGCCGTCAGCATGATAATGGGCAAATCCTTAGTGGCCTGTTCGTTGCGAAGGCGTCTCAATAACTCGATACCACTGCCCCCTGGCAACATCCAATCCAGCAACACAATATCGGGGGATACATCGTTTATGGCCGCGTAAGCTTCCTGAATGGTGCCGGCTTCTGCGCACTCAAAGTCAGCCGCCTCGAGCGCAAACCGAAGCATTTCACGGATGCTAACTTCGTCATCTACCAGCAGAACATTAGGGGTGGACATGACGAGAAGTGGCTCCAATCAGTTTTATGAGCCGCCATTTTGAGTGGATCGAACCGTGGGAGTCAATGAACAAGCGAAGCCGGGGGACTCAATGAGTCCACCCGGCTATTTACTGAGAAAATTAGCGACATTTTACAGCGATCCGGAAACCGTCCAGCCAGCCCACCATGGATCGGAA
>Ga0181553_10001126_pt1 | contig 23784 bp, 44 predicted proteins | sample 011ome_17_FD_133753 | JGI IMG/M metagenome (GOLD analysis project Ga0181553, IMG submission 133753) | Coastal salt marsh microbial communities from the Groves Creek Marsh, Skidaway Island, Georgia - 011502XT metaG (megahit assembly) | ecosystem: Environmental > Aquatic > Marine > Intertidal...
TACTTGTATACCTTCATAAGTTATGTTTATGACATAAGCATCTGTAGAGCCGTCTAAAGTATCGGAACCTGTAGGAGTTAAGTTTACTCTTGTTGAAACTGCGAATCCTCCATTAGAAATAAATCTCATTAATCTATTTGTATTGTCTGCTGCTGGAGGTAAATTTAATGTTGCATTACCTGCTCCACCAGACCAAGATAATCTAATAAGCATAGATTTATGATAAGTTGAATCTGATAAGTTAACAGTAGAACCATCACTCATAGTAAGATTAGTAGGAATTAAATAATTCTCTAATTGATATACTTCAGCTTTTTTAGTTTCGCTTCCTTCTACTACAGCAAGTAAATCATCCTCTTGTATGGCTGTAATTGCTGTTAATTGTGATATTTTTTTACTCATTGTTTATAATTTTATATTGTTACCGTTTTCTTGTAATATGTTTCCTCCTGATTCTAATAATAAAACACCTACGCCTGATATTCTACCTACACCTTGACTTCTTAAAGTTCCATCACAACATTTTCTTGAGTATGTACCATCTTTACACATACAACCTCTTCTGCTACCACTTGGAACAGCGTTTCCTACAGTTTCATTTGTTTTTTTCATAGTTATTGTTTTGGCACACAATTAGGCACTTTTCTACCATCTTTATCTTTCATTCCTATTTGTTCATAGCCTGCTTGACATGGATTATCATCGTTTAAATCTAATTCACCAAGTTCTCTTAGTTTTCCTCTTGACCAGTTTAACCCTGCTTTACCACCCCATAATAAATAAGATATAGTTCCACAAGCTTTAGTATCAGATTCATCATAATAAGTTTCTGCTCTACTTAAATAACTGTACATTCTTTTTATTGTAGATACAGATAATTTTTCACCTCTTGCTAATTGTTGAGCTCTTACTTTGCCAACATTAGTGGCACATTTATTATTTACTTTTTGATTTAATTCAATACCTCTTTTAGCATTGTTTCTAACACCACTTCCATAATCGCTATAAGTTTTAAACTCATACTTATTGTCTAGTATTGAATTGGCAATCTCTAATAATATTTCTCTTGCTTCTTCTTCTTCATTCACTTCTTCTATTTTACTCATAGCAATTTTATCAGTAAAATATCCTTCTATAGAAAATCCTTTAACTAAACCTGTTTTTACATAATCATTCCAAACTTCATCATTGTTTACTTTCATAGAAACCATCCAAGTACCTACAGGTAAATCCATATCGTACTTTCTTGACTTGTCGTGTACATCGTCTTCTATAATCCAAGATTCAACTACAGATAGTCCATACAATTCAGCTTGATGCTCTAATGTAGATTTGTTTTGATTGCCTCTCATTAAGAATAATTCAGATGCTTTTCTTACAGTATCTTCACTAAAGAATATATAATACTCATCTTCTCCGTTACGTCTATAAATATTCTTATTAGGAACTAAAGCAGCACCCATTAATATTTTCTTTTCTTTATCTACTTCAGCTAGTTTTATTTCATGCTGTTTAGATAATGCAATAAAGTTTTCTTCTATTGCTGGTTCATCTACAATAGAGATTGCTTCTATTCCAGATAATTCTTGTTCTTCGTCTATAATTAATTCTACTATTTTCATATTGAATTTATTTTTATAATTAACCTATTGATGCTGTACTTGTAATATTTCTGTCTAATTCCTGAGCTGTAGATATTTCTTTGCTAACAACAAATGCTTTTATTGGTTGCCCTGTTACACCTGCTAATGTAGTTGCTAATTGACTTACGTCACCAACACCTACTACATTAAAGTCAGGAGCTTCAACTTCTCCACCTCCAGCACCACCGCCAGCACCTCCTACAGAAGCAGATATAGATGATTTACTTTTTATTGCATTTATACCACCTGCCGCTGCTGCAACTATACCAGCAATATTTATACCCGCATTAATGTTATTTTTAGTTATACGAACTCTACCTCTTGCTTCAGCAGTTAAGTCTCCTAACATAGCTCTAGCCTTAGCTGCTGCACCAATTACCTGATTTGTTTCTTTAGTTTTTACTATTACTTTAGCTATAGCTTCTGCTTTTTCTGTTACGATTGCTGCTATTTTAAAACCATCATCTAAATCGCCTAAAGCTTTTAGTCCATTACTAACAGATTTTGCCGCATCAAAATACCCTTCTCTAATTGCAATTCTAGCCTTTGTTTCAGTTTTCTCTGCATTTGTCAAATCTTTTAATCGTTTTTTATTTTGCCTATCTAGTTCAGCAAATTTATTATCTCTTTCTTTTGCTCCTTCAGCAAGAGCCTCCATTGCCATTATTTGTTGTGCAGTATAGCCCTCTAAAAATAACTTATTTAATTCAACTCCTGACAAACCTAGTTCATTTAAAAGCTTAACCTTTTCTCTAGTTTCTTTTTCTCTTTCGCCTTCTTGAAGTTTTATAAAACCTCGAATTGTTTCTATATTTCCCTCTCTTAATTCTTTTTCTCTTAAAAATTGACCTGCAAGAATAGTCCCGTCTTCTCTGCTGTTTCTTTCTCTTTGTATTAATGCATTTCTTCTTCTGCTATTAGCCATTTTTTCAAGCCTTTCAATTTCTTTTTCAGAGTCTATATATTTTTGAAAATAATCTTCAAGATTATCTATTCCTTTTTCTCTTGCTTCATCATCTAAATCAATTCTTTTTTGTATAATCTTAGCTTGTTCTTCAGCAATTTTATCTTTTGCAGCTTCAGTATATGCTATTTCTAATATTTTTTTTCTATATTTTTCTAATTCATCAACCGCATCTTTTGTATTGTTTTGAATATCTATCATAGAAATACCAGATTTTTTTAAACTATCTACAAAATCAGGATATTCTTCATTTAATTTTTCAATAGCTAATTGATGTTGTTCTTCTGACCTTGTAGCGTCTTGTAATATTCCTATATAAATTTCAAAATTACCAGCTAAATCTGCTACTCCACTAGCAGCATCTTCAAAAGTCTCACCTAAATCTAAAGTTCTGCCAGATAATTCTTTAAACAATTTATCTAATCTAGGCATAAAACTTATTAATAGTTGGACTGCAATTAAAAAACCTCCAGTACCCCATAAAGAACTTAGTAATTGTTTAAAAGAAGCTATTACTCCATTATTAGTTTTTACAAATGAACCAAACAAACTTACTAATTGACCCAAGTTGTTAGCCATACCAGTAAATCCATAATTAGCATCAGAAGCTAAACGACCTGTTTCTAAAAGTATTGCATTATTTAAACCAGCTTGAGCTCTTGCGTTATTAGTAGCATCTGCAACTCTCATTTGTTCTGCTGCTTCAGCTTTAAGAGTACTAATTAAATTTCTTTTTTGTATAGCTGATTTTTCATCATTTATAATTTGCTCCCTTTGTTCTTTATTTAGTATGGTAACTTTACTTGACAAACCTTGAACAGCATCTTCAGCTCCTTTTAATTTTTTAGTTGCCTTATCATCAAGTATTACTTGAATAAGTATTTTTTTAGTTGCCATATCTTAATCTTTTAAGTTGTTCTTTCATTTGTTTAAAATCTTTTACTGCCGCATACTTACCTTTTGCTATTTCTATATTTTCACCTTCTCCATACCATTTTGAAGCGTTAAGTAAATCAAGTATATCTTTTATCATAATTATAGTTTATTTAATAATTCTATTTCGCTTACTTCAGTTTTAAGATTTGTTGTTATAGAATTAATCGTAAACCTTCTGTCTTGTATTATAAGCTCGTCGTTTAATCTCATGTTTATTAAAACTTCTTTAGTTAAATATGCTTTTATTTTATATATTCTTTTCTTGGAGTCAAATAAATCACTAATATAATCTTCGTAAAACTTCTTAAATAAAGAATTTGTAGTTCCTCCGTAATCTGTTAAGTTCCATTCATCAACTTCATTATCAAAGTTAATTGTAAATGCTGGAGGTCTGTAAATTACATAAGTTTCGCCTGATACCATAATATCATCAGCTAAAGTTAACTGTGTATCACTATCTACAGAAGATACTGTTGATTTAGTGTTATCTGTTGTGTTTAACACAATATCTCCAACTATAACAGTTGACGTAAAGTTTTGACCAGTTTCTATAAGTTTATTAGTTGTTGTAGACGTTGTAGTTCCTGATTCAGCAGGGTTTGTTGAATTATAAGCATCTTCATTTGTATTAGAAGGTCTAAAATATTGCACTAAAGAAGATGAACCAGAACTAATCCAGTTTATAGATTTATTAGTAGATATTCCTGTTTCTTTAATACCATAAAAAATTAAAGGTTTAGTTAATACAGGTTCATAATTACCCTGATTAAAGTTTTCTAATATCATATATTCATCACCAGAAACAAATATATTATTAACAAGTGAAAGCTGAATATTGCTATCTATAGCTGTTATTGTTGTAGAAGTGTTATCTGTCAAATTTCTAACAGTATCCCCTACAGTTAAATTATTATCTTCAAATTCAGCACCACTGTCGTATAGCTTATTGCTTATTGTTGAATCTGTTGTGCCTTGTGCTTTAATAACATAATCACCATTAAATTCACCATCGGCAGAATATCCCCACAATATATCTGTTAAATAAGTATCGTTTGTTCCTGTGTAATAAGGACTGCTACTAGATTTATTTTCATCAAACAATCTTTCAAACTTCATGTGTTCAAAAGGTGTTTCTACAGTATATATTTCTCCTTTGTCAATGCCACCTTCTCTTGCTTTTTCGTTACCAAAAATATCATTAAATTGTTCTTGATGATTAATAGCGAGAAGAGTGCTGGGTTCTTCGTATTTAAAATCAACACCACTATAAACAGTAGGAGCGTCAACATCAGTGCTTGAAACGTCTACCATACTAGTAATATCATAACTGCCTCCAGAAGGATTGTTTACTGCATCAGCATAAAAGTTATCTAAAGTATCTACATATATTTTACCAAAATTAGAGTCAGCAATATCATCAATATAATATGCTGTTAAATTAAACATTTTAAATATTCCAGTTAAGAAATCTATATTTTTTAATTCTGGTACATTATCTGTTATAACTATTCTTTCTGTTGTTGATAGTCCATTAGCTTCATAAGTTGCTTCTGTTTCTGAAGTTGGAGTAGTAAGTATAAATTCAGTAACAGTTAAGTCGGCATCAAAAGATATAGCTCCTGTAGATTCTAATACAAATCTTAATTGATGACTTCCTGTATTAATAAAACTTTGAGAAACAGTCGAGTCACCTACTAAATTATCTTCTTCAATTAATGTAACGCCGTTTTCTAAATCAATAAGTTTTAAAGTGTATGTATCGGTATCAGATGTTGTTATGTCTAAATCAACAGTAAATGAATTAGTAAATTTTATTACAGAAAAAGTTATTAAATTTCCTGAGACATCAAAAGGATTGCTTCCTTCTCCTGTATAAACATAATCTCCAATAACTTTTGTTTTTAACACATCATCTTCTCCTCCTATTTGACCTTTGTTTCTACTTAGCCATAAATATAAATTTGAAAAAGCAGTAGTTCCAAAGAAATCTCTAGTAAATTCAATATTGTATCTATCTTCTATTGCTTCTATTATATTTAAACATTTTACAGCAGGTTTTAAGTCGGTAAAATTTAATCCTTGATTGTCTGAAGGATTAGTTGAATCATGATATAAATTGCCACTATATTGAGGGATACTATTAGAAGAATCGTAATAAAATCTTTTAGTATGAGATATTAAAGGATATATAATTGATTGTGAAAATAAACCATTTCTTATACCTAGTCTTACATTAGAAGCAGTATAATCGTGGCTATAGTTATCATCTAAATAAGGCAATGTCTTTAACTGGTCATCTCCCATAAGAGTTCCTAACTCTACTGTGTTACCATAAAATACAATACTATAAGAAAAAGGTTTATTATCTTTTAGTTTTACAGATTGTAATTGCACTTTACCTCTTTTGTATGGAGAATAATCTATTTCTAGTAAAGCATCTTTTTTTATTCTACTATTAAAACCATCGTCTATATTATAATTATACCAATGCTGAAATACTTTGTTATTTTCTTTAGATGCTGGCAATGTAAAAGGTTGACTAAAATCTGTAAATACTTTAGAAATGTCTTTTACGTCTTGTATTTTAGATGTTAATGTGATAGTTTCATCACTAAACATTTCCATTTGAACATAGTTGTCGTCTTTGTCTTTTATGTATAGTATAGGTTGTTTCACTATTGTATATTGTTTATTTTATCAAAGGCATAATCAAATTGTACTGTGTAAGAAATCAATTTATCATTAACTGACTTTTTGAATTGTAAACTATTAGATTTAAGATTTATAGGCAAAGTATTAGTTCCGTCGTATACCCAAACTTGTTCTGATAATAACATTTGTCTTACTATCTCATTATGGTCTTCAGGATAGAAGCCAGTACTTATTGTAATAGATTCTTTACCATTTGAAATAAATATCTTTTCTTGATGTTTAGATAAAGAGTAAGTTGGGCTTCCTCCTGAATTATCAAAGTCAATAATATTATTTTTAAATTTATTAGACGATATAGAAATGTTAGTCATCGATTTCTTGAAGAACCATAAGTTTTGTAGTGCTCCATATTTATTATAAAATATTATATTTAAAGGAGTAAATTTAGGTTCGCATACTTTTCTAAGTGTTATAATAACATCGTCAGGATAATCTGCACTATCGCTTGATATTGTAACCGTATCTCCGTCTGATAAATATTCTGTATCTGTTAGTATAAGATATTGTATTTTTTGATTAGTATCGCCGTTGTCTGTTATTTCTTGGTCTTCGTCTCCATCACCCCAATTTACATCGTAAGTGTCCCAAAAGACATTAGCCTCATTCCAGTTTACATTAGCACCAGCGTCTGTATCTAATACAGCAGTTACTGTTGCAGCTTCCGCATATATAGGAATCTTTATATCATCACCATCGTTGTAATAGATAGAAGTATTATCTTGAAGTACCATAGGCGTAGTATACTCTGTGCTTCTAGGGTTTATGCCATCTTCAAAGTAACCGTAACCATCAATTGCCAAGTAAGGATAAGTATTTGTGTCCTGTGAATTTACTTGTACTATTGCGTCGTTTGAATCGTATATCGTTATGTCTGCATCTACCCATAAAGTATCTGTAGCATAATTATTATACTCTGTTATCATAAAGTCTCTTATAAGTTCGCTCAATTCAAAAGTAACGTAATTGTTTGTTCCTAACTCTTGTTTTGTTAATGTATACTTTTTGTCTCCAGCTACTCTATCTGCATATACTCCAGTCCATATATATAATTCTAATTTTGCTTTTGCTAAAGAAGCATTAGATATTTTTTTATAGAAAGGGCTTCTTGTGTTAATTATTGTTGACATTATTTTATAATTTTCGTTTGTATTGAAAAGGTTTCATTAGCACCTTTTTTATATCCTGCTCTTTTTAATATATTTTCTAAATCACTATCTATATCCATAACAATGGGCTCGTGTATATTTCTTAGCTCTTCAAATTTAAGCTTAACTAAATCAGTTAAAAATCCTGTAGGATATATTCCTTTAATTCTTAATGAATTGCTTATTAAAGATGCTATTCTTGATATTTTTCCAATATCACTTAAATTTACTAAATCTCCATTTAAATCTTTAAAACCTCTTTTATTTCTAATCCACTGAATTAATTTATCTTTTGATACATTTGTACTGCTTGTTCCTTCGTCTATTTGTTCTGCATAAGAGTTACCTTCTATATTTAGCTCTAATACTGAATTACTTTCTTTTTCTATTATTTTTAAACTTTCTTGTAAACTACCGCTAGCTGTAATATTTGTTGTTACAGTTCTTGAAGGGTAATCTCTTTTTCTATCTTTTCTTGATATTTCAACAATAGCATTGTCAAGTAAAGACTTTGTGTATTGTCTTAAATATTTTTCAGTATTTTCTAATTTTAAACTCATTAGCAAGGAGATTGACCATTAGCGTTAATATCTGATATTTGATTGTTTGCCACTGTGATTGATATATCTAAGCTCCAACCAGCAAGAAGATTCTCAAATCTATCTTCAAACATATTGGCAGTGTAATCTGTGTCTATTTGATACAAGTCAGTAAACAACTCTCCTCTTCTAAGTGCCGATTGTAAACCATTAACTACAGCAAACTGAGTATTTAACACATCCTGCTTATTGTTTATGTCATGAAAATAATTATTCAAATCTTTCTTATCTTCTTTAGTTTCATTTACAATATCCATACAAAGAACTTGTAGATTAAATTGCACTACATGGTCTTGAAATGTACAACTGTTTACAATTATGTGTGATAATGGAAATATAGTTTGTTTGGCTAGGTCAACTTCAAATATATCTCCAAACGTAACTGAATTTACATTTGTATTGCCTTGAAGGTATGTTTTCAGTGTATCTAGTATGTCGTAAAAACTGGTCATCTTTTATATGCTTTTTTTAATTCTTGTTGTTCTATATCTACTTTCTCTTTTTCAAATGCCAAATAATTTAAACACTGGTAGAGTGGAAGCTCGGTAACTGCATCGAAGTTTCTGACATCTCCTTTAGCGAGTGCATAAATTGATTGATACCAACCCCACTTTTTTGCAAATGCATCTCTAGCTGTTGCATATCCTCTTTCTTCAGTTTTTGCTCCAAATATTTCGGTATAGCTGCCAGTAATTCCGTCCCTAAATCGTAAAAAAAAACCATTGAACTTATTGCTACATCTAATGGCATCTCTTTCATTAGCTCTTGTATTTCTTCATTTACCTTGTAAGGTGAAATAGTGTATTTATCTTTTGCTTTAAAATTAACTGGTCTATACAATACAGCCATAGCTTTATGTATTTTTTGCCAATCAGAAACGTTAGTTTCAATGTCTACATATTCGCCAAGTGTGATGTCGTCGAGCTTTGGTATAAATCCCATATCTACATCTAATAACTTAAATCTTTGTATTAACTTAGGTTTCTCTGCAAACGCTTTATTTAATATTTCTAATATTTTGTTAAACTCTTTCAAAGGAATCCTACTAACGTCTCTTAGTGAAACATTACAGAATATTTCTACAAGTTTCATATTTAAGAAATCGTTTATCTTATCTTCATCTTCGGCATCCTCTGTTTTATTCTGCTCTATGACTTTCATATACTTTTGGTATTGCCAAAGTTTAATGTCAGATAGAGTTGTTGGTACTTCTAATTCGATTTGTTTTAGTGCCATATTATAATTAATAATTTTATTAGTTTTTGTACTCTACTATATTCCACCTGAATATATGTCAGGTATATATGTATTATATATGTATATGTTACATACTATGTATTACATCATGTATATATACACTATGTAATATATTACACTATGCAATATAATACATTATGTAATATAATACACTATGTATATATATATATAATATAAATTATCTGACTATTTGTCGGTTGGATTATGTTTATAGTAGTAGAAGGTATATAATTCTATAATCTTATCACTCCATTCTTTTAACCCGTAAGTCTCTGGAGAGCGTATTAAATGACCATTGTCATTAACTTCAACATAGTACTCTTTCTGCGTCTTAGGCACGGCATATATCTTTATGCCATTATCAATGCAATAAGATATTGCCTTTAGATAATTTCTGTCATATCGAACTAATCGCTTTTTTCTACCCATTAGATTCATAAAGGTATTGAATTCACAAGTAACTTACAAGTGTCAGATGGAAAGTATGATATGTAGAGAGAGTAGAGTAATATACTTAGCCGAGTTGCAAACAGGGAGAGTCCCCCTTTCTATATTTCTATACAAAACTAAAACTAAAAATAAGCTCATTTAAGAGCTTTTAATATTAAATTGAGGGGTAACTACCATAAAGGGTATTAAACTAGCTAAAAAGGGCTTTAAATTGCTTGTAATATGGCTATTGTATAGCTGATTAAGAAAAGAATCTTACTTTTTCAATATTTAATTAATCATAACTAACTGAATGTTAGAAATCTAACAAAATGTTGGATATAAAAAAACCCCCTTAAAAGGAGGTTAATTTTTAATAAAAGGCGTTAAAAGATTAATTTATTTTAATTTACAAGGCGTTTAATTCATTAGACAAGCTTTCTTTTGTATAGTGCCATTCTCCCACATAATCGTTATTTATGCCTCTTATTTGATACAATGAGAAGTTGTTTAAATGGTCGACACCTTCAAAAATCTCAAATTTATATTTGCCTTTACTTAAATACTTTCTTTGTTCTCTTCTTTTGTTTGCATGGTGCAATATGTTTTTTTCTAATCTGTGCATAATCTTAATTTAAATTAGTTAATATTATTTCTTTGTTTTGAATAAGCTTTAAAATATTTTTTTTGCTTCTGTGCCTAAAATTAACTCCTATAAAATCATATAAATACTTTAAAGTAGTTCGGCTATAATCCCAATAATTTTTGTCTATCTTTAATTTGCCTTTAAAATCATATGGCTTAAATGCTATTAATGTAGAATAGCTTTGAAAATATACACCTTTTTTAGTATAGATTTTAAATTGATTTGCAACGGGGTTGCCTGTTCTTGATGAACACATTTGATTTACTTCGATTGCTTTCATTTTATTTAAATTTAAATTTATAAATACTTTTGCTTTGTCTGTCTGGCGAAACAGAGGTTAATCTGGTTATTAAGTAACCTCTACAAGTATACGACCTTTGAGCCGTTTCTGAACCGCCTAAACGCCTGAACCATTTTTGAGTATCTTTTGAAACTATATTATTGTAGTTTTCTTTTGTTATCTTTTCTGTTTTTTGACCCTCTACAAAGTATGTTGTTTTTGTATTTGGGTTTTTTACTAAACTTGTTTTTGTCATTGTTATTTCCATTGTTTTATATTTCTAAGGTTAATAATAGGCATAAAATAAAAGCGCTTATATAAACAAAAGCTTTTATAAATAAATCACTTAAAATGATTTTTGCGAATAGGTTTTTAATTCTTGTTTTCATAATTAAAATAAATTGATTAATAAATTAATGCAGGCATATAATACAAGTAAAGAACCTGCAAAAGATAAAATAGTAATTGTTTTAATAATTAGCTTGTGAATTGTGTTTTTCATTTGTTTGATTGTTTTATAAAATTATCTAATCTTAGTAAAAATTGCGTTTTACGATATTCTTTTAATAACTTATCATAGTCGCAATCGTTTTTTCTATTAGGATAATAATAATTAATTAAGTTAAGTTTTCTTTCTAATGTTTTTAGTTTTTGTTCCATTTGTTTGTTTTAATGTTTAAACAAATATATATAAATATTTCCAACTGACAAAATTATTTATAATTATTTTTTTTATATGTTTGTGAGTTAAACAAAAAACCCCCGCACAAAGCGAGGGCAAACAAACAAACAAAATTTTATGACTTAAAGGTATTGAATTTATATTGAATTCACAAGGTATTAAATTTATTTCTCTATTAAATTCATATATTGAATTGCTCTATGCCTTGAGTATTGTTCAATAGTCCATTGAATTGACCTATCCGTATTGAATTGCTTTTTGTATGGCTCTTGTCCTACTTCTTTTATTTCAAACGTTAGAACTCTCATGTTTTAAATTTATTCTTATCGTGTCTTTTATATTTATATTTATGCCTTTGTTGATTCATAATAGTTACAAAGTGTTTTGATGGACATAACACCCTCACCTCTTCTTTTTCTTTATCCCAACTGAATTTATGTATCATATAATTTGGTATCCATACCATTGAATTATCGTACTCAATAAATAACTTTGCTTTCTTTGTAGCAGTTCTAATAGCTTTGAATTTAAACTCTACCAGCTCTCTAATGAATTTGTGTTGCATATATTAAATTTCTAACTTATTACTTCTAAGTTTGTAATTATAAACGTCTAATATCTCTTGAATAATATCATATTCATTATTATAAATGTAAATCTTTTTAACGCTCTTACAATTCTTTATTAATCTATCAACATCAAAGTGTTCATTTTTAAACATTATCTTTTTCAGTGCCCTAACAAATTTAGTAGATACAGCATTTTTTCCTATGACATCTTTTAAACTTAAGCAATTTTCTAAAACCTGTTCGCCTAAATCCTCATTCAATTCATAAACACCTTTTTTAATTAAAGAAGTAGAACCTTTGTTTAATTTTGAATTGAAAGCGTCTGTAATTCCAGATAGAGTAAAGTCATCAATAAAATCGTCAATTATTTCTAATAATCTTTTGTATTCCAAATTACCTTTGACTGCATAAGATTTAATATGATTTATAACTTTCCAACCTCTTTGATTAGTATTTATATCAACAACACAATCTTTATTTACATTATTATTTATTACATAAAATACAGGTTTCTGTAATTGAATTAACGCTTCTAATCTATGTTGACCATCAATAACGTAATTATCATTAGTTACAATTATCGGCACAACTAAACCAAATTTAGTAATTGAATTACAAAGTAAATCAACATGCTTTTTATCTACATCTCTATTAAATGTCAAGTATTTAAACAAGCCATAGTTTTTAGTTTCGAATATCTCAAATTTTTTCATTGTTTCTTGTTTTAATTTATACTTTGCTTTTTCTATATTCTGATTCTAATTGTTGCAAGTATAATTGATTCTTTGCCTCTAGTGTTCGATTCATATCTTTTAAATTCTCATTCTCTTCTTTTACGCTTCTTAGCATTTGTCTTAAATGATTAATCTCAATTCTGTGTAGGTCGTCAATGTGTGTCATGGTATTAAATTTTTATTTATAATGTTTATATGTAGTTTCTAAAGCTTCGATAATATTGTCTCTCTCTTTTCCATTTAGTGCCGATTCAATTAACCATCTTAATTCATCATAAGGACAAGAGCATTCGTCATTAAACCAATTATAATAAACGTCTATTAAATTTTCTTTGTGTTCTTGTGTCATAGCTCTTGTTTTATTTTTATTTTATCGTTCAAGTCGTTAATCAAACTAGACAATATAATTTCTTTATGTTCTTTATTTATAGCATACATTGGGTATCTCATCCATTTATGTGTTGATTTTTTTGGATTAAATATATCGCTCATTAATTTTCTGAAGTTTCTAAACCAAACTCTCATTGGTCGTGTTACTCTAATTACTTTATTTGTTTTCATTTGTTTAATTGATTTATTAGTGAATAAAATTTATAAGTCTCATAAGGCATTTTATAACCTTTGCAGTAATAACAAAACATCTTATTGCCTTTTACTTCTAGTTTGTTTGAACATTTGTTGCACTTTCTCATTTGATTTCTTTTAATGATTCTTTAATACTATCAAGCTTCCATTCCTGCATTTTAGCTTGTTCTTTGACGACTTGATTTATAATGAAGGGTAAGTCATCAAACATATCGTTAACGTCAAACACAACGCATTTATCGTCTCCATAATAAATATAGAGTTCTCCGTCGTTACAATGTATTTGAATTGTGTCATAAACATAAGTGTGTCTTTTAGCAACTTCTAATTGCTTTTCTAAATCTTTGATTTTTTCTTTGAGTGTCATATTGTTTGTTTTAGTTAAAGTTTTCTTTGTATTCATTGTCTCCGTCAGCATACCCACAAGCTTCAGCATCTACGTTATTATGTACTTTAGAGACATACTCTCCATAAGTACGCCACCAATTCAATTCGTCTTGTAATCGCTCTATATCGTGGTCTAAAATTAGATTTTGTTCTTCAAGTTCTCTAAATGATAAATCCATAATTTCTATTCTTTGATTTCTTTTTCTATTATTTTGTTTTCTAAATCTACAATAGTGTAGCCGTGTGTTCTTAAAAGATTAATTGATTTTCTAATCTCTTCAAGTTTCTTTTGCATCTTATAATGTGCAAATGTTTCGTTTTCTATACTCATGATTTCTTGTTTTTAAATTGTTTACTTAATAGTTCTAACATACGATTTTGGTTACTCTTTTGTATCCAATCTTTGTTAAGGTTAAAGTGTTTTGGGATAATCTTTTTGTTTTCTTTCATTATATAAAGTATTAGGGTAGTTAAATAAATTACAAATATCATCTACAATACAATCTCCAAATTCTTGGCTACCATATTCTATTAATATTTTTCTTAAATTTTCATGTTTGTTTTTAATTGTTTTCATAGTTTTATTCATTATTTAAAATATCTAACAAGCTTATCATATCTATTGAATAATCTGTTTTATAATCTTCTGGCTCTTCTGCTTTATAACAATTTAATCCATTGTATTGAATATAAATGTGTAGTAGTTTTTTAAAAGAGATGTCTTTATAATATAATTCAATTTCTTTTTGTGTTCCGATACTGTTTGCAATATCTACTTTGATACAATAATCTTTTAATTCTTGTGCTTTCATGGTTTTATTTATTAGTTATTAACAATATTAGTAAATAATTTCCAACTGACCAAATAAATATAAAAAAAATTATCTAATAAAATAATTACCATGAGGTACAGACCTAGTAAGTAGGTACTGAACCAGATAACGACAGGAGTCTATTCCGTGATTAAAATTATCTTGAGGAATAGAACCTGTAAGCTTCCAAGAATAATTATTAAATTCACGAATTAGATTTATAGAATTGCTATCAATTACAATTTGATAATCTTGCATCAATGCTATTCCTGACAAGATGCTACCTTTCTTTTTTATTGTAGGCACAATGTTTAATCCTTTTGTTTTTAATTCACTAATTAAACGGGGTTCGCTATTATCAGCCACAATTAAATTCTTACCTGCCTTTCTAATACAAGTATCATAAATTTGTGAGGTGGTCAAACCTTTTTTGTATAAATGTTCTTTAAACCAAATAATTTTTCTAGTTTTGTCAATCGCACCTTCTATTAAAGCTGAGGGGTCAACAGAGAATCCAAAGTCCAATCCGAATATTGAATCTATTTCCGTATTGAATTTATCTATATTCCAATGAGTAAATATAACTCCTTCTGCTCTTTGTAACCAGCCACCCATTATTTGATGTTTATACTTAAGAGGTCTTCTAACTTTCATATCTTCAATCTGTTTAACAAACGATTCTGATAAGTGGTCTAAGTTATCTAAGTAAGTTGTATGAATGTAAGTAATGTTTTCTTTTGTGCCGTTGAATCCGTCTGGTATTCCTCTATTCTGAAAAAACCTTTGATATATCCAGTTCTCTTTTGTAGTAGGGTTTAGAATTAATATACATCTATTCTTAACTCCTTTTGCTCTAATACTAAAATCAATCTTGTCAAAACTCTCTTCATCTGTAAGCTCTTCTGCTTCATCTAAAACAAACGAACTAACACCTTGAATAGATTTTAGCTTTGCCGTTTGGTCTCCACTTGATGTTCTAATCCCACTGAAATATATTGAACTGCCTGTTAAATTATTAATGATTTCTGTTTTGGTTACAGTGAACTGGTCAAGTATGCCCATTAATTCTAGCTTCTCAATAAACTCTGGTATAATTGACATACCTGCTGAGGTCATTGTATAACGAGTAAATAATATTCTGTGTCCTTTTTCGTAAGTAAGTAACACTAAGAATGTGTTTGTAGCAAATGATTTTCCACTTCCTCTTCCTCCTGTAATCACATAGTATCTACTATCTGAATTAAATAGAGCTTGATATTTAGGATTAAGATTTAGTTTCTTCATCTTTTATATCTTCTGATTCAATGTCAATTGTTTTTTCCTTATCTGCAAAATTAATTACAGGAATGTTGACTTCTGTTTTAACATTAAGTTCTTTAAGTTCTTTTGGTTTACCATACTTGTATTCCCAAAGTAATCTCATATGAGGGAAACTATCTTTTGCCTGTTTTGCAAGTTCAAGCCAAGCTTTCTCTTCACTACCAAATACTTTTTTCATTGCACCTAAGGCATAGTTACCTAGCTTCTTTTCCCTAGCTTTCGGTGGTCGTCCTTGTCCTCTATAAACTCCTTTTAAAGCACCGTTGTTTGCTCTTCCATCTTTTTTCTTTTTTTCATCGTTTACTCCTTCCATAAACCTTTATTTATTAATTGGCATATAATAGAGTAATTGCCTAAGTCCTGAAATGTATCTAATAAAGTTTCATTATTACCTTTACGATTCTTAATAATTAGATTTTTCCACCTACTTATTTTATCATTCATTCTAAACCATAAACCATGTAAAGCAAAGTCTTTGCCTTCCTTAGTTTCTAAGTTTGCACCAGTGCTTATATTACTAATGCCATAATCTAATTGCTTTTTTGCAAACAATTCAAATTGCTCTTCAACAATATCTTCATAACTCTTATAAAGATTTGGAGCTTCCTTTTGTAATAGTTTTCTGTATTTATTCTGCATATTCTAATTCTTTATCGACCATATTACTAATAACCATAGTTAATTCATCAACATCTTTATTGTTTAGATAGTTTACTTTACTTCTTATATATTCTCTTTTAGAGTAATTATCCATTTGATTTATACTATCTATAATGCTTTCCTGCCAAACAATTAAATCTTTATTGTATTTCTTATATATCTCGTAGTTTCTTAAAGAATGAATTAATGTAGCGTGATTTATATCCCAACCATTTTTTTTGTAAAAGTTTACGATTTGATAAAACGTCATTCTTTTGTGATTGTACAATATGTGGTTTAGTAAAGACCTTACTTCAACATATTCTATTTTTCTTATAATCTTAAATATATTTAGCTTTGATAGTTTTATTAACTTCTCTGCTATTTGATTTGCTGTAATCATGGTAGGTAATTTTTATGAGCTTTGTAATCTTCTAAAGCGTGTAGTATTGCGCCACAACATTCATAATGCTCTTCGTATTCATACTGCTCGATTAATATAGGTATTTCTTGTTCTGTTATTACTCTTTTTTTTAGACATAATAGAGTGTCTTCGTAACAATCTAAGTAATCTAAATATTCATTTGCCATTTATAAAGTGTCTTCTACTAAGTAGTTTTCTAGTTTAAATTCATTCTTAATATAGTTTTCATATACTTTGATAGCATATTCAACTTTTTGCTCACCACTAAAATAGAAATTTTCACTGACATTAAAAATACCAATTTCATTTGTTGGTGATTTATCAATGACAATATACTTAAAATCTTTATAATCTTTGCCAAACAAATTACAATAAATATAACATTGACTATCGTAATTATATTTGTTGGCACTGTATTTAAATGCCGATAAAACTTGAGTTGTCTTTAAATCAATAAGGTGTTCTCCCAAAACATCTGCCTTAGCTCTAAAAGGATAGTTGTTTAATGTGTTAACCATAGGCACTTCAAATTGACTATTTTGTATAAGTTCGCTTGCAGGTTTGCAATTATAAAATCTATCTCTTAATCTTAACGCTTTGTCTCTGTCTTTTACAGTAAAGACATCCCAACGCTCTTCTTTGGCAAGTTTGTATTCTTTATTTGCTTTTGTCTTAACATCTAAGAATAGGCACTCGTTAAATTTATCCTCTTCTAAAATACTAGCGTGAAATAAATAACCTTGTGCAAGTGCATCTGATTCAGTAGGTAGGTTTATTTGATTTAAGTATTCTAATGGGGATTTAAGTAATTGACTTATGGCACTACTTGATAAACAAGCTTTTGCCAAGTAGCCATAATAAAAGCTGTCTTGAATTGCTTTTTGTGTGAGCTCATGTCTATCATGAATCTCGTTGTCTAGTGTGATTATTGGTTCTTTCATATTAATTACAATTATAGTTATACTGATATGAAACATAATACTCCCAACAACCAGCTTCTATATAGTAAGTGTAAACCTCATTGTTATAACCATCTCTGCATAAATAAATATACTTAACAGTTTTGTCTCCGTACTCTGTATGATAAGGTTCATCAAAGTAAGGAGCTGAAGGGTAATGACTTAAATCGCAATTATCTGAGCAACTAAACAATGTAAATAAAATTAGTGCGTAAAGTATTGTTCTCATATTTCTTTGTTATTCACTTACAAAGTTAATAAAAGAACTGAATAAAACAAGTATTACATGAAATTCTTTTTCCAAATATCTAAACCAACTGCATATCGTTGTTTAGCATCTGGGTATTCAAGAATCATTTTGGCATTGTTCATAAACCTTGCCATGAAACTAGCTTTCTCTTCGTATTTTTTTGGTTTGAGTAGTGGCATATATAAATAACAATTATATCTTATTATGTACTCTAGAATTTACATTTTGCACAATTCCATTTAGCACCCATTTGATTTATGTACTTCTTAAAATCTTTTGTCTCTTTATAGTAAGTCCAACGCTTATTATAATATATGCCAGAAACCCTGCATTTTTCAAGAGGTATGTTTACATCGTCATTATCAAAGTCATGCTCTACTTTAATCACTGCTGATTTATCTGTATGCCAAGAATCACAAATCCTTTCAAGTAATAGTTTTTGCCCTGTTGGTATTTTATTGTATTTGTATTTAACTTCTATAAGTATTAAAACTTCATTGTTAAACTCTAATACGGCATCAATATCCGAAGGGTGTAACTTACCGTTTTGTACTCCAGTAAAATCAATTACTTGTTTTACTCTTTTTCTATTTCTGATTAGTCCTTTGGTTTCAGTCATTGTTGTATTCTTTATAAACTCGTTCTAGTTTTTTATGTAGGTTGTTTTTAAAACAAGACGAACAACTAGTAAGGCTCATTTTTTGATGAAATATTCTATTATATATTCTAAGCAGTTTTTGTTGCGTTTGTGGATGTACAGTAGATTTTGCCTCTGTAAAATATTTATCTAAATATTCATATTCCTCTTCTGTTAAACATTCTGGTTTATAATAAGGGAATAGATAATTTAATTTGGCTTTCCGCTCCTCACACCCGCAATCTTCACCAAGTACCCATTTAGCTACTTTTGCTATTCCAGTAGCTTCTAGTACTTGTTCTACTGTATCGCCAAGTCCCCTAGCTTTTGTACTTTTTGTACTCTTCTTTGCTTTCTTTTCTGATTTTTTCTTTGGCATTTGTTAATGTGTTAAATATTGAACTTAAACTTATTTTTGTCTCTTTACTTATATCTCGCATACTCATATCGGTATTTAAATATAACTTAGTAAGCTTCTTATCGTACCAATACCATTTGTCAATTATACTATCTATTTTATTGTATAATGCCTCTAAGTTAACTTTTTTTTTGTAATTATCATTATAAGCATCTATATCAAAAGTTATTTGATTCATAATATAATTAAACTTTTCATTGTCTATATCTGAGAATAATACTGTTTTTTTATTTTTATTATAATTAGTAAACTTGCTGTAATATAAGTTTCTTAACGTAATGTATATGTAAAATGTATTAATTTCAGTTTCATTGTACATAATTCTTTTTACATCTTTTGTGTAATCGTACATTCTTAAATACATATCTTGTACTAACTCATTGGCATCACTATTATTCAATTTAAAACTCTTAGCCATATTTAACCATTCGTTATGCCTTTTAGCTAATATGTCAAGTATCTTAGAGCTCATCTTCAAGTATTATTTCTAATAACCTATCAAATGAATTTGCAATATCGTATTGACCCTGCCAATCGTTTTGAAACTTAACCTCGTCTGGAGTTAGCTTTTGTTGAGTAGTCGGCTTATCTCCGTCTTTAATTTCTATTAAATAGTTTTTGCCTTTAAACCCAACTATAATGTCTGGAGCACCTTTTCCGAGTTGATGAGTATGGAGGACAGAACATCCTATCTCTCTAAGTTGTGAGACAATCTTTTTTTGGTTAGCATCTACTCTAGCTCGCTTTCGCATCTGATATTATCTAATTCATCAAAGGGCGTTTGATTATTAAAATAATATCTATTTGATTTTCTGTGGTATGTTATGCCTTCAATATCTTGTGGATAACCTACCAATTTTTGTTTTTTAATCTTTTGACTGCCAAATGTAACTTCAGTATTACTAAAATCTAAAGCTCTATTTGGTCTCCATACAAAAAGTACATTATCACTTTTATCAGCAAACGTTCCACCACCTTTTATTGAATTAACATCTGGTTTTCTATACCTTCCGTTGTCATCCTTTTGTGGTGTAACTTGGTGTGCAACTAAATGAACAGAAATTTTATTCTCTACGGCAAACCTTTTTAATTCACTCATAAATCTACTTATGTATAAATCTTCTCTTTCACCTCGTTGCATCCTGTGTTGTACAGTATTGTATGGGTCAATAATCAATGAACGTATTCCTTTTGTCTTAACTAAAAACTTAGCTCTTTCAAATATGTCTTCTAATTTATAACTTTTTTTTGGATATATAATAAAAAAATGTTTTTTCATAAACTCCATGCCTTGTTTAAACTCCTTTTCACTCATATAATTATTTTGATAAAAAGGGTCTGAACTTTTGCCAATGTAACATTCTATTAAGTCATGGAAAAAATCATTTATTGGCATATTCTCTGGACTAAATACTGCAAACTTCCAACCATCGTGAAATGCCTTTAAAACTGATAGTTGATTTAAAAACATACTTTTTCCTTCATTTTGATACCCTGTCCATATATTAACTTCACCGTTTCTCCAAGTCCATGCCCTATCAATAGCACTTATATGAGTTGTAGAACCTCGCTCTTGTCCGTTCTTATAACCGTCCAACATACTATCATAAATATCATCAACGGCAAAAATACCTTCTACTTTTGGTACTCTAGCTTGTTTAAATCTATACTGTAATGATTCTATACCTTCATTTAACAAAACTTCGTTAGCATCTTTATAAGGATTTGTGTCAATAATTCTAATCTTTTCAGCACCAATACGCCTTATTAACTCTTCTTCTAAGTATCTTCCGTTTTCGTCATTGTCAGTACATAAGTAAACTACTTTTGCATTATCAAATACTTCATAAGAATTTGTAATACATTCTAGTTTCTTGTCTAAGTTTTTATCTCTGGCATTTGGTGCACCCATATTAACAGATGTATGCCAAGTGAAACCTGCTACTTCCCAACTAAGTGAATCTAATTCTCCTTCACATAGTATTACAAAATCTTGATTCACTACCCTATCGTAATTAAATATTATGGGTTGACTATTTCTTGACTGTGTAAATGTTTTGTTTTCAATGCCTCTTGTTTTATAATTTACAAGTTCATTATTTTTTAAGTAAGGAAACACAACACTTCTGCCATCTTTTGTAGTAGTAATCTTATTGTTTTCTATAACTTCATTAGTTATGCCTCTATCATTAAGAAACTTTATGGCACTTGAACTTATTTTCTTTAAGTTGTTTGTAGTTGGTTTAGTATATATTTTTTCTTGTATCATATTGTTGTTAGGGTTTACAGAACCGTTCCAACCACAATGGTGGCAGTGATATAGTCCATCGTCTAGATTTATTGACAAAGATGTATCTCTTTTGTTTTTTCTAGTATGACTACATTTTGGGCACTTTACTTTCTGTTGAGAGTATTTGCCTTTGGGTGCGATTCCAATTTTTCTAAAGTTTTCTTGCATAGTAATTTTTTTTGTGTATATTTTATAATACACTATGTAATATAATACACTATGTATTATTTATTTATATATTACACTATGTATTACATAGAACTGACATTCTTGGCACTTGGGCTTACATAAATCTTACGCTCTTTGCCGTCATTTCCTAAGCTTTTTGTAACTCTTTTTATATAATCTTTGTTTTCTAAACTCTTTAAAATTCTATATAAAGTTCTATCGTTTAAATTTAATGCCATGCATATACTATCATTTGAGGCATAACAATAACCTTTTTTAATCGAAAGTGAATCTATATAAGATAATACAGTAGCTTCTGATATTGATAAATTTGTGTTCATAAATGCTAAATTAATGTTTACGTATTTTGTGTTTTTTCTTTGTGTCATAATGTTAGATAAAAATCCCCCAAAACAAAAGACACGAACTCAGAAAATGCCTCAAGTAATGGGGGAATGTTAATTTAAAATGGTAAATCTGGTGTCGGTAAAGACGGTGCAGGTGCTGATGCAGTAGCTTGAGTTTCTTTATTCTCAGGCACATATTCATCAATCCATACATTGTGAGTTTTCCCATACTGGTCTGTGGCTTTTTTGTTTGCAATAGTAAGCTTTAAATAACGCTTACCTTTATAATCAAACCAAGCATCCTTAACTTTGTCTTCACTAATAGTAAAGTTTACCATGTCGTAGTTTCCAACTTTTTTTCCACTACCAACAAATTTTCTTTCATTCATAATTTTAATTTAATTTAGGTTAATAATAATTTTTCTACTTTCTTACTTACTTTATATTTTTTTCTAATATCGGTGATAGTAAAACCCTTTTCTTTTATAGCTTGTTTTGCTTTGTCAAACTTCTCTCCTTTCTCTTCAAGCCAATCTTTATTTGGCTCTAACACGCTTGTAGACGCATTTTGAGATACCTTAGAGTGATTGTTAGTAGCATCTGCATCTTTGGTATCATCAATTAAAAACAAGCCGTTTAAAGCGTATTTTCTAGCATAACTACTTGAAGCTCCATAACATTGAGCTACATCCATACCTTTTCTATTTAGGTTAATTCCTGCCTGTGCTCTTACAGATAGTTTGTCTTTTCCGTCTGTAATCTCAGCAACGGCATTAACAAACAATGGCTCTGGAGCAATAGAATCAGATATAGTAAGCAACAACCCTTCTTTTGCAAGTAAAGGTTTAACTGCCTCTAAAATGTCTTCACAACTCCTGTAATTGTAATTACCGAAATTGTTTCTTTGATTTTTAGGTGCTTTCAAACTCCCTTGAATACGCACCAATTTCTTTGTTAAGTTTTCCATGTAACAAACATATACATAAAAAATGTCATGTGCAAGACAAAAGACAAAAAAAAGAGGCAACGCTAGTTACCCCTTTTCGTTGAAAACAAAGAAAATCAACAGATATTCGCACCCTATTGAATTCACAAAGATATAAAAATACCTATTAAATTCACAAGGGTATTGAATTTATTTATTAACCTATTAAATTCAACGACCCTGACCCTTGTATTTCTTATGATAGTTTTTAGAGCTTTTTAAGGCACTCATTTTGCTTTTTGCGTGTATACCCTTACGTTTTTTAGATTTGCTCTTATAAGTGCTTATTTTAAGTACTCTAGCCATTATTTTTTAAATATACTAGTAGCTTTTTCTGTTGTACGACCACCAAAGTATGCTAATACAACTGCCATCATTACTTTCTCAAATGTATCGTTCCATGTAACACCAATGTTAAATGGCACGCTTTCTATGCTGTCTAATATACCAGCTAAACTAAATACAACTATACACCAAACCAAAACTAGAGGACGTACATTCTTCGAAAGCCATGAGTCGCTTATAGAATCAGCTTGCCATCTATCTGTTATAGATTGTATTTCTTTGTTTTGTTGTTCGTAAATTAGTTGTTGTAGTTTTATTTTATCTTCATTAGATATTTTAGATTTACCTATTTCAGACAACGCTTCTTGTGGCGAGCTTACACCGCTTAATACTTTTCCTAGTGTTGGATTTATCATTGATGCAGCACCAAATAATAATTTACCAACTGTAGTTTCTTTAAATTTCTTTTTATCAGACATTTGTTATATCTATATATTTAGTTTTACCATCTTCTCTGTATGCCTTTAGACATCTTTTTCTGTTTGAATCTGCGTCTACATAGCTTACGTGTACCCAATCTGGGTTATGGTCTGTACCAAACTCCCAAATAAGTTGGTCAAAGTCGAGATTATCTTTAATATAATAATACATAAAAGCATTACTAACGCTACCATAAACGTCA
>Ga0181553_10001142_pt1 | contig 23656 bp, 25 predicted proteins | sample 011ome_17_FD_133753 | JGI IMG/M metagenome (GOLD analysis project Ga0181553, IMG submission 133753) | Coastal salt marsh microbial communities from the Groves Creek Marsh, Skidaway Island, Georgia - 011502XT metaG (megahit assembly) | ecosystem: Environmental > Aquatic > Marine > Intertidal...
ACATTTATACCCTCATTTAATAGTGGGATTGACTCCGTAATATTTTTTTCCCAAGGGTATTGATCATACGGTATCCTAGGTTCGGTATATGAATTTGCCGTTTGATTGTAAACAATAGGAGATTCACCATTAATATTTTCTCTTGCTATTTCTATGCCATTCAAATAGGCGACAAATGCGTCATCATAGTCAACATGCAAAAACATATTTTTAACAGACTGTAGGTCTGAAATAGAAAATCTAGATCTAGCAAATATAGATATTGTTCCATTATTTATAATCGTGTTATCATCGTTATCTCCATAACCTATACCATATTGACCCGTATTCCAATTTTGATCATTAAAATCGGTTTCAATCCAGTTATTTTCGGTCTGACTATTTGGGATTATATATTTAGCAGATTGACCATTACCGACTAAGGTCTCCCAAAAAGTAACATCCGAAACATAATCATTACCCGAGGCAAATATGACCAGATATGACCCGGGTGAAATAGACATATCAGGTAGAATATATTTGTCTAATTCTTCTGAATCATCACTAATTGTGTAACCTTTTAGATTTACTGTATCTGTACTTTCATTATAAAGTTCTATCCAATCTGAATACTCCCCATTGTTATCTTCTATAATGTTTTTATTACTGGAGCTAATTTCATTGATTACTACTTGTGCCGTGACAACTTGTATGAATATTAGTTTAATAATTACAAAAAGAATACTTCGTATGAGTAGGTAATTCATTGATTTTCAATTAGGATATAAGAATTAGTATCATTGAATATTTATAAGATAAGTTATCGAAATAAATAAAGCCCCATTCCTGTCGGATTGAGGCTTTTAAAGATGCTATAATTAAATAACAATTATCCAGCTAAATTTTTTAGTGCTTCCGCTAGAGCAGAAACTTTAGTAGGATTTGTAGAATTAGCCGCTTTATCGGATACGCTTTCCGATAAATCTTCTAGCATACTTGCTTGTTTTTTCTCGTTAGCCATTTCCGCACGAGCAATAGATTGTCGAATTTCTAAGATTTCAGCATCACTCAAATCTCCGTCACGGTCCAGCTGATCCACATAGGCTTTGGCTAGGTGAAAGGTGGCTGGCCAGAAGATTTTAGGCTGGCCTTGAGGATTGAGGTATTCCCACTGAACGGTGTTAGCTGCCGCAATCTCATTCTCAGTCATGAATGGGCTTGGAGTGAGTTTGAACAGATCTAAACCACGTGCAATTTCAGAGTTTACAATAACTCCGTTATACCAGTATACACTCCAGCTACCGCCCATTGACATACTTTCGCCATTAGTTGGGCCATAGTCATGAAATGCTATTTCAACTGGGTTAGATGGATCAGTAAAATCAAAGATAGAAATACCACCCTGGTACCACGATTGTACCATGATATCACGGCCAGGTACAGGAATTAATGAACCGTTATGAGCTACACAGTTTTCGTTTACTGTTTGTGGAGCTGGCATCTTATAGTATTCTTTGAATTCCATTTTTCCATCTTCTATTGTGAATATGGCATTTGCTCCCCATTCCATTGGATCAGTGTCTCTACACTTAGGTCCACCACCACCACCCCACTCATCAGTGAAGATTACAGTGTTACCATCATTGCTGAACGTAGCAGAATGCCAATATGCAAAGTTCGAATCGGCCACTGCGTCGATTCGTACAGGATTTGCAGGATTTGAGATATCTAGCAATAAACCGTAACCCTCACATGCTCCACCGGCTAAACCTAGTTCAGGGTATAAGGTAATATCATGGCACTGGTCAGGTCCTCTTCTTACTGTAACATCTTCCTCTCCACCGCCAAACATTGCGTCTACCATTGTTTGAATACTGTTACGTAAAGTTAAAGAATCATCGGCTGTTGGTGCACCCTCACCGCCACGCTGTTGGACTATACTCTCAAGTAGTCCTTGTACATAGCGACCAGGTAATACACGCTCAGTTCCACCAAGAACCACAGTGTAAGCGCCCGCGGCTTTAGCTTCTTCTATTGCTGCTATATCTGCCGGAGCTAGGCCGTGAGTTGGTGGAGCCTGAAGGTCTTCAAAAATACGAGGTGAACTAACTATAGCTGCTTCCTCAGGACTATCTAAAGGTACTTTAATTACTTCGATTCGGAATAAAGCCGAATTAGGATCTTCTTCTGGTTGAAGGTCTGAACATCCTGCTAATTCCTCATCTGACCGTACTACATATGATCCAGAAACATAAACATAGATATTTTCATCGTCGTTAGGATCTTTTAATACAGAGTGTGTATGGGAACCGCGACATGTTTGTACATTGGCGATATACTCAGGATTTTGGATATCTTTGATATCAAAAATGCGGATTCCACGAAGGCGGTCTGCGCTCACAGCTTCTTGAACACCTTCTGTTCCACAGTCGATGCGACCCCCTAACCCCTCACCAGATACAAAGAGTAGATTTCCATAAACAGAAACATCACTTTGAGAGGCAGGGCACTCATAATCATTTACAAGTACAGGATTTGTAGGATTGCTTATATCCCATACTATAATTCCATTGTAATTTCCTTGAAAAGCATAATTTCCCTGAAAAGCTAGGTCAGAGTTTGTTTTTCCAATAAATTTTTCAGGCGGAGGAGTTTGTGAGAGTACTTCGAGATTCCATACAGCTTCTTCGGCATCAAATAGACCTGCATCCAAGCCAACACGGGGGTCGGGAGTAGGTACCATTGCTTCTGTAAGTGGAGCTAATTCTGGTGCATTGACAGTAACCATGGCGGTTTCTTGAGAAGAGCTACAACTTATAAAAGTTGCAACTGCTATAAAAGAAACCCACAGTGTTGAACTTAAACGGGTTTTATTCATAAATAGTGTCATTTAATTGTGATTTATTATTGTTGTTTTTAAACATTTATTACTTGAAAAATTTAAAAATGAGTGAATGGGAATATTTTTTTTGTAAATGTACATAACTGATTATGCACTTAAAATAAGAGATTAACTACATGAATTTGTTATAAACATATGATTTAATAATTTAATCCAACAACCTCCATGAGCATGAGACGCATGCGTTCAATTTCCGTTTGTTGATCCACGTTTATCTCTCCAGCAAGTTCACCAATTTGTAGTTCTTGAGCAGCTCCGTCGGTTTCAACTAAATCTTTTACCATTATAATGGCTCCGGTATGGTGTTTAATCATATAGGTTAAAAACAAGCGGTCGAACTCTGTTCCTTTTGCTAGAGCTAATTCCTCGAGTTGTTTTTGTGTTAACATACCAGGCATATTGGAATGATCGTGCATGCCTGAATGAAGCATACCTTCATGGCTCATTTCATTGTCGCCGTGCTCCATAGTGCCATGATCCACACCTTCATGGCTCATTTTGCTTCCATGCATCATTTGATAGTGATTATTATCCATATAGCTGCCGTGTTTATTAAAATGTTTGATGGCATGCGCTACTTGAGCCGAATCAAAAACTAATGAAGGCTCACTACCTGGTTCAATAATGAGTTGAAGCCCATCTATGGTTACTTGAGGAACCATTTGTTTCCGGTCTTGCAACCAACGTTGCATGATACCAATTTCATCTTTTTGGGCATTTATAATTCGTTTTGTCAAAGTCACAACAGAAGGGCTAGCGTTGTTTACACTAGCCATACTTGACATGATAAGGGCTTGAGCATGATGACCAATCATACCCGCCATAAAGTCAACATCTGGCTGGGTGAATTGCATTTTAGCACTATCCTGGCGAGCCCAAAATAGTTCACTAAGATCAGTTCTACCCACTCTTTTATCCACTAATGTAGAGGTAGTCACCTCAGATTCAACCAATGAACTCGCAGAATTTAGGTCATTGTTCTGCATGTTGTTTGTGGTAGAGCAAGCCATAATACCGATTGAAAACAGCATGACTGCAGGAAGGATATGAATTCGCATAAGAGTTTTCTTTTAGATACAGGAATTTATTGTAACAAATAATACACCGTCATTTATCGACAGTATGAATCCATAAATATAAATGATGTAGGTGAAAAAGCCTTGTAAAAATATTCTAAGTCCATCAATCGTCATAAATAGCTCCCGTCAGAATAAGCCAATAGTTTCCTTTAAGAGGATGGCATTCACCCATACTTATGTAGATTGGTAAATAAAACAGGAATTAAAATTAAAAATATGGAATATCTATACTACCAATTTATACAAACTAATTTATAAATAATATGTGCTATCATTATAAAGCCAATAGGTAAAATTTTTGATAAATAGTAAAATTTAAATATATTTATACATCAGTTATTTATAATTTATTACTATAATCTTACCAATCAGATGGAAATAAAATTCGTAAAACGATCAGTTGTAAAATCTTCAAAAAAGCGTTCTTCTAAATTTAAACCATTATTAGAAGCTATTGAAAAGTTAAAACCAGGAGGACAGGCTGTTGAAGTACCTTATAACAATGATAAGTCTGTAAACTCAATGAGAACGGCTGTGTATCAATTTTGTCGTCAAAAAGATTACACAGTAAAAAGTCGTAGAGATTCGACTAATAAAAAAATCTATTTTTATAGAGATAAATAGGTCATAAAACCGTACTCCATTGAAGATATTTGTTACGAATATCTTCAATATTTTTTTCTAGAGTAGTCTCGTTCCAATGGTCAGTTGATATCGAAGGATATACATGAGCGGTAATATTACCTCCCTTTGTAAGTAGTGAACCGCCTTTGCTTAATTTGGTCGTTCCTTCAAAGTATACAGGTACGATAGGATAGCTTAAGTCCAGAGCCATCCGAAAGGCTCCTTTCTTAAAGAGGCCGATGGGCATTTCATGTTTTCTTGTTCCTTCTGGTGCAATTAAAATGGAGCGGCGATATCGATGTATCTTTGCATAGTTATTTTGTAGGGTTTGAATGGCTTTTTCACGATTCCCACGTTTAATAAATATCTGTCCAGTTAACCTTCCCAATAGAAAAAAGAACGGGAAATATTGCATTTCCCATTTTGCCACGAAGCGAACTCGTTTAATACCCAGTGCAAGAATAGTTAATATATCTAAGGTACTTGCATGGTTGACTATGTATATAGCAGGCGTATGAACATTACCTGTTAGAATCGAATCATCTTCTAATTTCGTTTGGTGATATTCAGTGAGAAAAGTAATACCCAGCACCCGAAGCACGATTCTTGATAATAACGGTGCAACTTTTTCCAAAATCCAGTCAGTCAATTTGCCTAAACTAATCACGACAAGCACACTGACGATGGGAATGAGCAGCGAAAAAAGGCCAATAAAGAGTAGAATACCTAGAATACTTCTAAGGTAATCGATAAAGGTTAAATTTTCGGTCATAAGATTTTTCAACTAATGGCGACTAAGAGCAACTAAGGGCGAAAAGCATCTTCTAGGTGTACTAATCTATTGTCTTGAGGATAATACTCAATTAAATCGAACCTCACCTCTCTGTCCCAAAACTTTTTTCCTCTTGCCCACCATTCATAAGCCGAAGCTATCCTATAAAACTGATCCGAATGTAAGTGCTCTCTTGGTCTGCCAAATTGATTGCTGCGTCTCATTTTAACTTCAACCACGACTAAAAGACCCTTCAAGTCAATAATAAGGTCTATTTCATACTTTTTGACCCGTAGATTCTGTTCTAATATGACCGCACCCAAGTCCTCAAAATAGCGACATACTATCTGTTCTGCCTGACGGCCAAGTTCCGTTGCAGTCATTTTTTTGGCGGTATTCATTAAACCGTATCCAACCCCTTACTTAGTTCAATCCTGAGTATCTATTCACTAGAAGTATATCCATTCCTCGGTCTCAGCTAAACCTCATTGGTTCGTGCCTGTTTATCATAAGAGACTACAAAAAGGAAAGCCTTACTTTTTTTCCTCAGAGGTGGGGGAAAGCAGTTCGCTAAGGCGTTCTTTTGCCTCTACAAAGCGAACCAATTGTTTTAGTAGGGTCAAGTTCTTTTTAGTGATAAACGGAAGTAAGGCATCGGTAAACCGTTCAAACATGACTAAAAAGTCATTATAATTTTGAATCCGCTCCTTAAATTCTTGGCTTGCAGGATCTAATCCATCGCTCTCCGTTGTATCTACTTCCAACAAGGAAACGCATTCTTCGAGTCGAGCTCGTATCGGCGCAATTTCTCGCTGTTGGCGCTCACGAATGATGGTGTTAACAATCTTCCAAACGTCGGTTTCTGCTGAAAAATAATCCTTACGATCACCCTCGAATTGCACTTTATGAATGAGTTCCCAATCCAATAATCTTCGTAAATTCATGTTGGCATTTCCCCGGCTAATACCCAAAATAGACATGATTTCATCGGTATGCAGAGCTTGACTTTCGGCGTACAATAATGCGTGAATCTGTGACATAGTTTTATTGATTCCCCAGGAAGACGCCATGTCCCCCCAAAGCTGAACAAACTCATCTCGAGCGGCCAAATAGGATGTAGAATGTTTTGACATAATTACTAAGACCTATTCCCTTGGGTTAATGTAAACGCCAACGCATTCATTACTTTGAGCTAGATTGAGCGTTAGTATCAGAAGCCGATGATTCACCATACTTTGCTCCACCACTGCTCGTTTGTCCCACTGATTCGGAAGTTTCTTTACTTGAGCTTTTATCCGTGGCTGAGGGGGAAGAACCAGCCGGATTGGTGCCTTTGTTCTTATAATCGGTTACATACCATCCATCGCCCTTGTACACAACTCCACCACCGCCTGTTATTACCCGTTTAACAGTTTGTCCAGTGGTAGGGCAGGTGGTTAAGGCGTCGGCACTAATTTTTTGTTGAAGGTCGAAGGTGGTTCCATCTTCCCGTTTATAGGTATAGGTAGGCATAATGCGTAAACAAAAAAATTAGAGTTGAAGTTCTAGGGTTTGTTCCACTCCATCCCGAATAATGGTGATGGTGGTTTTTTGGCCTACTTCAAGGGCATTTAGGGCACCCATATAGCCATAAATATCTTCGAGAGGAGTATCGCCTAAGGCAACGATAATATCTCCGCCTTGCAGCCCAGCATTTTGGGCTGGTTGCCCAGGATTAGTCCCTGTAATCCGCATTCCCACTCCTTCAAACCCATAATCAGGTAAAACACCTAAAGTAGGACCATTTAAAGTCATGCTTTGGCGCTGTTCTCCTGGGGCTTCAACAAAAGGTAGCTCATTTTTGGAAACCGACCCAAGGGCATCGATCATTCTTGCAACATGGTCTACGACTAATTCTTGCCCTTCTACTTCGATGTACGCAAGATCGTCAGAAGGGCGATGATAATCTGAATGGGTATCGGTAAAATAGTGGAGTACGGGAATGTTTTTGTAATAGAAACTGGTATGGTCACTGGCTCCCGTACCATCTTGAACCAGGTTTAAACTCAGGGAATCTTCATTAACAGCGAGAGCTAATTCTGACCATTTTGGAGTGGTGCCAACTCCGAATATAAGTAGGTTTTTATCGCTCATTCGCCCAATCATATCCAAATTAATCATCGCTTTGGCTTGAGATAAATCAACGGTTGGTTCCTCAACATAATGGGCGGAACCTAGTAGTCCCATTTCTTCTCCAGAAAAAGCCAACAGGAGAATATTATCGACCGGTGGATTTTCAGAAAAATAATGAGCCAGTTCTAATAAACCCGCAGTACCCGAGGCATTATCGTCCGCCCCATTATGTATTCGAGGGGTATCTCCTCGGTACAACGATCCAAAAGAGCCATAGCCCAAATGATCATAATGGGCCCCAATAATCACGTATTCATTCGTGTTTGAACGGCCTGGAATCCAACCCACCACGTTGTTGGCAACTCTACGTTCCCCTTCGGCATCATCGCTGGCGTGAGGATTTGTTAAGAGTGCGGTGTTAATAGTGAAGGCCTGCAAAAAAGTACCATCATCTCCCTTAGGTTGTACTCCAAACTCCTCAAATTTCTGGATGATGTAGTTCGAGGCCAACGCTTCAAATTTAGTGCCTGACTCACGTCCTTGCAAAGAATCAGAGGCTAAAAATTCAATGTGAGAATATATATCGCTAGCGCTAATATCGGGACTAAAAGCATTAGAGCCCGAAGTGCTAGGTGAGTCGCTGGGACTGCACTGCAACCAAGACAGGCTACTTAGTAGAATTATAAGAAGGAAGGAATACGGTTTATTGAACATAATAACTATTAGACATATAAAAAAGCATAAATGGTCTGTTGGCGAATTATAAAAATACAACAATACTCATCTAAAAAACATTCTACTTGCTAGTGGTTAATAAAAGACTGTATTTTTAAAAGTGGTTAGGGGTGTCCAACCGAGTGAGTACAGTTACACCATGTTAAATGGTATAACACGGGCTTACGAATGTGGACTGAGATCATACCCTTGAACCTGAACCGGATCATACCGGCGGAGGAAAACCTGTTCACATCTTGACTTGTTAACCTCCTCCTTAATCAACAATTAATGGAGGAATCATGTATTCTATTCTATCAAAAAGAATAATAGATACGGCATCTAAATGCAGTAGAAGTCTTAAAACATCTATTATTTTACTCATCACATTCTTAGTCCCAATTTCTACTTGGGCACAAATAAAATCTGGAGGACCGGCACAAAATGCGGTTGAATTAAGCGGAATCATCCTCGATTTAAACCAGGGTGATGCACTCATTGGGGCAAATATTTGGATAAGTCCAAAAGGGGAACCTGAGAAAATACTTCAAGGATTCAGTGCCGATGCCAATGGGCGATTTCGAGGTATTTGGTCAGAAGCTTTTGCTGAGGGTTACGCTGATCTGGACCTAAACGTTAGCTATGTAGGCTATACCTCATTGCACTTTCCATTGGAAACAGCTCTTCAAGAAATGGAAAAGGCCAGAGAAGCGACAGGCGATCAACTTTGGGTCATTCGTTTGCAAGCAGATAATGAGCTGGAAGCTCTGCTCATTAAGGGCGTTCGGGCAAAAAGTTCTGATCCAGTCAGTCAAACTACCTTATCACCGGTGCAACTTGAGCAAAGTTATCGAGGACAACAGCCTATTTTTTTATTAGAAGGCCTTAGCCCGTCGGTGATTTCGTTTAGTGAATCCGGTACCCGCATGGGTAATTATGGGGGTATGCGTCTGAGAGGGATTGCCCAGGAACGCATCAACATGACCTTAAACGGAATTCCCCTTAACGATATGATAGATCATGGGGTATTTTTCTCTAATTTCACCGACTTGGGAGCCAATTTTGAATCGGTACAAATTCAGCGTGGGGTTGGTATCGCACCCAATGGGGTAGCTTCCTACGCCGGAAGTGTGAACTTTGAAACGGTTCGACTCCAAGACAGAGAACGAGGAGGTGAAATGAATGTAGGTCTAGGGTCCTTTAATACCTACCGGCTATCGGGGAGTGTTTCTTCTGGGCTTATTGATGATCGCTGGTCGCTTTATGGAAGTTATAGCTCTCTACAATCAGATGGATTTCGGGATTACACCGCTACCAACGCCTACTCCTTTTTCTTTTCTGGGGCCTATATTGGAAATCGTCATTTGTTCAAATGGAATGCCTTTGACGCCCGCTCGAAGAATGGTCTTGGTTATTTGGTTGCCACTAAATCTCAAATAGAGGCCGACCCGCGCATCAACCTGTTAGACCCCAATGATAAAGATGATTTTGGGCAACGATTAGTGCAGTTTCAACACTCTGTGACTATTGACCAGAGCAGTTCGCTCCAATCTTCGTTGTATTATGGGGGTGCGGGTGGAGATTTCTTTTATACCTATTATGATGAAAATGGGAGCTTGGCTCAGATTAATTATCCATTGTACAATGATCATTATGGGTTTATGAGTACCTATTTTTATGAGCAGGAGCAGTGGAGTTTTAGTACGGGAGTGCATGTGTACCGGTTTAATCGAATTAATGAGGAATCGGTTACTCCTAATTTTGAGCAGGCCTATTATAATGAACAATCGTATAAAGATGAGCTCAGTTGGTTTGGTCGTGCGCAGTGGCAGGCGGATAAACTTCAAGTTCAAGCCGACTTGCAAATTCGAAGTATGCGTTTGACGGTAGAGCCTGATTATGAGTTTATAGATAGACCCTCGGAGGGAGATTTACTCTATGATTGGACCTTCATTAACCCTCGGGTTGGAATAACTTTTATACATTCTCCTTCTCTCAGTAGTTATGCGTCTGTAGGTCGCATGGGGCGTGAGCCAACTAAAGTAGATATATTTGGTGGATTTAGCCTAGTAGCGGAGAATTTTGAATCGGCTGCAAATACTAGTTTTGGTCCAGAATTTGTGAACAACATAGAAGCCGGTCTTCGTTGGAACCGGAGCAAGATGGCCATATCGGGAAATCTATTTTATATGGATTTTGTGGATGAAATCGCTCCTATTGGTCAGGTACTCGCCTTTGGTGTCCAAAAACGTGAAAACATAGCTTCAAGTGCTCGCTATGGGTTAGAGCTTGAATGGAATACTCTGTTGGTTTCGTCCTTATTGCCTGCAGGATCCCCGTCGCGAAGTAGCAGCCTAAGTTGGGAAGGGAGTCTGGCTTGGATGCAGAGTAAAATAGATGCTTTTAGCACACCCGATGGGCAAAGCTATGTAGATCGAGAAGCTATTCTTAGTCCTAATTGGATTATTAATCAGGCATTGGTGCTGGATGCATTATCCCAATGGGGGATTCGTTTGGAAGGGCGATATGTGAGTGAATCTTATATGGAGCTTACCAATAACCCAAGCTTCGTAGTACCAGCCTACACCTTGTTAAACGCGCAAATTCGCTGGAAGGGTTCACGGTTCGACCTTCGAATGGATTTTAATAATCTGCTCGACGCACAGTACTATTCTACAGGGAATCCGGTTGATGTCGACTTTAACGGGAGTATGGATGAGCCAGGATTCTTAGCTAATGCGGGGCGAAATCTTATTTTGAGTACCCGTTTTCGCTTTTAATTTTTTGAGCTAAATAAGCAGAATCTAAATAAGCAGAACCGAACCAAAAGAGACCAACTAAAGTCGTTGCGGTACGTTTTGCATACTGTACTCATCGGACGAGTAGCATGGAGCGATGTTGAAGTTCCGTGCTACCTGTTCCCTGTTCTCCATGGCCATAGATGGCGGCTCGAAGAAAATATAGGCCACTGGCTAAATCATCTCCATGGAATGTTTCAGAGTGAAGTCCAGGCCCAAAGTACCTACCGGGCCATTCACGAACCTTTTGACCTTGTGCATTGTAGACGCTAAGCTCTACCCAACTGGCTTTGGTTAGCCGAAATTGGATTTGAGTGTTTGGATTAAAGGGATTTGGATAATTTGGGAGTAATTCCAGTGTCAAAGGGGCATTTGAAGATGCTTCGCCATCTTGCAATTCACTATTCACTGCCTGGGCATTAACTGAGCCTGGGGTTGGATATTGTAAATAATCAAAAGAACGTTCTTGGTCGAGAGATCGCCCGAAACTTTGATCATTACCCAAGGCAGGGAATCGTAAAGAATCCACTGGCGCCCAGCTTAAGACGTCTTTATAGTATAATCCCAGTTCTTCTCCATCTTTACTCAGGGCAAAATTTGTGTGCAAGCTACCTTCTTCATCGTCATTATCAGTCCAAACGAGGAGGTATTCGCCTACTTGTAGCTGGGTATCGGGCAACGCCCATTTCCCAGGATTACTCAGGTCATCCGTTAGATAATAACCGCTTAGTTGTACCACTGATGGACCGGGATTATACAGCTCCACCCAGTCTTCAAAAGAACCAGAAGGGTCCTGTATGGTGGTCTCGTTGTCAGCCATAAGTTCGTTTATGAGTAACTTTTGGGTGGGTCGTTGCACGGCAAGGGTTCGGTATTTTTCCGTAGTACGTGGGAAGCGCTTAACCCCCCCATCATTGGAGCGAGCGTGCAGGGCATAACGCAGTTCATTCCCGACCCATGGAATGGTTAGGGATAGCTCGGCCCATTGAGGATCTGCGAATGAGACATGATCCTGAGTGGCTGTAAGTTCAGCGGGTCGCAGTAAGGCTTTATTTAATGGAATAAACACCGAATAATTTCCCAGATTCACTTCTAAATTTATTTCTTTTGGATCGTCGTCCATCCATTCCACCGCTATCTCAAACGTTAGACTGTCCCTGCTAAACGACTGCACCTGACTCCACTCTTTACGGATAATGGGGAGGATTTGAGTTTCTGAATTTTGAGTTTTGGTATGTTCGAACCGAGTTTGGATGTAAGGTTTTAGCCCGTACGCAACATGCCCACCAAGCGCTTGATCCAGTGAGAGTAGAAAGCTTTCCGGGGAGAAACCCCAGTCATAGCTTCGGTATACATCATCCCGAGCGGGCTGCAGCATTAACGTAGCAAAGCGGTCGATTTCGGGGAATAAACTATCGGGCTGAAAGGGCCCTTCAACCAATTCCCGCAGATAAAAGTCTAGGCGTTGGCGGTACTCTGGAACACCAATGATGCGATCGGTGAGTGGTCGCGACTCGGTAGGATGTCCCCAGTTTTCCCATGAGCGCCGCCCCCAATCCGGGCCTATAAAGTCGATGCCAAAGGTATTATCGTAGTCATAGGGAATGAATTCAAAGCGATTGGTCGTAGGATTACGGTAGAGATAGAAATTGTTTTTGTTGTACCAGTAATTGTCCCAGTTTCCGGTCACAATATCAACCGCCATCCATCGTAGGGTGTTATCTACATTGAGAATAGCTTCCAATTCTTTGGGTAAATTGGAGTTTGGAGTATTTTCTAACACACTAATTAGGGTAGCAAGATCACTATAGTCATCTTCCTCAGTGTTAGTTTTTAATTCATAAGTACGCCGGTCGGTCCAACTAGGGCTGAACTTGTACGCATCGGGATTGGAACCGCGATAATTCAGGTCGGCAGGATATAAATTCTTGTACAGATTTCCCGCATCACTGCCAAAGCGGTGCTGCACGAATTCATCGTCTATATGCTCTACGTTTATATAAAGACCTTTGTATTCCTGGTTAATGTACAATTGAACCGGGTTTGCTGATGGAGCGGGTAGATCCACTTTTCGCAACAAATCCCAGCTTAGCAAGGCACGCATCATTGTAGGGTCATTATGCTCCCCATTCAGATTCATTTTATCCAAACCCCGGTATTGGCGTCCAGATTGGAAGGTATTAAAAGAAACTTTGAACGATTTTTTGGCGGAATTACGGGAGGTATTACCTCGAAGTCGAAAGCCTATTTGTTCTACAGTATCTATGCTTACAACCTCACTTTCGGTATTTCGGTAGGTATAGATAAAAGTAGCGGGGAATTCATAGTCACTTAGTTCATTTCCATCCTGTAGAATAATGTCCAATGAATCTTGATCTATCAGGACATCTATACGATCCAAGCTTTCACTAGAAAAAGGGTATCGGGCATCTTGGCTCGATGCCCATTGGGCGGATAACATAGTGTTGCTCAAGAGTAAAAACAGTCCAAAAGACCCGGAATAAACGAAAAGAACCGATTTTTTGAGAGAGTTCATGCTGGACTTTAGTGGACTAAAATAAAACATATATGATGGATATAGGCATAAAAAAAGCAGGCCTGTTGGCCTGCTTAAAGATACAAAAAAGGAGCGTAGTCTAACTCCTATTCTCAGAGGGGGTGCAGTTTATTCGATGGTAATTGGAATAGCTGTTAAGGTAGTTCCCCAGTGTAGGTTTAAATGGGCTTTGGTTTCGCTAAGTGTATCAAAATAAATAGCGAACCATTCCATTGGAGCTGCCTCAGTCGTGGTAACTGCCGCTGGTACACGAATTACGTCTTCTGCTGCATCGTAGGAAGTTCCCCAACTTAGTTTTTTGTTAAGAATAATGGTCCAGTTGTCACCAGGTATGGTATATAGGGAATACGTTCCTGCTTCTACCATTTCACCGCCCAGCATTACGTCGGTAGAAAAGGTGATTGCTGCTGATTCATTCGCGCCAGTTCTCCATACTTTGCCAGCAGGAGCTAGGCTTTCTAAGCTGCGTCCTTTTAGTCCTGGACGTCCGTAGGTAACATCTACAACAGTAGCTCCAATATTTTGACTAACTGCTGCATTAGGGCTTACACGAACTCCTTCTGCTCGTTCCTGTGCAAAAGCAGCAGTTGAACTGAAGGTGAAAAGTATCGCTAGTGCGAATACAGAAAATAAGGATGTAATGATTTTTTTCATGGTATGTATAGTGAATAGTTATGAGTTTATGTCTATTGATATAGTCTTTTGACCTGAATTATGAATTGTTTTCTTTCAACAAGTGGGCAAATTCCTTTTTGAATTTCTGAACTTTGGGCGCAATCACAAACGAACAGTATCCAGCAGTAGGATTATTTTCAAAGTAATCTTGATGATAATTTTCGGCTACATAATAATTGGTAAGTGGCTCGATAGTAGTCACAATAGGATCTTCCCACAAATCAGTAGCATCAACCGCTTCTTTAGACGCTTCTGCGATTGCTTTCTGTTCCTCGTTATGATAATAAATCACGCTACGATATTGTGTGCCCACATCATTGCCTTGCCGATTCAAGGTGGTAGGATTATGGGTATGCCACAGAACCTGCAATAAATCCTTATAGCTGATCACTTTTGGGTCGAAATGAATACGAGCAACTTCCGCATGTCCGGTTCGTCCGGTGGTTACTTCTTTATAGGTGGGGTTGTCCACATGCCCACCTGAATATCCTGACTCAACATGATGGATACCCTCCACCAGTTCATAGATGGCTTCAACGCACCAAAAACATCCGGCGCCAAAGGTAGCCATTTCGAGAGAATCTGCAATAGGTTGAGTAGTCATAGGAGTGATTAATTCGGTTGATAAAATAGTGGAAACTGTACTTGAAACGTTGGTTCGTGGAGCATTCGAAGCATTTGAGACATAACCAATGCTTCCAAGTGCCAATAGAACTAAGATTAAACCAGAAAGATACGTTTTCATCCCTTATAGAGTTTGAAATTTTTGGGCATTGATGCAATACTAGAAGTAAAAAACATCCCTAAAACGTTCCTTACATCATGAACTGTATTTTAAATTAAAGTTTTTTTAAAGTTGTAGAAACGAGTTGTAAATAAAGTTACCCAACTTATACTCCAATGGGGTGGTAAGCACTATTTCAGTAGATGGAGTAGTTTTTCTAATGCGGCAATATGGTCAGAAAAATCCTTTTTACCTAAAGAGGTAATAGAGTACTGAGTATTCGGTTTATTCTCGATAAACTGTTTTTTGGTTTGAACGTATTTATGCTTTTGTAGGGTTTTCAGGTGGGTAGCTAAATTACCATCGGTTAGTTCAAGGAGTTCTTTGAGAGCATTAAAATCCAAGGTCTCATTTACAGAAAGAGCCGACATAATCCCGAGTCGGATTCTGTTCTCGAACACTTTCTGAATTTTTTGGAGTTGAGACTTCATAAGCACATGACAGCGTTAAGCTTTACACTTCTTAAGAATTTCGTTCGTACCGGAGATAGATATACAAGCCATATCCAATATGTACCATTCCAAATCCTACGGCCCATATCACTAGACTATGTTGAATCCAATAGAGAGCAACTAAACCAAGTAATAACTCAATTAGGCCTAAGTAGCGAATATCGGTTAAGGTGAAGTGACTCGCATGCAGAAGTGCCAAGCCATAAAATATAAGACTCAAAGGGGCTGCCAAGGCAACAAAGTCTTTCAACCAGAAAAGTAAAATTACCAAACCACCCGTGAGCAAGGGAGTAGCAAAGTAAATGAGCATTCTACGGGAAGTTGGGGTCCAACCTTTGGATTTATTTTTATGAGCATTATGGCGTGCAAGAAGTAAGCCGAGCCCAAATGATAGTACTAGAGTAGAAAGGCCTAATGAAATGATGGTCCATTGGTTGCCCCCCATCGCCCTATAATTGTAGGTGTAGCTATCGGGTTCAAATGCAAAAAGGTTGATGGCTATCCAGCTAGCCACTATGGCGATGAACCCCGCAAGGATACCGGCCAAACCTGAAATGTGTAGAAAGCGGGTGGAGCGCTCCATTATTTCGTGGATTGCTTTAATTTGCTGATCGGGAGGTAAATGATTGGACATATTAAAAGTACTTTTTTTTTAAAAGTACAAAATATATCATTAAGAAGGGAGACTAATGGTCTGTTAATTTGATTCTATTGTCACTATATAATAGATTCTTGGATAACAATTACACTAAAGTTATGGTTCTATGTCACAATTGGGTTTAAAATCACTATTGGTATTGGTGATGGTTTCCTTTTCGATTATGAATCTTCAAGCACAAGATCGAATAATTAAAACCAATCAAACGGTACTGACAGTCAAAATTTATGAGATAGGTGAAGAGACTCTTCGCTATAAGCCTTGGGATCGGCAGGACGGACCGATACCGATAATGACCCGAATTTATCTCAGGGATTGGTGCTATCAACTACCGTGAAATACAGAACATTGGACCCTCCAACAGGTGTTGATCCTTTACTATCGGAAAGCTGGTTGGTTGATCTAGGTGTTGGCTACGGTGCTAATATTGGTAAGGATTTGCGCGTTTATGGTTCCTATAATCTTACCAGCTACATTACCACAACCACTAGTTTTTATTTGGCTGATAATATCAGCGCATCAGAATCCTTTCCTGAAAACAGTAGCTATATTCGAGCCGGTGTTCACTGGATGCCCATTCAGTTACCCGGTGGGTTCATTGGACTTCATGCAGCCTACGATACCTATTTAGCAGAAGGTGCTGAAGACGCCTTTGTAATAGGGTTATTGTTTAAATAGTGGGTATAAAGTAGTTACCAACCAAGCTATTTAAACTTATAATTTAGGCACAAAAAAACCAGCCTCTGCACTGCAAAAGCTGGTCATAAAATATGTGCTCACGAATGGAGTCGAACCATCACGGCCGTTAAGCCACACGCCCCTCAAGCGTGCGCGTCTACCAATTCCGCCACGTGAGCTTCAAGGGCATCAAATATACTGCTTTATTAGTAGAAACTGCAATGGTACTTCGATAAATGCGAATACTATCTAGAACGCTTAGACTGAATCTCTTTACGCATAGATGCGCGTTGTTCTAAATAACCACGATATTGCTCATTACCTAATACATCGAAAAGCATGAGCATTCGATCTTTTTGAAATTCGTTCATCATTGCTCTATTTGCATCTCTAACGTCCTTCTCAAGATTTTCACGTTCGCTTTTCATCGCCTTTTGCATGGCCTCACGGACTTCTCTTGATGGCCTAGCTTCAGGGTTCTCTTGGTGAATTTTCCGCATAGAGTCTCTCCGAAGATTCATTTCTTCCCGCTTGACTTGCTCCTCTTTTTCAATTTCTAAACGGGCCTTGGAATATTTTTCAACTAAAGCATCTTGTTGAGAGTGTAACAACTCAATCTGTTCATCGCTTAGATTAAGCCGTTCGGCCATGAGCTCTGTTTCAAGCTCCATAAATTTTTCTAGCCTTGGTAAGCTCGAATCATCCTTTCTATTTCCTAGATGGTTTTGCATCCCTCGTCGATTTTGGATATATCGCACTGACTGTTCACCACGCTTGTGAACCATTTCTTCATTTTCATGTTGGTAAGTACGCGAATTTTTTTCCTGGGCAAATAAATCTGTGCTACTCACTAGAAATAAACCAAAAAGGCCTATAAAAAAGCTTGTACGAAAGGAAATATGAGATGGGAAAATGGGTTGTTTATACATGGTCTTTCAATTAATTAAGGGTTATGCTCTGAAAACGGCAAGAGCACTGCCATAGTATTATTACACATGAAAAAGCTTCAACCCTTAATAAATTCTACCCTGATAAATTCTCCAAAAGACAAAAATCAAAAAAAGGCAACAACTTAGCCGTCTATTTCCTCTAGTTGTCGTTGGGCATACTCATTATCGGGATCGATCTTAATTGCCTGCTCATAATAAGTACGAGCTTTATCATTTTGCCCACCTTTCATAATCATATCTCCCATCAGTATCCAATTTTCCGCATCTCTTGGCTCGGCTTTTATTCGCCCTATCAAATAATTTACCGCATCTGCTCCACGGTCGGTCATTAGCATAATCATCACTTTATTGCGGTGAGCTGCTGCTAGATCACTAGATTCTATAGCGGTATCAAAATCCGCTTCCGCTTTCTCCAAATCTTCCTTCATCATGTGTATATGACCCCTCAGATTCAAATAAACCCCGTTATTATCGGAACGGTCGATGGCCTTTTCAATGCACGAAAAACTAATATCCATCTGATTCAGCTGCTGCATGATCAGCGCCTCAAGATAGTATCCTTCTGGGGTATCGGGCGCTTCTTTTTGGACCTCTCTGGCGATATCTAAGCTATGGTCGATGTCTTTTTCTTGGAGTAGTTCGAAGCCGCGGCTTAGTTTTTCTTCAATATTCATGGCATTGCTTGTTTTTAGGTCGTTGTTCTATTAGGTGTTATCACTGGTTCCTGTGGACGCCTCCTTGGCTCCATCCTTATCCTTAGCAGCTGATTCTGATTCACTTAAATCCTCGAATTCTGCATCTTGAATAGCTGAAAAATCTTTTTTACTCCCACCACGCCCGCTGGTACCTGAAAATGGATTATTACTAAAAGGCTGTTGATTTTGAGCATTTTTTACTGCTTTGCGGAAAATAGCCAAGGGTAAAAAAATTCTTCCCACAAATCGGAAGAAAACCCAAATTAAGAAGAAAAATAGTAGCAGCTTAAAGGTCATAAATAGCGAAGATTCTCAATTTTACGATAAATGTATATGCATATTATCCAATATAGGGCGCTCGAATAATTGCTCTTCAATATACAAAAGATGCTCGGGGTTTTGAACAAAATCTACATCACTTACGTTAATGAACACCACAGGGCTTCTTTGATAGTGATAAAAAAAGTGATTGTATGCCTCATTTAGGTCTTTAAGGTATTCTGGGGTGATATGCTGCTCATACTCTCTACCTCGTTGGTCTATATTTTGCATGAGCCGTTCTACCGAGGACTGTAAAAAGACCACCAAATCAGGTTGGGCAGCGATACCTGTCATGATAGAAAAAATGGAATCATAAAGGGCTAATTCATCAGTATCGAGGTTTAAACGTGCAAATATTCGATCTTTTTCAAATATATAGTCCGATACCGTCATGGTGTGAAAAAGATCTTGGCTCATCATGTTTTGTTGTTGGCGAAAACGGCTAGCAAGAAAGGCTAACTGTGTTTGAAAAGCATACCGTTCTCTATCCTCATAAAACTTTGGTAAAAAGGGGTTATCCTCGAATTCTTCGAGTACCAATCTAGCCTGACGGCGCTGGGAAAGCATCTGTGCTAAGGTCGTTTTCCCTGCACCAATGACTCCCTCTATTGCGATAAATCTTGGTTCAACCTGCATAACCTAAACTAACACTATTCCCATTGCCATGCACCTACTTCGATCCTCATTTCTGGAGCTTGATGGATTAGTTCTGAGATAGCTTTCTTGGTCACTGGTTCATGCCATTCGGGTGCCAAATCGTATAGAGGTAGCAGGACAAATAATCGTTCTGCTGCGGCAGGATGGGGGAGATGTAGGCGGTCATTGTTCAGAATGAGCCCATTGAAATCTATAATATCTAGATCCAAGGTTCTGGAAGTCCATTTGGGGTATCGAGAGGGGCGGCCTTGTATTCGTTCTTGTTCTTTTAACCGGTCGAGCAAAGCCTCTGGGCCGCCTTCCCAGCTAATATGGATAACCGCATTTAGAAAGTCGTCGTCAGAGGGTCCAATGGGTTCTGTTTGGTAGACACGGGAAGCTCGTATAGGCGAGCTGCTAATTTCTTGTAGGAATAATCGAGCTTGTGTTAGATGTGCAGTAGAATCACCTTCATTCGATCCTAGAGCTATAAAAACAGATTGTACAGAATTCTCCTCTCTTGGGTTCACCGATAGTGGCTCTGAGTGAACGCTATCCGGAGTACTATGCGGACCATTTTTACTCACTAGATCGTTGCCACTGCATACTTATCTCGGAATACGCGGTAGGGACCGTAATAGGCGGGTTGAGTTTTCGAATCACGACCTGAACCGCATCGACCAGAAGAAAGGTGTTCATTAATTGATCTCCGATGTCCACACAGAGTTTTTCGATTAAGTGAACGGAGGGACCAAGCATAATGGCACTGATGATTTGTTCGGCTTTTTCGTAATCCACGGTTAGATCTAATTGGTCACGGGCGCCGGCTTGGCGTAGTTCCGCGCGGAAGAGTACATCCACCTCAAAGGTATTGCCCTGCTCACGTTCGATGGCATGCACTCCATGAAAAGCGTGATAGCGTAAGGCTTTAAGAGTAAGAAGGTCGGTATGCTCCATGAGCCGTGGCGTTGGATTGAACTATTTGTGACAGCAAAGCCTAATTGTTATAGACTAGCGACTTCGATTCGTTGGTGTAGCTCTTCTAGAATGCGTTTGTGTTTAGGGCTGGTGGTCATCCGCTCTTCAACGGTAGAAATTGCATGGATCACAGTAGAGTGATCGCGCCCACCAAAATGAAGACCAATCGTTTTAAGGCTAGACTTAGTGAAGCGCTTCGATAAATACATGGCAATCTGACGTGCTTCTACAATCTCTTGTTTTCTGGTTTTTTCACGTACTTTATTGGTATCTATTCCAAAGTATTCACAGACGTAATTTTGAATAGATTCGATAGAAATCTGAGTGTGTGAATCCTTGACCATATCCTTGAGAACGCGCTTTGCCATGGCTAGATCAATTTCATCGAGGTTTTGCAGAGACGCATGGGCCAACAGCTTTATAATGGCTCCTTCTAAATCCCGGACATTGGATTTGAAATTGTGGGCTATGAATTCCAATATGTCGCCGGGGATTTCAATACCATTGTCATTTGCTTTACGCTCGAGTATGGCATAACGAGTTTCGTACTCAGGCATTTGTAGGTCAGCACTTAGCCCCCAACTAAATCGAGAAATAAGTCGCTCCTCAATATCGGGAACATCCTTTGGCGCACGGTCACTACTTAAAATTATCTGCTTGCCATCTTGGTGTAGCGCATTGAAAATGTGGAAAAATTCTTCTTGAGTTTTTTCTTTACCACTGAAAAACTGGATGTCATCTACAATGAGTACATCGATATTGCGGTAATACATAGAGAATTCGCTGGCACGATTATTTCGGATAGCATGCACAAATTCATTGGTAAATGCTTCAGAGGAGATGTAGAGAACAGATTTTTCGTCCCCATATTTGTGCTTAATTCGATTCCCAATACTCTGAACTAAGTGAGTTTTTCCTAGACCGGTTGGCCCATAAATAAAAAAAGGATTGAATGAATTACTACCAGGGTTGTCAGAAATAGCCATAGCAGCGGAACGAGCTAATCGGTTGCAGTCACCTTCTATATAGCGTTCAAAAACATAAGATCCATTTAAGTTGGAGTCTATTTTGGTTTTTCTAATTCCAGGAATAACAAAGGGATTTTCTATTCTGTCAGGAGAATAGTCTGGATAACTCTGAATATGTTGGTCTTGCACCGGAGGCATAGGTCGTTGTGGCAGCCGTATTGATTTGTTGTGTTCATATTGATCAGATTTTTCCATGACTACAGAATACTCAAGCTTGCCGTGTTCGCCCATGACTTTGGATAGGGTCGAGCGCAACATATTATAGTAATGTTCTTCGAGCCACTCATACCAAAACTGACTAGGTACTTGAATAGTTAGGGTGTTTTCTGATAGACTTATAGCGCGTATGGGTTCAAACCAAGATTTATACTTTTGATAGCTAATATTGTCCTTTATAATACTGAGACACTTCTCCCAGGTTACCTCTGCCGATTCCGTTTGCAATGCTTAAGACCTCCTACACGTTATATACATCAATAAATCCTTGTTTCATCTACTTCGTCTGCGCTTTTTTAGAGTTATCAACATATTTGGTTAATTAGCGCGATTTTTTCTTGGATTGAAAATGATGATAATTTATCTACTTGTCAAACCCAATCGTTAGCTACTTGTTGAAGTTATCCACAGTTTATAAATAGCCATAAAGCTATATAAAACAGTATCTATATTGAGTCAACTGTAAACTTAGTAAGACAGGTAATATTGGGGTAACATTGCCTTAACAAGGTTGTTTTCAAAGTTTTCGTTCAGGCTAGAATTTTTTCGAGTACTTTTCAACAAGTTACCCACATTTTTTTGCAAATCATGAAATTCTTTTTGAGTCCTTTGTTAGAGAGTAATTTATGGCGCTTAGTGAAGAATGTGATGTAGCTAAATTACCCAGTCAGCTTGGCTCATTTTAGGATGGGCTAAGAGTGCTTATTACGAATCGATCTTTACCCGCTAAATCGTGACGAATTTCTGCGTTGAATTCGTAGTCTATTGAAATATTCTGAACCTCATGGGCATACTGTTCATGAACCTCAAAGTACATTTGAGAATGGTGTGGAAGGAGCATGGACTTTGCATGTTCGACAAGGGCGGAATACATACGATGGGTAGAGCTACAAAACAGAGCTTCTTCTGGCTCGAAGTCACGTACTTCTCGATCTAAAGCTTCTCGTTCCTCTTTGAGTATGTAGGGAGGATTAGAAACTAAAATATCACATGAATGTGCAAGCTCGGGATGATGACGCAATAACTCTGGGGCAAAGACATTATCCTGAAACCAATGCACTTGTAATCCAAGTTCATTTCCGTTTTGTTGGGCTACTCGCAGGGCGGATTCGGAGAGGTCGGTGGCCCATACTTCCCAGTTAGGACGTTCTTTTTTTATAGCTAAGGCAATGCAACCAGAGCCGGTTCCTATGTCGATTAGTTTTTTAGAGGTATCGTTGTCATGCGAGGCTAGAATGTATTCAACTAGCTCTTCGGTCTCCGGCCTTGGGATTAATACCCCAGAAGCCACCGAAAGTTCGATTCCGAAAAAATCTACCTTGCCCGTTATGTACTGTAGTGGTTCATGTTTCCCGCGACGTTGAACCATGGGGCGTAGGCGCTCTAATTCCGTGGAGTGGAGGGGGCGCTCAAAAAGTAAATACAAGTCTAGGCGTTTTACTTCTAACACATGAGATAACAACCACTCGATGCTAAATCGCGGATTGCGAACCTCTTTCTGCTTAAAGTATTCCGTGCCCCAGTCCAATAAACTGAGCACCGTCCATGACCTATCTTGCATTATTCGTCGCCGATAGCATCAGAAACTCGTTCTTCTTGTACGGTTAAGCCATAGCGCTTTCCAAAATCAAATATGAAATTATTCACTAGGGAATCCATGCTTCGCTCTTCGGATAGTGAGCTACCTCTAAAACCCATGCGTCCGCCAGTTTTTTTAAGGATGATTTTAGTTTGCTTGGGATTGCTTTCCACAATGCATGTTAGAGTAATACTGGAGTTGATTTGTTTTTCATACTCTTCGTAAACTGCAACATATTGGGTATGCTTGATTTCATCAAAGTTGCGAGTATGTAAAAACTTAGGCTTGTGCTCTTCAAATAATTTGGATGCCATTCGGAGTAATGTTGCCGAAGGGCCATAAATAAGAAAGGTAGTGTGAGAATTCATTCCACTGGGTTTTCTGAAAGACAATAAACGTATGCTGTATTTTTTTCAATGGCGTAGAATAAACCAATTGTAGCTTAAAATAAAGTAGCTGACGGTTATTG
>Ga0181553_10001144_pt1 | contig 23640 bp, 17 predicted proteins | sample 011ome_17_FD_133753 | JGI IMG/M metagenome (GOLD analysis project Ga0181553, IMG submission 133753) | Coastal salt marsh microbial communities from the Groves Creek Marsh, Skidaway Island, Georgia - 011502XT metaG (megahit assembly) | ecosystem: Environmental > Aquatic > Marine > Intertidal...
ATCTTCTCATTTAGGAGCTTTATACGGAAGCTCAAGTAATGATAAGATGGCCGCTTTTTTGCGTCATCCTAATTTCAGTTCCGAAATCAAAAATCTATATTTTTGTGGTGGAAGTGTTCATCCAGGAGGGGGTATTCCCCTTTGCTTGCTATCGGCAAAGATTGTTACTGATTTGGTTCCTGTGCCGAAAATTGATACCGAGAATGATTGATCTAACAAAATTATCGATCGCCATCATATGGTTATTTCATGTCAGTGGAATATTGGGGATTCTCTACGGAGACTCAGAATGGTTCGTTTCCGCAACCCCGCTCAATTTATCCATTAATTTTGTTCTCCTTTTGGTCAATGCCAAGGGTCATAGGTGGTTTTTCCCCATGGTCGCTTTGGGATTTTTTACCGGAATGGCTACAGAAATCTTGGGTGTTCAATGGGGTTGGATTTTCGGAGACTATCAGTATGGGGAAGCCTTAGGGTATAAAGTTTTGGGAGTCCCGATTTTGATTGGGGTGAACTGGGCATTGCTCACCATCATTACAGGAGCCATTGCGCAACAATTCTATCAAAATAAATGGATGCGAATGCTTATCGGAGTGGGTTTGATGCTCTTCTTGGATTTGTTGATTGAACCTATTGCACCCGTCTTGGACTTTTGGGTTTTTGATGGAGGAGAGGCTCCTTTACAAAATTATTTGGGCTGGGTTGCTGTGGCTTTCTTTTTACAATCTATTTTTCATTGGATTGATATTACTATTAAAGGTTGGTTCTCACACCACCTCTATCTTTTGCAAATCATTTTCTTCAGCGTATTATTAATCAAGCAAACCACAATTGGATAGGAAACTTTAACTTTGACCCATGTTGAGATTTTTATCTGTTTTACTGTTACTGATTGGTTTTTTTTCTTGTAACGAAAAGAAAGCTGAAATCCAACCCTCTACTAAAAAAGTATTGGAACCTCTGACCTTTGATAGGCCAAAAGCTTCGCGTCAACTTGTTGAATTTTCACCCGAGTTCATAGAAGAAAATCAAATCAACCAATGGTCTGAATTCAATAAATTTAAGGAGGAAATGGAAGACATGAGCCAACTCAATCCAGAGGGGATCATGACTTTTCTCTCCGAACTCTTAAAGCTTACGACGGCCTTGTTAAAAGCCCCTTTTCCCGATAACTTTGATAAATTACCCATTTATGGTAGAATCAAAGTGGTCCAAACACAAATTATCAAATGCCATTTTTATGCCTCCAATCAACAAAATGAAAAACTCAATCAAGCCTTGGATGAACTCTACTCAGAGTATAATATTTTGATGAAAAGAATCATTAGTGTTGCAGAAGACAACCAAATTCAATTGGACAGCAGTGGAATTGATCTGCCCACCTCTCAAGATTCTAAAATATATCCTGCATCTTCTAATAAATGAGCACTCTCTTTGACCGCCATTGAAATCTTTTCTTTATGGGCTTTCAATAGGGAGGCATTGGACTCCAATCCAATTGCTTGGTCGTATAAATCAAGAAGGTTTTTATCGTTCTCAATACATTTGTAGAGGAGACTGTGTTTGGTTTTTTTGATGGAGGAAATCACAATTTGTTGATAGTTGAGCCGTCGGATTATCAGACTTTCCACATCTACATTTTTTGACCTTAGCAGCTGGGTAACATCTTGAAAAAGACGGTTTCTTATGGTAGATTGTAAATTCAAATAACGTTTGTCCTCGACGCGATTTAAAACATCAGAGGCCTTGAGATACTCTAGCTTAGCACTTTTAAGAAGCGTGAGTATTTTCTCCAGTATGGCAATATATTGTGTAGCGTTGTTCAAAACTTCTTTTAATCAAACTTATACAGAATAAGAATTTGGAATGCCTCCTACTCTAATTTAATATTAACAAGTTTTTAACCTTAAATTGACCATTGAGCTCTAGGACCAATTTTTCTGAGCTGATGATCCCCCGAATTTTTCCTTTGTTTTCAAATGTAGGGGGGGGTAGATTTGCCATTTTAGCCATTTGAGAATAATATTCTTTTCGAGAGGGGTGGAAGGGCGTTACTGCGTTGTAAACCTCGTTGCCTTTCCAATTTTGGATCAATTGTAGGAGTATGACTACAGCATCTTGGCGATGAATAAAGTTGATCGGTGAGTTGGGATCAGGAAGATTTTTTTTTTTGCTCAAATTATAAATGGGGTGACGATCGGGACCCATCAGTCCTCCCAGTCGAACGATAATGCTTTCAAAGTTTTGATTGCTTAAAAGTTTTTCTTCTACTGATATGATTTGTTTTGCCGACAGGGTTTCGCCCAACAATTGACTGTTTTCTGTGATGATTCCCTCTTGATAACCATAAACACTGGTGCTACTGGTAAAAATCACTTTTTTTATGCCAAAAGCTTCGATTTTTTTGATGATTTGTCCGATGACCGACTCGTAGTTGGCATTTGGATTTTTTCTCAAGCCTGGCGGAACAGTGATAACCAGAACATCCAGTTCACTAAAAAAATCCAATTGTCCCTCGATTGCCGATTCGGTAACCTTCAAAAAACAAGCCTTATGCCTCTGATCACCCAACCTTCGCAGCTTTTTCATATCGGTGGTGGTCATCCGCACTTGAAGCCCTGAAAGGGTCGCTTTTTTAGCAAAATCCTCTCCCAACCATCCGCCACCCAATACTCCAATATGCCCCATAAATCTATAAGTGTTTGACTTTCTTTCAAAATACCATGACAAAAATATCAAATGATTCGATAAAATTGTTATATTAAAGAAATCAAAAACAGTAAGTTATGCCGATAAAAAGCTTTCAAGGGGAAAGAGCGACCCGACCCAAATCGTTAAACAAAAATTTATTGGTTTCCGATATCATGACGCGTGATTTGATTGTGTTTACCGAAGAACAATGCATTCATGAGGTGATGAAAAAATTTATTAAATATCGAATATCTGGCGGGCCTGTAGTCGATCAATCTGGAAATCTAATAGGGGTAATTTCAGAGGCAGATTGTATGAAAGAAATCTCGGATAGCCGCTATTTTAATCTGCCTATTTTGGATAAAACTGTTGCTAATTTTATGACAAGCCCGGTGGACACGATTGAAGCTTCGAAAACTATTTTTGAAGCGGCCTCTCAATTTTTTAAAACTTCAAGAAGACGTTTCCCCGTTTTGGATAAAAACAAATTGGTGGGACAGATCAGCAGGAAAGACATCGTTGTGGCAACCCTTAACATGAAAAGTAACACATGGCGTTAGTAAATGCGCTGTGCCACCCTATAGGTGTTGGCGTGGGCTTCAATGATCAATTTGATGTCTTTCGAGTAGCCGCCACCCATGCTACATTGAACGGGTATTGACCGTTGATAGCAGTATTCCAAGACCATTTCATCCCTTTTTTTGCACCCCTCTACACTCATGGCCAATCGTCCCAAACGATCGGTAGCTACCACATCTACTCCAGAAAGATAAAATACAAAATCTGGATCGACTCGATTAAAAAGCTTGGGAAGGGTTTCGTTTAAAATATTTAAATACACTTCATCATTAGTATGATCCTCTAGCGGAATGTCCCAATCACTCTCCTCCTTTTTGAATGGATAATTTTTTTGACCGTGCATAGAGAAAGTAAATGTCCTGTTTTCTTTTTCAAAAATGACTGCTGTTCCATTCCCCTGATGCACATCCAAGTCTATGATCAATACTTTTTTTACGAGCTGTTGATCCAGAAGATAATGCGCGGCAATGGCTTGATCATTCAGCATACAAAAAGCCTCCCCATGAGTAGGGTAGGCATGATGGGTTCCTCCTGCTATATTGAAAGCAATCCCGTTTTTTAATGCCTTTAATGCTCCCTCTACGGTTCCTCCTGCAATGACGAATTCCCTTTCAACCAATTGCTGGGAGATGGGAAAGCCAATTTTTCTGATTTCGGATCGATTGAGATCCTGATCTCTTAATCGATCCACATAATCGGATTGATGAACGGTCTTTACTATTGAATCCGAGAGGGGCTTTGGGGAAAAAAAATCATCCGGATCACACGTACCCTCGTGGATAAGTTGTTTGGGCAGTAGGTCGTATTTTTCCATAGGAAATCTATGGTTTTCTGGCAAAGGCAATACATAAATGGGATCAAAAGCTACGGGGATCACAGGGCTAAATTACTACCGTATGGTCAAACCACTGGGGGTTTTTTCATCTTCAGGAGAAATAAAAATCAATCGTCCGTCCTCGTCCTCTGCCATCAAAAGCATTCCTTGACTTTCTACCCCGCGTATGCTTCTTGGCTCAAGGTTGGTCAAAACAGTAACTTTTTTACCGATAACCTCATCCGCATCATAACTTTCAGCAATTCCAGAGACTATGGTTCTTTGCTCCTTACCCAAGTCGACCTTCAAAATCAAAAGCTTTTGGGTCTTGGCCATTTTTTCTGCTTCGAGTATGGTTCCCGTCTTGAGGTCCATTTGCATAAAATCATCGAAAGAAATCATCTTTTTGGGCGCCTCCTCCACTTCGTTTTTTTCATTTTCATGAGATAGATTTTCTTTTAATTTTTGTAGTTGATTTTCAATGGTCGCATCTTCAATTTTTTCAAAGAGCAATTGCGGTTTTTTGAGTATATGTCCAGGGGATAAAAGATCATCATCGCTTTCCACTTGATCCCAAGCGGCATTAAAATTGAGCATGTCTTTCATTTTTTGGGCCGTAAATGGGAGTAAGGGTTCACCCAAAATGGTCAGTCCGGCAGCAATCTGTAAAGCGGTAAACATAATGGACTCTACCCTTTGGGGATCTGTTTTGATCAGTTTCCAAGGCTCTTGATCGGCCAAATATTTATTTCCCATTCGGGCCAGGTTCATCAGCTCCTGACTGTAGGCTCGAAAACGATAATGTTCAATTTCCTTTTCTAAAAGGGAGGGAAATTTTTTCAGGCGTCTCAATACGGTTTTGTCTTCAGTATGGAGGGTACCTGCTTGTGGAACTTTACCCCCGTAGTACTTTTGGGACAGGACCATGACCCGATTGATGAAGTTGCCGAAAATGGCAACCAGTTCACTGTTGTTTCGGGTTTGAAATTCTTTCCATGTAAAATCATTGTCCTTGGTTTCGGGAGCGTTTGCAGTGAGGACATAGCGCAAAACGTCCTGTTGGTTTGGAAAGTCCTCTAAATATTCGTGCAACCAAACTGCCCAATTTTTGGAAGTGGAAATTTTATGGCCTTCCAAGTTGAGAAACTCATTGGCAGGAACATTTTCGGGGAGGATGTATTCTCCTGTATTTTCAAGGATGATAGGAAAGATGATGCAGTGAAAAACAATATTGTCTTTACCGATAAAGTGAACCAATTGGGTATCTTTTGATTTCCAATAGGGTTCCCAGTCCAGCTTGTTCTTTTGAGCCCACTCCTTGGTGGAAGAGATATAACCAATGGGAGCGTCAAACCAAACATAGAGTACTTTTCCATCTCCCCCTTCAACAGGAACTGGAATTCCCCAATCCAAATCACGGGTAACGGCCCTTGCTTGTAGACCATTATCGATCCAAGATTTGACCTGTCCATAGACGTTGGGTTTCCAATCTTTTTTATGTCCTTCCAAAATCCATTCTTTGATGAAATTTTCATATCGATCTAATGGTAAAAACCAATGTTTGGTTTTTTTAAGTACCGGAGTACTTCCAGACAGGGTGGATTTGGGTGTTATCAGGTCGGTTGCACTGAGGGAACTGCCGCAAGATTCACATTGGTCGCCATAGGCCTCGGTATTTTGGCAAATAGGACAGGTACCCGTTACAAATCGATCGGCTAAAAAAGCCTTTGCTTCTGGGTCGTATAATTGCTCCGTTTCCTTTTCAAGCAAATGTCCTTTTTCGTCCAATTGTTTAAAAATTTCTCCTGCGGTTTCGTGGTGAATTGATCGGGAGGTTCTGGAGTAGTTGTCAAAAGAAATACCAAAAGCGTCAAAAGCTGCTCTTATGATTTGATCGTAATGATCTATTACTTCCTTTGGGGTTTTACCTTCTTTTTTGGCTTTGATGGCAATGGCAACACCATGCTCGTCGCTTCCACAGATAAAGGCAACGTCCTTCCCTCTGAGCCTTAAATATCGTGCATAAATATCAGCAGGAACATAAACCCCTGCCAAATGACCTATGTGAATGGGGCCATTGGTGTAGGGCAATGCCGCAGTAATGGTATGTCTTTTTGGCGTGGAGGACATGCTGATTTTTTGGCAAAAATAGGGATTTTCTTGCCGGTCAAGGAATTAAATTTTAACTTAACACAAAGCCAGTGACGAGATGAGTAGCCCCCATGACCTTGGAAAAAAAGCCGAAAACCTCGCCACCAACTATCTCCAAAAATCAGGATATACCCTGTTAGAAAGGAATTATCGCTATCTCAAAGCGGAAGTTGACCTTATAGTTCAAAAGGGAAAAACCTTGGTTGCTGTTGAGGTCAAAGCGCGAACCGCTCCCTATCTGGTGGCACCCCACGAAGCCGTTTCCTACAAAAAAATACAACTGCTGGTCAGTGCGGTTGATCATTTTGTCCAGACCCGTGATTTGGAGGTGGAGGTTCGTTTTGATCTTATTACCTATATTTTCAATGGCGACCGATGGGAACATACACATGTGGAGGAAGCTTTTTATCCTTTCGGTTAAAATTTGTTATAAAAATAACATTATGTTTTAAATGACTAACTTTGTAGTAAAATCAAACAAATAAAAAGTGAAAACCATTGCCTCACAAGTATCCGAATACATCAAGACCAAGCCCTATTTGTCGACGGCCCTTTCCCAAGGAATCATCAACCTTACTTCTTTGGCGAGACAAATACAACCCGATATCGAAAAAGCTTTGCGCAAACCCGCCAGAAGTGGAGCCATCGTGATGGCTTTGAAAAGAATATCGGATAGTGAGGAGTTCCTCTCCACCCACAAAATTGTTAGTGTTTTGAGAAACCTGGGAGACATCACCGTACGTTCCTCTCTTACCGACTATTGTTTTAAGCTCTCGGAGACTTTACTCTTGACTCAGGCTGAATTTTTGACGGCAATCAAAGGGAAAAAAGAGATATTCTATACTTCCTCTAGAGGGGTTGGGGAGTCCAATATAGTGGTTAGTAGTCATTTGACTTCCTTGATAGAGGATGTTTTTAAAAATGAAATTTGTATCGATAAGATCGAAAACCTTTCCGCGATTACTGTAAAACTCCCTACAGATAATGTGAAGATTCCTGGGATTTATTACTTTATATTTCAGAGACTTTCTTGGGAAGGGGTCAACATCAATGAAGTCATTTCTACTTCCAATGAGTTTACGATTTTAATGGACGATGATTCGGTAAATGTTGCTTTTGAAGTCATCAAAAACCTCAAATCAATTTAGTCGGGAACCAATGTATGGAGTCGATCTACTAATTTTTTAATCGAATGTATGCCCCCCAATACCAGCAAAAGCCGTAAACCGTTTCGGGTCTGCTTTTCTTTTATACTGAATTGATCTGGTTGTTTTTGTACCGAAATAAGTATTTGATTGAAAACCGGACTTTGGTAAAAATCGCTTTGTTGATCGGCCAAAAAGTAGCCAACGCATTTGTTGTTTTTTATAATCAATCGCTCAAGTCCCAGTTGAGTGGCCTCCCATTTGAGACGGAGGGTATTCAATAACTCCTCGGCCTGAGAAGGGACTTTTCCAAAACGATCCTCTAGGTTTTTTTTGAATTTTGCCAAGCCTGCTTCGTCCTTGATTCCGCTCAATTCATTGTAAAGTGCCAATCGCTCATTAACTATATTTATATAAGTATCGGGAAATAAAATTTCAAAATCAGAATCGATCTGGACTTCTTTGATGTATTTTTTTGGGGTAGTTTTTTGCTGTTCCTCAAACAAGGATTTGAATTCATTTTCTTTTAATTCTTCAATGGCTTCCTCCAGTATTTTTTGATAGGTTTCAAATCCTATTTCATTGATGAATCCACTTTGTTCTCCCCCCAAAAGATCCCCTGCGCCCCGGATTTCTAAATCTTTCATGGCGATATGAATTCCAGCGCCCAATTCAGAAAACTGTGAGATGGCTTTGATTCTTTTTTGTGCATCGCTGGCCACAGCACTCAGGGGTGGGGTGATAAAATAACAAAAAGCCTTTTTGTTGCTTCGACCAACTCTTCCCCTCATTTGGTGCAAATCACTCAGTCCAAAACTTTGGGCATTATTGATGAATATGGTATTGGCATTGGGAACATCCAATCCGTTTTCGATGATGGTGGTGGCAATCAGAATATCCGATTTGCCCTCCATAAATCCCAACAAGGTTTTTTCCAGCCGATTGCCCTCCATCTGACCATGACCAATGGCGATGCGGGCGTCGGGAACCAATCGCTGTAGCATTCCTGCGATCTCCTGAATGTTCTCTACTCGGTTGTGGATAAAGAAGATTTGCCCCCCCCTTTGCAGTTCGTATTGAATGGCATCACGAATCAGGGTTTCGCTGAACCGTACCACTTCACTTTCAATGGGGTAGCGGTTGGGGGGTGGGGTAGCGATAACCGATAGGTCGCGGGCGGCCATTAAGCTGAACTGTAAGGTCCTCGGAATGGGCGTGGCCGTTAGTGTTAAGACATCTACATTGGTCTTGAGGTCTCGTAACTTTTCTTTTACTGATACACCAAATTTTTGTTCTTCGTCTACGATCAACAAGCCAAGATCTTTAAATTTTACACTTTTGTTGACCAACTGGTGGGTGCCAATGAGGATATCGATCTTTCCGTCTTTCAAGGCTTCTAAAATACTTTTTCTGTCTTTGGTGGAGCGAAAGCGGTTCAGGTAATCCACACGAACGGGGAGGTCTTGGAGTCGTTTTGAAAAAGTTTTGTAATGCTGAAATGCCAAAATGGTTGTAGGCACCAAGACAGCCACTTGCTTGCTGTCATCGGCAGCTTTAAAAGCCGCACGTATGGCTACCTCGGTTTTGCCAAAACCTACATCCCCACAAACGAGTCGATCCATGGGTCGCTGACTTTCCATATCAGTCTTAACCGCCATGGTGGCCTTGCTTTGGTCGGGGGTGTCCTCAAACATGAACGATGCCTCCAATTCCAATTGTAGATAACTGTCGGGAGGAAAGGCGTGACCAATTTTTTCTCTCCTTTTGGCGTAGAGTTTGATCAGGTCAAATGCAATGGCCTTGACCTTGGTTTTGGTCTTTTGCTTGAGCGTCTTCCATGCTTTGGAACCCAATTTGTGGAGGTGGGGAACATGACCGTCTTTGCCATTGAATTTAGTGATCTTGTGAAGGGAGTGAATGCTCAAGTAAAGTAGGTCACCCTCCCCATAAGTCAATTTGATGGCTTCCTGCTGAACCCCGTCCACATCGATCTTTTGCAAGCCTCCAAATTTACCGATACCGTGGTCGATATGGGTGACAAAATCTCCAATTTTGAGGTGGGTCAATTCCTTGAGCGTCAGCACCTCTTTTTTGGCGGCTCCTGAGCGAAGCTTGTATTTGTGATAACGTTCAAAAATTTGGTGATCGGTAAAGCAGGCAACCTTAGCTTCGATGTCTTCAAACCCTTCAAAAAGCGGACAAACCTCCGTTTTGTAATGCACTTGGATGTCCATCTCCTCCAAGATTTCATTGAGTCGTTTGCGCTGGGCTTCGCTTGAACAAAAAATATAATTCTCAAATCCGGAATTGTGGTTGTCATTGAGAATTTGAATCAGCCGATCAAATTGCTTGTTGATGGAAGGCTGTGGACTCTGCTTGATACTGATTCGCTCCTTCGCCTTAAGGTGGTCAGAGGGATGAACCAATACGGTGCTGAAGCTCGATAACCCATCCAGTAAGGAGGATCGATTGAGAAACAAAATTTCTGGAGGATATTGAACGGACGTTTTCAAAGCCTCAAATTGTTTTTTTGCCTTTTTCTCCAATTGATCGATGCGATCCAAACAAAGGTCGAGTTGATTGAAAATTACCGTACTTTTTTCGGGCAAAGAATCAATCAAAGATTTTCGCTTTTCGGTGAAGGAAACTTTGGAGGTATTGGGCAACAGATCAACTTGATCCATGGGGCTGATGGAGAGTTGTGTATTGACATCAAAACTTCTTAGACTATCTATTTCGTCATCAAAAAACTCAATGCGATAGGGGTGCTGATGGGCAAATGAAAAAACATCAATGATACCGCCTCTTACGGAAAACTCTCCCGGCTGGGTGACAAAGTGGACTCGTTCAAAACCGTATTCAAAAAGGGTTTCATTGATAAAGTCCAAACCGATGATCTCTCCTTTTTTTACCGTAAGTGTTTTTCGTTTTAGGGTATGTTGAGAAATTACCTTTTCAAAAAGCGCTTGTGGATGGGTAACAATAATTTTTTTCTTTTTGGATTGACCAAGTTTTTTGAGTACTTCGGAGCGCATCAAAACATTGGCATTGTCAGTGGACTCGGGATGATACGCCTCCCTGTAACTGGCAGGAAAATAGAATACCTCTTTTTTGGAGAGCAGCTGTTCCAAATCGTTTAGGTGATAGGCAGCCTGCTCGGCATTGTCCAAAACCATCAAAAAAGTACGATCCAAGTTTTTAAAAGCGGTCAGTAGCTTAAAGTTTAATCCAGAACCGACCACTCCTTTGATATGGCAACAGTTGTCCTGCAAAAGTGCCGATTCAAAAGCCTTTTGGCTAGGGGTTTGAGAAAATTTATCAAACAGTTGTTCGATAACTTAATTTTTGGCAAATATAGTTTTCCCTATTCATTTTTTTGGTCTAGTAAGTTCAATATTTCACTTATTTTTAGTTGATAACTCCTGATAATTTACCCTGATTTGAAACGGACAAACAATTAATTTAGTAATTCAAATCACTAAGAATGTTTTTGATTTTTGATACCGAGACTACCGGTCTGCCTAGGGATTGGAATGCTCCATTGACTGATGCTGACAATTGGCCAAGATGTGTTCAGATTGCGTGGCAATTACACGATCGGGATGGTCATTGTATTGCTTATGAGGATTATTTGGTGCAACCTGAGGGCTTTACCATTCCTTATGATGCGGAGAAAGTCCACGGGATTTCGACTGCTTTAGCCAAAGCAGAGGGGGTTCCTTTAGAGGTTGTTTTGGAAAAATTTGTCGCGGCGGTCCGTCAATGTGAATATGTCGGAGGTCACAATGTAAAATTTGACGTGAATATCATGGGAGCAGAATTGCTCCGAAGGGGAGATCAGAATTTTTTGGAGCAGGTTCCGGTGATCGACACCTGCACGGAAGAAACTGCTTCTCTTTGTCGCTTGCCCGGGGGCCGTGGAGGCAAGTTCAAACTCCCTACTTTGAGCGAATTGCATGCCTATCTCTTTGATACTGATTTTGCTGAAGCACATAATGCCACTGCCGATGTTGAAGCCACTACACGTTGCTTTTTCGAACTATTTAGACAAGGGTTGATCCATCCAGATGTCCTCAAGGAACGGGCCGAAGTTATGGACCACCTCAGGGAGTTATTGGATCAACCCGTAAAGGGGATAGGATTGAGGCATTTGAACCTCAAAGAGGCATCAGAAAAATTGCAAGCATCTGCCCAGGTCCAAGAAGAACCTCCCAAAGCAATATCGACTAAGGAAGTAGAGGATTTGGAGAATGCTCCATTTGTTCACCTCCATACTCACTCGCAATTTTCCGTACTTCAGTCCACCTCCAAGATTCAGGATCTGGTTCAAGCCGCTGCCAAAGACGGAATGCCCGCGGTAGCACTCACCGATCATGCAAATTTGATGGGAGCCTTCCACTTCATCAAAGCGGTCAAAAATCACAATGCCAATTTAGCAGAAGGAAAACAACCACTGAAAGCAATTTTAGGTTGCGAATTTTATGTTTGTGAAGATCACAAAGACCGCTCCAGAAGAGATGATGGCTATCAAATTGTTTTTATCGCCAAAAATAAAAAAGGCTATGAAAACCTCTCTAAGATGAGTTCCATTGCCTTTACAGAAGGATTTTATTACGTACCAAGGATCGATAAAAAAATCGTAGAACAGTTCAAGTCCGATTTGATGGTTTTGACTGGAAATTTATATGGAGAAGTCCCCTCCAAGATTCTTAATGTAGGGGATCGACAAGCAGAGGAAGCGCTGCTGTGGTGGAAAAATCAGTTTGGTGAAGATCTCTACTTAGAGATGATGCGACACCATCAGGAAGACGAAAAACGATCCAACCAGGTCATGTTACAGTTTTCCAAAAAACACAATATTAAGACTTTGGCCACCAATAATACATACTATACCACCAAGGCCGAGGCCAATGCCCATGATATCCTCCTTTGTTTAAAAGAAGGGGAGAAACAAGCAACGCCTATTGGCAGGGGAAGAGGATACCGTTTTGGCTTTCCCAATCAGGAATACTACTATAAATCTCAAGCGCAGATGAAGTCGCTTTTTGCGGATCTGCCTGAGGCCATAATTAATATAGCTGAGGTGATCGAAAAGGTAGCCCCTTTTGATCTAGCAAGAGAGGTCCTACTGCCCAAATTTGATATTCCCGATAATTTTCCCACGGACAGTAATGATGATCAAAAAATTAGAGAAAACAAATTTCTTCGACATTTGACTTTTGAAGGAGCCAAAAAGAGATATGGAACGCTAAGTGACCAGATTCAGGAACGTTTAAATTTTGAACTGGAGGTCATTGCCAATACGGGTTATCCAGGGTATTTTTTGATCGTTCAAGATTTGATTGCAGCTGCACGATCTATGGGGGTATCTGTAGGCCCAGGAAGGGGTTCGGCTGCCGGTTCGGTAGTGGCGTATTGTTTAGGAATAACCAATTTGGATCCCATTGCTTACGATCTCCTTTTTGAGCGATTCCTCAATCCTGATCGAGTGAGTATGCCAGATATCGATATTGATTTTGACGATGAGGGAAGGGCTAAGGTGATGGACTATGTGATTCAAAAATACGGATCCAATCAAGTGGCCCAAATTATTACCTATGGTACCATGGCCGCCAAGTCTTCCATCAGGGACACGGCAAGGGTATTGGATCTTTCCCTAGGAGACGCCGACCGTATCGCCAAGTTGGTTCCCAACATTAAACTTGCCAAAATATTCTCTTCGGAAGATAAGGAGTTGAGAGAAAATCTTCGCTCAGAGGAGTTTACCCAAGTCAAGGAATTGCAAGAAATTTTTGAAGGGGATGACTTGGCAGGGCAGACCCTCCAACAAGCCAAAGTTTTGGAAGGCTCCCTCCGAAATACAGGTACCCACGCTTGCGGTGTTATCATTACCCCCGATGATATTACCAATTTTGTTCCCATCGCTACGGCCAAAGATTCTGAATTGTATGTTACCCAGTTTGACAATGCAGTGGTGGAGGAAGCCGGCCTATTAAAAATGGATTTTTTGGGACTCAAAACCCTAACTTTAATTAAGGATACCGTCAAATTGGTCAAATACCGTCATAATATTGATTTGGTCCCTGACGAATTTCCTTTGGATGATGCCAAGACCTACGAACTTTTTCAAAGGGGAGAAACCGTCGGAATTTTTCAGTACGAGTCGTTGGGAATGCAAAAATATTTAAAGGATTTGAAACCCAATGTTTTTGCAGATTTGATAGCGATGAACGCACTGTATCGACCCGGACCATTAGAATACATACCGAGCTTTGTGAACAGAAAACACGGAGAGGAAAAAATCACCTACGATTTGCCTGAAATGGAGGAATACCTGAAAGAAACCTACGGTATTACGGTCTATCAAGAACAGGTCATGTTGCTTTCTCAAAAGTTGGCGGGTTTTTCCAAGGGTGATGCCGACCTGTTGCGAAAAGCCATGGGGAAGAAGATATTTGCTCTCCTTCAAAAACTTAAACCCAAGTTCATTGAAGGAGGGGAAGCCAACAATCACCCTAAAGAGGTATTGAATAAAATATGGAAAGATTGGGAGGCTTTTGCCTCTTATGCTTTCAATAAATCCCACTCTACTTGCTATGCTTGGATAGGGTATCAAACAGCATACTTAAAAGCCCATTACCCTGCTGAATATATGGCAGCTGTTCTTTCCAACAATATGAACGATATCAAACAGGTCACTTTCTTTATGGAAGAATGCAAAAGAATGGGCGTTAAGGTATTGGGACCGGATGTCAATGAATCTTTCTACAAGTTTACTGTAAATGATGATAATGCCATACGCTTTGGTATGGGAGCGATCAAGGGCGTTGGAAAAGGAGCGGTTCAGACCATTATTGAAAAAAGAAAAGAGAACCGCTATAAGAGTATTTTCGACCTGGTTAAAAGTGTAGATTTAAGAGCAGCCAACAAAAAAGCTATGGAAAACCTTGCTTTGGCAGGGGGTTTTGATTCTTTTGAAGGAACCCACAGAGCGCAGTATTTCAACCCCGATGGCGATGGTATCTTGTTTTTGGAAAAAGTGATTCGTTTTGGATCTAAATTTCAAGAGAACCAAAATTCCTCACAAACCAGTTTATTTGGTGAAAACACAAACGAAGTCTATCAAGAACTGGTAATTCCTCCCGCTCCAGAGTGGGACAATCTCGGGAAACTCAAAAAAGAAAGAGAGGTAGTAGGGATTTATATTTCGGGACACCCTTTGGATGATTTTAAAAAAGAGATGGAATGGTTCACCAATACCCATTTGAGTCAGCTCAAAGATCTAAGACCCTTGGTCAATAAAAGCCTTGTAGTCGCAGGTATCGTAAATGACTTTCAACACTTGGAATCGCGAAATGGAAAGGGATGGGGTCTTTTTACTTTGGAGGATTTTTCAGATCAGTTTGAGTTTAGAATTTTTGGAGAGGAGTACCTTAAGTTTAAATATTTTTTGGATTTTAATCAGTTCTTAAGGATTAAAATAAAAGTTAAAGAAGGCTGGAGAAATCAAGAAACCGGAAGGTTGGGAGATCCTCGAATCGAGTTCTTACATATCGAGATGTTGCATGATGTGCTGTTTCTAAACTCTAAAAAACTGACTTTACAAGTAGAAATAAGACAACTGCAATCCGAGAGAATTAGTAGGCTAAAAAAGCAGCTTAGAGATTTCAAAGGAGACACTCCACTGTATTTTGATGTGTTAGATGCAGAGAAATCTATTCAACTCACTCTGACCAGTCGAAAACACAAAATTGCAATTTCTAATGAATTACTTTCTCATCTGGAGGAAAACCAATGGCAATATAAATTGAATTGATTTTTAGTTTTCATAATAATTGGATAGTTAAAAATGATTGGTTTGATCATGGGTACATATATTAAAATGATTAATTTTGTATTTATAAATTTTTGGAGATGGCTTTAGAAATAACTGACACAAATTTTGAAGAAAAAGTTTTAAAATCTGACATACCTGTTATTGTTGACTTTTGGGCAGCATGGTGTGGACCATGTCGAATGGTAGGGCCCATTATCGACGAAATCAGTCAAGACTATGAGGGCAAAGCCGTTGTGGGTAAATTGGATGTCGATCAACATCAGGAATATGCTGCGAAATATGGTGTTAGAAATATCCCTACGGTTTTACTTTTTGATAAGGGTGAATTGGTTGGCAGACAAGTTGGAGTAGCCCCAAAAAAGGCCTATGCTGATGCACTTGATGCTTTGCTCTAAGGACACATTCGTTTCTTTTACTTTTTATTTTTAATCTTTTCCAATCCTTGCCGATCCCTAGGGGGGAATTCTTAAAGTCAATTGTATTGAAAGGACTTCAAGATGATGTTCCTAAATATGGTTTCAAAATCAATACAATTTAGCCGTTCTTTTACCATTTTAAGTTTGGAAGAATCAAAATGCAGTGTATATTTGCATCCGCCAATATAAGGTCTGGTAGTTCAGTTGGTTAGAATACATGCCTGTCACGCATGGGGTCGCGGGTTCGAGTCCCGTCCAGACCGCAACCACTTCGAAATTTATAACTCCTTGATTTTCAAGGAGTTATTTTTTTAGGTGGTTCGAATCCCTCCTTATTTTTAATAATATCATGTAATTAAATAGAAATCAGTAGGTTATACTGATTTTTGAAAAGAAAAGAAATTAAAGTGTGTTATAAATTAACCAGATAGAGGATGATTCATAAAAAACTCAGAATTGTCAATCCATGAAAATGGTACACCATCAACTGAACTTTCGATAGATTCACTAGAGTCATCAAACCACGAATTTTCATCAGTTGAAAAACCTGATAATTTTTGAGTTTCACCAAGAAAATTTAGAAAATGTTCTTTATCACTAAATTTAAGATAACCCTTATATTCTCCATCTTGAAAGGATAGTCCTTCCTCTGAATATTTATTTAATATTTCGAGAGTTTCGGTATCTGAACAATAAAAGAAAAGTGTTTTCATAATTCAATTTTTTATAAACCTAATTTACAAAATTTTAACACATTTAAAATCGTATAACACAGAGTAACATAAAAACTAACTCCAATAGTTGAATAAAAGTCTTTCAAGTTGTTTAAGGGTTATATCTTCTTTTTTAGATTTCTCAATCATCTGTTTCCAATAAAACTCGAGATGTTTGGGAAGGTTATTTTTTAAATTGTTCCCTTCATTTTCATTAAATTTTTTTCTTATTCTATCATCAAAAATTGGTAAACTTTGATCTTCTAATTTCTTATATAACCAATATCTTACATGTTTAGTAGAAAAAGAAATATTAAAATTATTAATACCACCTTTTACACCCTCTTTTTTACAATAAGATTTATGAGATTCAAATGTCCATTTTGAAAATGTTTGTACCCAATCACCATCTTTTTCAAAACTAAGACATCTTTGAACTAATTTCCTGTATGTTTCAATATCAAAGTTTTCATGAAATCTTCCACCTGTAGACGGTTGTTCCAATTTTGGTTTATTGTAAATAAGTCTACCACCCTTTCCTCCCCAAACTTGTATTGTATGAAAAATATTAATTAGTTCTTCATCTGATATATCTTCTATTTTAGAGAAAGAACTTATTTTATTGAATAAATATTTCTCTACTTCATCGAGTGTGGTAAATTTTTCAACTGGATTTTTCAAACCATATTTAGTCAAAAGATTTATCATAAATTTTACAGAAACAGAATCCTCTATTTTATTGATAACTAAAGGAGGATATACAGTTTGTTGATAATCTATGTCATCTGGAAAATTTAAAGTTTGATTCATTTCCGTTCTTTTTTCTCTTATTTTGAATTTTGTATTTTTTTTGTGTTTGACTTCCTTACCTGATTCGTCAATTTTATTGACAGTCATATACATTGTCTTACCACCAATTACAACCTTCTCACTGTTTACTATTTTATTATTAAAGAATCTTCTTATTTCACTCTTAGACTTTATCTCCTTTACTGGTTTGTCCATAATTCAATTTTGTATAAACCTAATTTACAAAATTATAACACAGGTAAAATCGTATAACACAGAGTAACATAAAAACCAACAATTTTATAACACACCGTGTTATAAGGGTTGAGGTTAAAACATTGGTCTCTGGGTAGTTAAAGGATTGGTTCGAGACCCGTCCAGACCGCCAACTAAAACTGCAATAGTCTGTAAAGCAGATTGTTGCAGTTTTTTTGTTTATTATATGCAACAGATTGGCAACAACCCCATCTTTTTTAAAAGCTACAAACTTTACTTTCTATTGGATGGTATGGTACAGGGGTGGTTTTTATAATGGTTTTTTATTCGGAATCAATCGGGTGTTTAATTAGATATAACCCAACAAATGAACCTTTTCAAAACTTGACGATCGATCATTTTTTGAGGCCATAATAAAAAGCTGGAGTCGCATCATTTAAAATGGGCATCAATTCGTTTACCATTTCCTGATTGTCATCGGCAATATTTTTATTTTCTTCCGGATCAAGGGTATGATCGAAAAGCTCTACATCTGGTTTTTCCTCCCTATAATATTTGGTCATACGGTAGCGGGGGGTTCTCATACTTACTCCATTTTTAAAATAGCTAAAGGCCATACCCTCTATCCTTTTGGATTCCGACTCGATTAAAGGTAACAAGCTCTTTCCGTCAAGTGGATAGGGCGTTATAAGGCTGCAATATTCCAACAAGGTTGGATAAAGATCAACCGTTTCAACTATGGATTGTATTTTTTTAGGTTTGAACGCATTTCCAGGAGGTTTGATGATTAAGGTGCTTTTAAGGGATCTTTCAAAAAGGGAATGTTTTCCCCATTTTAAATCGTTACCCAAATGCCACCCGTGGTCTCCCCAAAGAACGATCAATGTATTTTGATCCAAATCCAATGATTTCAGCTCATTGAGGAGTTTTCCTACAAGATGATCTACATAACTGATCGACGCATAGTAACCATGAATGAGTTTTCTCGCATAGTCGTCAGAGATCTTTCGTTCCAAACTGGGTTTTTCATCGGATAGCTGATAGTTATAAAACTCTCCCATTGGTCCAATACTCGAAGGGTGAACTCCTTCTGGTACAAATGGATCCGAAGCAATTGGAATTTTATTTCGGTCATATAGATCCCAGTATTTTTTTGGGGCATTGAAAGGAAGATGAGGTTTAAAAAATCCAACACCCAAGAAGAATGGTTTTTGTTTTTCTTTTAGTTTTTTTAACTCCTCCAAAGCACTGTTGAGGATCAACCCATCTGGATAGCCATCATCAGAGACGGCTGCACTTTCGTAGGGTTTTACTTGGTTTTTTAAGCTTTGTCGGTTTTCACCACTGGCATAGGCAAAAAAGGCATTCCACCCTGTTTTCCATTTTCCTGAATTGAAAACAAATCGATCCCAACTATGGGGCATTTCTTTTACCTCGGAGGGCGATTCATTGTATCCATAAACCAACCCGTCCACGGAATGGCTCAACTTTCCAATTCCAACGGTTGTATATCCATTTCTTTTGAAATGATGAACCAAAGATTCGGGCCGATCTCTTTCATTTTGTCCAGCGGTTTCCTTATAAAAAACACTATTGCTTATATGAATCTTTTTTTTGGGTCGCAGGCCTGTCATTAAGCTGTATCTAGAGGCACCGCAGGTCGGAACTTGTACATAATGATTTGTAAAATAGCTCCCTCTTTTGGCCAAGAGATCCATATGGGGTGTTTTTACAATTTTATTGCCATAAATGCCGAGCTCTGGCCTTAGATCGTCTACAGCAATAAAAAGTACATTGGGATGTATGGTTTTGTCTTTATTTATGGAGCTACAATTCCATAAAAAAAAGGCAACTATACCTAAAATACAAATGGGTTGGTACGAGTTCATTCAAATTACTTTAAGCTTTTTAGTTCTCTTTCAAATTTTCTCATCACATACAAGTGAAGTTGGGCTTGGGTCAGTTTATAAATCCACCAAGGTAACTTTGGTACGTATTCGTGAATGGCTGTGATCACATATTCGTTGTCCAAAATGGAACGAAACTCCAGCCAGCCCAGATCCGTTCTCTTGGTCAACTTCCCACCTGTGATGTAGAAGAGTTGTCGATTGGGAGTGCTTCTGTCTTCAATCAATTGCAGCTCTAACAACATGATTCCAAATAAGTAAAATCTTAGAAAACTACCATCAAATCTGGGATTGATCAATCCGGCAAACCTTTTACTCAACCACATGGGGTAGAATTTGGCTACCCATTGAGCATTGTATTTACGGGGGTTGTAGATTCTTTGAACACTTCTCACCGTATTTCTTTCCGACTCAGGTTCATGAAAGGAGGGCAGGACGGGAGGACGATGTTCGAGCGCCCTTTTGATGCTGATATCCATTGTGGTAAAATCAATTTTGTAAAGATCCGAATAATCATCAGAGGGAATCATTTTGTGCTTGAGACTTTCAACAAGTGGAGAAACAAAATTGATATTGGAATTTGAAAAAATACTCACCCACCACTTGGACAATCCTATCGTGAAGAATGGCATGGGAAAGATCAGACGCTTTTTAGACATCAAATGGGCAGTTTTTCTGAGCAGCTCCATATAAGTCAACACTTGCTTCCCGCCGATTTCGATATTTTTATTGTAAGTTTTTGGATTTCCAATACATTGTTTGATTAGTGATAGCACATCGAAAACATCTATGGGTTGATTTTTGGATTTGGTCCATTTAGGGCAGCCCATCAAGGGTAAGTTTTTAACCAATTGGGTGACGATTCTAAATGAAGAACCACCTGGGCCTATAATGATTCCAGCTCTAATGGAAGTTAAGGGAGTTGTTCTGGCTCCTAAAGTTTTTTCTACTTCATACCTCGATAAGAGATGATTGGAAATCTGATGTTTGTCTTTGGGGAGTATGCCTCCTAGATAAATGATTTGTTGAAGCTTATTTTTTTGAGCGGCCCTCGAAAAATTATCGGCCAACAACAGATCAGTATCTTCAAATTTGCCCTGATTGAGCCGTGTAGAGGGTTGCATAGAATGTACCAAATAGATAGCGATGTCGGCCCCCTCAAGCGCTTTCTCTGTACTGGACATGGAATACAAATCAACAGTCCTCCAGGAAACATTTTCATTAGGGTTGATTTTTACTTTTTTCCGACTCAATGCAATGATATTAAAATCATTTTGTAACCGATCAATAATCCATCTTCCAATGAACCCGGTCGCTCCTGCCAATACAATTTTCTGTTTCATTTCCTTAAATGTATCAAATAATGTATTGCTATGAGGCCCTTTTTTTCAAATTAAAATATTAAAAAGAGCTAAGAATATTAAATTTGACTAAATTTGTTGTCGATTTTAATTATAAAGACCTAGAGTCTTAAAATATAAAGATGTTGTGTGTTGTTATGATTGGGAAACCAATAATGTAGCAACTGATGAGAAGCTTTCCAGTAGTTCGGAGAGCTTTTTTTATTTTCGGATACTTCTATGTTCAGTTAGGAAGGATGACATTCAGTTTTTTGTGGAGTACTTTGATTTCTATAGTTTTATTCGATATCGGGGTATATTCACCGTCCAGTTGTACACAAAAGTTTTCTTCAACCCCCTTAGTTATTTTCATCTCAGAAAATAATGCTCGAGTGATTTCAGGGGTTTTCCATTTTTTTCTAAATAATGTAAAGATCATGAATTTTAGTTTTCTGATCCCATTGGAATTGTCCATAAAAAATAAATCCAATTGGCCATCATCGGTTTTTGCATCTGGTGTAAGAGTGAGATTATAGCCCTGTTGATTGGTGTTGGAAATAAGAAAAAGAAATGGACTGATCTCTTGTAACTGTTGATTGTATTCAATTTTGATTTTCTGATGCCTAAAATTCAGAATTGCCATGAAAAAAGCAATGAAATAAGCCCCTAATCCATGCCATCCTTTTTTTTGGTAGTGTTTGATAAAATGAGATTCAAAAGCACATCCCATATTACCAAAAAAGTATTGTCCATTCATTACCCCAACATCCATTTTTGAAGATTGATGTTTTTTGATCAATGCCATGGCTTTGTCCAATTGAAATGGAATTTTGAAATGTCGTGCAATACCGTTGCCGGATCCTAAGGGTATGATCCCCAACGGAATTCTAGAGTTGACAAGTCCTCGAGCTACTTCGTTAATGGTTCCATCTCCACCACAAGCCACGATTAACGATGCATTTCCGGCAATGGCTTTCTCGGTTAGTTCAACGGCATGCCCTTTTTTCAGAGAATCCATTATCTGATAGGAATACTTTTCCCGACCCAATGTAGCTTCAATAGCACTTAGTAATCGCTTCCTCAATGAAGACTTGATGGGTTTGACAATGAAATAAATGTTCATTTGGCGGTGGGTAGATTATTTTTTTTTCCCGACATAAGGCTTTCAAAATAATCCTCTAAAAACAAGCGGCATTTTCGTTCCAACGCAATCATCTCGGGCGTTTTGTTTTCGATCAGATTATTTTCAAAATTTTTATCCTCCACCTCATAAAAACCAAAAGCTTGCTTTCCATTGTGGACACAGATGTATTTTTCATCCATGATAAAATAACTCCCCCCACCAAAATAATTGATCACAAAGGGATCGTTTTTTTGATCGGAGAGCAGACTTCTTCCCCAGGCTTTAAAAGGCTTTGAATAGTCGATGAGATCCGCTACGGTAGGGTAGATGTCCATATGACTCGCCAGCCGCATATCTACCCCTTTTAGTTCGCTATTGGGTTTGAAAATCATTAATGGGTTGGCAAATCGATTTACTGTCTTTTCGTAAAAAGGAAAATGGGTTTGATTTCCATGATCTGCAGTGAAAATGAAAATGGTATTCTCAAACCAATCGGCAGTCTGTGAGGCCTCAAAAAATTTCTTTAGCGCATGATCTGTATAGCCTACACATTGGTGCATGGGAACGTATCCTGGGTCAAACGCTCCTTCATAGGCTTTTGGAATGACATAAGGCTCGTGAGAAGTAACGGTAAAAACCGAACTGAGGAAAGGTGTTTTTTGGGTATCCAGTACCGATTTCATATACTGTAAAAAGGGTTCGTCCCAAATGCCCCAGGAGCCGTCAAACTCCTCATCGTTATTGAACTCGGTCCTCCCATAATAGGCATCAAATCCAAGGGTATTGGCAAATCCCAAAAAGCCCATGGAGCCATTGGCCGCCCCATGAAAAAAAGAACTGTAATATCCCAAGTCTTCCGCAATGGAAACTACGGAGCCCACCTTTTGTCTCGAAAATAGAGAGGAGGCATATGAATTTTCAAAAGAGGGTATTCCCGCCAAAATGGAGGGCATGCCATGAATTGATTTCCTGCTGGTGGCAAAGGCATTGGGAAAAATCAAGCTGTGCTGTGCCAAGGAATCAAGAAATGGGGTATAACTTTTATAAGCAGGAATGGAGTAAGGTTCGTTCAAAGCCCCCCAATATTCTCTACCCATACTCTCCAAAATAAAAATTACCACATTGGGTTTTGTCTCAAACTTTCCAGAAGCAGGGTATTGTTTAATGGTATTGAGTTCTTTTTTGGTCTGCGCCTCCGTAAAGTGGTCCTCGATGTCCTCATAATCATTCTGTCCCAGTGTTTTCAGTAGGGTAAATGTGCTGCTGAGGATTACATCAGCATGTTGCGGACTTTTCACCTTATCCATCGCATCGATCAGCGTGATGGGACGGGTGCTTTTTTTGAAATCTCCCCCCCGAGCACCCAATACAAAAAGCGCGATTGATCCCAAAAATAATACCACTGAACTAAGACCATATTGCACACGATTACTGATTAAAATTGGATGAATTTTCACCTTTTTGTAGGCCAACGTTAAGAGATATAACATCGCGAAGAAAATCAAAAACAAATGGAGATAAACCCAGATAAAATGAAAAAACAGTACGGTTTTATTGGTTTCATTTTCAACCACTTCCAAAAAATTGCTCATCAAGCGGTTTTGATTGTATCGGTAATACGCAAAATCAACAAAGTTGAGTGCTAGAAAAAAAGCATTACACAACAAATAAACCCAAAAAACTATTTTTTGATACAAAGGGTAGGTTGTTTTTTTCCATGGAATGATTGACATCAGAATGAAAATCATATTGGAGTAAACAATGGCTACATTATCAAAACGCAACGCGTAATAAGACAACTCCATCAATTGAGAAATGGATTTAACCTGAACCAAGTCATTGTTGAAATAAACAAAAAGGACTCTGCAAAAGAAGTAACACAAATAAATGAGCGTGATGCGGTAAAAAAGGGCTTTGTA
>Ga0181553_10001159_pt1 | contig 23482 bp, 28 predicted proteins | sample 011ome_17_FD_133753 | JGI IMG/M metagenome (GOLD analysis project Ga0181553, IMG submission 133753) | Coastal salt marsh microbial communities from the Groves Creek Marsh, Skidaway Island, Georgia - 011502XT metaG (megahit assembly) | ecosystem: Environmental > Aquatic > Marine > Intertidal...
CAGCTTTTTTCTTAGGAGCTGCTTTCTTTGCTGCTTTTTTTGGAGCAGCTTTTTTCTTAGCAGCTTTTCTCTTAGCAGCTTTTTTCTTAGGAGCTGCTTTCTTTGCTGCTTTTTTTGGAGCAGCTTTTTTCTTAGCAGCTTTTCTCTTAGCAGCTTTTCTCTTAGTGGTTTTTTTCTTAGCAGCTTTTTTCTTAGGTGCCGCTTTTTTCTTAGGAGCTGCTTTTCTCTTAGCAGCTTTTTTCTTAGGAGCTGCTTTCTTTGCAGCCTTTTTTTTCTTTACAGCCATTATAGCCTCCTTATTTTTTATACTTACTAGTAAGCATAAAACGAATATTTAAAAATATTCATTTACTTAAAAAAAGATTAAAAAAGTATTTAATTAAGTCAACATTTTATTTGTGATAACATTTTTCAAACTATGAAACAGATCGAAGTCATTCTTGGACCAACTAATACTGGAAAAACTTTTAATGCATTTGAACAGATGTTTTCCTTTAAAAATGGCGTTTTTGGTTTCCCTTTAAGACTTTTAGCGAGAGAAAATTATGATAAGGCATGTAAATTATATCCAGTTAATCAAATCGCACTTATCACGGGTGAAGAAAAAATAATTCCATCAGACGCAAAATATTTTTTTTGTACAGTCGAATCTATGCCGGAAGATTTATTTGATTTTGTTTGCGTAGATGAAATTCAACTAGCCGCCGATTATGAACGGGGGCATATTTTTACTCAACGATTACTTTATGCAAGAGGAGAACACAAAACAATTTTTTTGGGATCCTTAACAATTGAGAACATCATTAAAAGTTTAATTCCTGAAGCCGAGATCAAATTTAAAAATCGCTTTTCACAATTAAATTTTATTGGACATAAAAAAATTCATAACATTAAACCGCGCTCCGCAATTATTGCATTTAATTTAATAGGGCTATATGAAATTGCTGAACAAATTAGAAGTTTAAAGGGAGGGGTTGCATTGGTGGCAGGGGCCTTAAGCCCTAAAACAAGAAATGCTCAAGTAAAGTTATACGAGGATGGAGAGGTCGATTATATCGTTGCAACCGATGCAATTGGAATGGGTTTAAATTTAGATATTAATCAGGTTTATTTTTCAGGGTTAGAAAAATTTGATGGTAAATATTTACGCCCTTTAACAGATATGGAAATTGCTCAAATAGCAGGCAGGGCTGGCCGATATACTAAAACAGGGTATTTTGGTTCAACTTTAGGAGCGAAATTTTTGAACATGGAGGTGATTGAAAATATTCAAGCGAATAGGTTTGAGCCCATTAAAAAAATTTTTTGGCGAAACCATTTATTGTCTTTTAAATCTCCGTATGACTTGATCCGGTCACTAAGACAAACATCGGACAATCCATATCTTATTTTAAAAAAAGATGCGGCGGATCAAAAATTTTTAATGAGCTTTTTAAATGAAAATAAATCCAAGTTTGATTTTGATAAGCCTTTATCTTTAAAGCAGTTATGGGATGTGTGTAGAATACCTGACTACCAAAATATTTCAGATCAAAAACATATTTTGCTGTTAACAGATGTTTACCGCGAACTAGTACTTAATAACTGGAAATTAGGTAATAGTTTTTTAGAAAAAAATATCTCAAAATTGGAGGATTACTCCGGAAGTATTGATGATTTAGTCTATAACCTTAATGAAACCAGGACTTGGTTGTATATTACCAATCAAAAACAGTGGATGAATGAGATATCATGGGTTGCAAAAGTTCAAGACATTGAAAATAAACTCTCAGAGGAAATTCATCAAAGTTTAATGCAAAAATTTGTTGATAAAAGCAAAAGTGAAATGATACAAAACCTTCATATCAGCGAAAAAAATATTTCTTTAAACAATAACAGGTATGTTATGATAAAAGAAGAAATTATAGGAGAATTAAAAGGTTTTAAAATTTACTTTGATAAAAAATTTGAAGATATTTTATCTTCTAACTATCAAAAAATAATCAGAGATCAGATTTCTTCCCATATGCCTTTAAATTTAGAAAACCTTTTAGCTGCACCTAACGAAAGCTTAAAACTCTCACCTAAATTTGACGACAACAAAAAATTTCAAAATCTTTATATTCAATGGGGGGATGCTGATGTTGGAGTATTTAAAAAGGATACTGATATGCTTCGCCCTAAAATAGAAGTAATTCATGATGAGTCCTTGTTAACTGCCGATCAACAAAATTTAATAACTAAAAAATTACAAAATTGGTTTGAGGAGGCTTATATCCAAAAAATTGCCTTATCGGGAGCTTTAGAGAAAATTAATAATACAGCTGAAGAAAGAAGTTTTGTTTTTAAAATTATTGAAAATAACTATGGCTTCTATCAATCAAATATCCTAGATGAGTTTAAGCTTATTAATGAGGATGTGAGAAAATCTATACATGCTCTTAATTTTAGGCTGGGTAAAAATATAATCTTCAATAGTGAAATAATCAGACCAGAATTTATGAAATTAAAATTTTATCTTTGGAATATTTTTAATAATGAAAACTATTCTATCGATTCATACGTGCCTAAAGATGGGAATGCTACATTACTAATTAATTCAGACATTAACCCTGCGCTGGCTTCTTTTTTAGGCTTTAAGGTTGAAAACGCACTCCTTATTAGGCTAGATATTTATAATGAATTCGAAAAACAACTCTTTAAAAGAGAGAATAGAGGTCCTTTTTCTTTACCCATGGACTTATCAAATTTATTAGGCATCAAAAAAGAAAAACTCATAGAAATATTAAAAAACCGATCGCTACAAATACAAGAATTAGGTGAAAATGATTTAGTTGTCTCTAAAAAGCTAAATTTAAAGCTAATAGAAAAGAAAAAACCAACTAAGAAAATAAGCAATAACACTAAAAAACCACCTAAGTCAAAACCAAGACAATTATTTAATAATCCTTTTGATCAATTAAAAAATGTTAAATAGATTTTTTAAATCTTTTTCAGAAGAGACATCTTCTGATTTGGAAAATTCATTTGAATTAGATTTATATAATTTAGTATACGAAATTATTATTGCAGATCATGAAATAACAAAAGAAGAGATAGAGCTAGCCTCCAATCTTATATATTTTTATTTTAACCTCCCTCAAGAAAACAATCAGAAATATTTAGAGGAACTTGCGCAAAAGGAACATTTTAACACAGATCTTTCTCAATTTGCATTCCGGTTAAAACAGACCTTAAGCTACCAACAACGAATGGATGTTATTTTGATTTGTTGGCAAGTATTGATGGTAGATGGCAAAGAGGATTTGTTAGAGACGTCAACTGTAAGAACCATATCCTCGCTCTTAGGTCTGGAAGATAAAGATTTTATATTAATAAGAAATAGAGTAAAAAACTCCCTATGACCTATTTGGTTAATGATAAATGTATTAAATGTAAGTATATGGATTGCGTAGAAGTATGCCCTGTCGACTGTTTTTATGAGGGCGAAAATATGCTGGTGATCAATCCAGAAGAGTGTATAGATTGTGGTGTTTGTGAGCCTGAGTGCCCCATTGAAGCAATCATACCGGATAGCGTTGATCAAGAAAATAAATGGCTAGAAGTGAACGAAAAGTATTCTCAGTTATGGCCGAATATTAAAACTAAAAAAGATTCCCCAGTTGATGCTAAAGAGTGGGAAGGTGTTGAAAATAAATTTGAAAAATATTTTAGCGAAAAAGGAGCAGAATAATGCCAGTGAAAAAAAAATCTGTCAAAAAAACAGTAAAAAATTCTTCTAGAAAAGTTGTTAAGGTCAAAGCCACAAAGAAATCAGTTGTTAAAAAGAAAGTTACTGTCAAAAAAACAGTTAAGAAAGTTGTCAAAAAAACTGTTAAAAAAGTAGTAAAAAAAATTGCAAAAAAAATAGTTATACCTAAAGCACCTAAGATTAAAAAGATTGTTGCTCCGCAAGAGTTTAAAAGTGGCGAAAATATCGTGTACCCGACTCACGGCGTAGGACGCATATTAACAGTTGAAAAATTTCAATACGATTTAGTGGAAGAGCAGCTTTATGTTATTCAATTTTTTCAAGATAAGTTAACTATTCGTGTTCCTTTTGCAAAAGCCAAACTTATTGGTCTTAGAAATATTACATCTAAGCCGGCGATTACAAGAACTTTAGCTATCTTAAAACAGAAGCCGAAACTTAAAAAGGCAATGTGGAGTCGAAGAGCACAAGAATATGATCAAAAAATAAATTCCGGAGATATTAAATTATTATCTGAGGTTGTTCGTGACTTATTTAGAAAAGATGATCAAACTGAACAGTCCTATAGTGAAAGACAAATGTTTCAAGTTGCCTTTGAGCGATATACAAGAGAATTTGCGATTTCTTCCGATTTAAAGTTTGAAGAGGCGTCTGCTAAAATCCTTGAAATCTTAAATAAAAGATAAGAAAGTTTTATAAGTCGTTTGATTTATCAGTGGGGATATCGATAGAGATATCTTCATCTAGATTATCTTCTTCATCCTCAGGTAAGCTGCTATCATCAGTTTCGTCAATTAGATCTTTTAAATCATCATTTTCAGTGACTGTTTTAGGAGCAGAAGCAACAGCGACGCCAGCTTTACGGCCTCGTTTTGGCTTTGGAATGTTAACCGCTTCAATGGTTTTACCACATTCAGGGCACTCAAGTTGATCTTGATAAAAATCATAATATTTAACACTACAAAAAGGACAGGTTCTTTTATGACCTAAATCTAATCTTTCTTCTGACATTGTGGGCAGATTTATACATTATTATTGTAATTTATACAAATTTTTATTATGTTATCGCTTCATTATGGCAGTACCAAAAAGGAAAACCTCTCCTTCTAAAAGGAACATGAGACGCTCTCATCATAGAGCGGGAACACAATCATTTGCAGAAGATAAAAAGTCAGGTGAATTAAGAAGACCGCACCATATCGATTTAAGTACTGGTATGTATCGAGGTAAACAAATCTTAGTAAAGAAGGTTAAAAAAGAAGAAGTAGCTGAAACATCTACCCCAGTAAATGCGGACGAAGCATCGAAGACTATCGAAGCACCTACCTCAAAGTAGCTTAATCTTTTATCACCCTAAATATTGAATTTTCACTAAAGCTCTGTTGATAGAGTTTTTTTTTAAGATCAGACTCTTCTAAGTTGGTTAATTTTTTTTTAACAATATATTGTTTCAGAATTTCAATTTCTAATTCAGGATTTTCAACAAACTTTTGATCAATAAATTCATCGACAACTTTTTGATCAAAACCCTTTTGAAATAATTTATTTTTTATTTTGCGAATAGAAAATAAGGATCGCTGATAATAGTGAAATATACTTTCAATAAAGTGTTCTTCGTTAATAATTCTGAGCCCATCTAACCTTTCAATAATTTTATCAATAATTTCTTCTTTATTAGCACCTTCAGTAAAAACGGCTCGGGTATAAGTTTTTTTATCTTTAATTTTTTTTTGAAGATGTTCTTTGATTTTTTTTCGAGTAGCCGGGTACTTTCCTAAATATTTAACTGCCTCATTAAATAAATAATCATTTGCATCTTTTTTCATTAATTCTTTTATATAATGATGCTAAAAATATAGGTAATAGAAAATGAAGTAGATATTTGTTTGTTACTCTCTAATGCGCTTGTAGCTCAGTAGGATAGAGCACCAGATTCCTAATCTGGGGGTCGCAGGTTCAAATCCTGCCAAGCGCGCCAAAAGATTAATTTTTTTCGTGTAAAAAGTCTAAAAGTCTATCGAGATACTTCTCGTCTACATTGTAAGCCTTTTTATAGTGTTCAATGCAATAAGGTTTTGTTGGAATATTTTGACCTTCACAATAATGAAAACCCTCTTCTAAAGGATCACCAATAGGCCACTGACATGATCTAAAACTACCAGTCCCTACAATGCTTTTTTTGAAGTTAAACTTCTCTCTTCTTTTAACCGTCTCTCTTTTAGGAGCTATAATTGAACTAGGTTGTACATTGGTCTCTCTATAGAGAGTGGCAGAGGATAAGTGTTGACTATGAATGGTTTTTTTTCTTGAATTTTGTCGACGCTCGAGGCCTAAACGAAAAGCTTTCCCAATAACTGCATTTTTTGTAAATCCTAGCTGTTCACCAATACGGCTTGTAGCTACGCCCTCATTCCATAGTTTTTTAAGATCTTCAATTTTTTGATTGTTCCAAGACATAATTATTAACCTACTCTATATAGTTCTCCTTATAACCAATCTTATACTACATATAGTAGTGGCAATCTACTATAAAATCATTAGAAATGTCCACAATGAAATCACTAAAAAACATAAATTTTGAACAAATTAAGCAAGTTGGAGTACGAGTAGACTTCAATGTTCCTATCGATGAACATTTTCATATCACCGATAACACCCGATTATTAAGGGCTAAAGAAACTTTAAATTTTTTAAAAACACAAAATGCTAAAATTTTAATTTTATCTCATTTTGGCAGGCCCAAGGACACTTATGAGGAAAAGTTTTCATTTAATAATTTGATTAAGCAATTCTCAGATATATTAGAAATACCACTTCAGCTACTTAGCTATGAAGAATTTCTAAAAAATGGTTTAAAAACATTTGATGAAACAAATGAACGATTTATTCTTTTAGATAACATTAGATTTTTTGAAGGTGAAAAGAAAAACGATTTATCCTTCAGCCAACTTATTACCAATCATTTAGATCTGTACGTGAATGAAGCGTTTTCAGCTTCTCACAGAAATCATGCCTCTGTATCCCAAATGGCTAAAAATTTACTTTCTACTCCAGGAATAAATTTTGAAAGAGAAATTATTGCTATCAATGACATTAAAAAATCCTCCAAGAAAAAGTTAGCAATTATAGGCGGCTCTAAAGTTTCAACTAAAATTAATACTTTGCTCTCATTAACACAATCTTGTGTCGCCATATTTATTGGGGGGGCAATGGCCAATAATTTTCTTAAATATAATTTAATTGAAGTGGGCGCCTCTTTGATAGAAGAAGGTTCAGAATTAATGATCAAAGATATATACGACTCTGCAAAAAAAAATAATTGTCAAATACATTTGCCAATAGATGTTTGTTTAGATGATGAAACCATCATTGATGTTGACTCACTTGCTAAAACCAACAAAGGGGATTTTAAAATATTAGATTTAGCTGACTCTTCTAATGAATTACTATCCCATTTAATTGATTCTAGTGAAATTGTCTTGTGGAATGGCCCGATGGGAATGATTGAAGATCCGCGATTTGCCATAGGTTCTACAAGACTAGCCCATCATCTTGCAAACTGTAAGGCAGAAGTGGTTGTAGGCGGGGGCGATACTCTTTTAGCGATCAATATTTCTGGTGAGAAATTTGAAAACTATCATTTTGTTTCTACAGCCGGTGGTGCCTTTCTGGAAGCCTTAGAAAATAAAGAACTTCCGGGTGTTCTCGCACTTACTTCAAATTAATAAAGTGTTTTTTTAATAAGGGGATTTGTAAGATTGTGAAAACAATCGTAATCCCCATAATGCCAAATACTTTAAAGTTAACCCATGTATCAGTAGATTGAGTTCTCCAAACTATTTCATTTAAAATTGCCAAAAAAATAAAAAAAGTAGCCCACATTTTATTCATTAAGGACCAACCTTGTTCTGAGAGTTGCATAGAAGAATTTAAAAGATATTTCAAGACAGGTTTTTTGATTAAAGAACTACCAATTAAAATTACTGCAAATAAGGCATTGATGATGGTTGGTTTCATTTTAAAAAACATTTCATTTTTCAAAAATAAACTTAAACCACCAAAAATTATTAAAATAATTGTACTCACCAGCATCATAGTTGAAACTTTTCGTTCTTTAATGTACAAGGCAATTAAGGAAATAATTGTTGCCACAATTACTGCTGCAATACTAAGATAGAGATCTTTATCTGATTTATAATATACTGCAAAAAAAACGATCAGCGGTAGGAATTCAAAGAGTTGTTTCATGACTTAAATGAGTCTATCCAAATAATCTTCAAATTGAAACTCTCTTAATTGATTCATATCCTCTCCGTAACCTTCAAAGACTATAGGAATATCAAAATTTTGTAAGATTGATAATAGGGCCCCGTATTTTGCATTGGAGTCTACTTTATTAAGTACAATTCCATTTAAGGGAATATAGTTTTTAAAGCCCTCGATAATATGTGTGGAGGCTAATCCTGTATTTGCATCAATTGTTAAAAAATTAGTAACAGATGAAAACAAATCTGATTTTTTTTGAATTATATTCATAATTTTTTGCAATTCGCCCATTAAATTTTTATTATTATGTTGCCTACCTGAGGTGTCTATAATTAGTACTTCTTTATTTTTGAATTCTTCAATGCCTTTAAAAACAACAGCCGAGGGGTCTTCTTTGTCATTGCCCTTAAATATAGGCACATTGAATTTATTCGCAAAATGTTCTAATTGCTCCATTGCTGCAGCACGAAATGTATCTGCCGCAATAATGGCAGGTTGGAGGTTTTTTTGTTGAAAATAGTGAATAAATTTACCAATAAAGGTAGTTTTACCAGATCCGTTGTTGCCAGCAATCATATACAGACTTCTTGGTGTGGGTCGGAAGTTACCAAAATTTTTATCTTTAAATTGATTTAACAATTCGTTTTTGATGATTTTTTTTAAATCTTCTTCTTTAGAATTGTGTTCTTTGATTTGAGAGATAATAATATCTGCAAATTTTGGCTCTACTCCATTTTCAAATAATATATCTTCAACTTCATTAATATTTAATTTTTTTTGAAAAATTTTTTTTAGAAAAAACATTAGGCGGTTATTATCTCGCCAATGGGCATGCCGATCATAGGAATTTGTTTTTTAATATAATTTTGATCATATCCCATAACAAAACCATTGTGCAGCTGTTCTATTAGAATCTTTCTGGGTGATTTTAAATTAGAAATAGCTTTCTTTAGAAGTACCTCTCCTAACTCACGGAGTTTTTTGGATCTAGTTTTAATAATAGATTTATTGACTTGGGGCATTCTAGACGCAGGTGTGTCTTTTTTAGGCGAAAAAGGAAATACATGTAAATGAGAAATAAGATTATTAGTTAATAGATTAAAAGTATTATTAAACATGACATCTGTTTCTGTCGGGAATCCTGCAATAATATCTGCGCCAAAAGTTACTTCAGGTCTAATCGAGCGACAGTGATCTATAAATTTATAAATATCATTAGAATTATGGCGGCGTTTCATTCTTTTTAAAATCATATCATCACCTGATTGAATACTTAGATGGAGATGAGGCATGACGCGTGGATCTTGAAACACTTCATCAAAATGTTCGTCAATTTCTACACAGTCTATAGATGATAATCTAATTCTTGGAATTGATGTTTGAGCTAGTAAATCTTGAATTAAACTACTCATGCAATAATGGTTTTGAAAGTCTGAACCATAGTCTGATATATCTACTCCGGTTAATACAATTTCCTTTACTCCATGATCGATCATTCTTTTAACTTCATTGATTAAACTAGATGGTTCAAAGCTTCGATTATTGCCCCTTCCAAAAGGGATAATACAAAAAGTACAACGGTGATTGCATCCTTGCTGGATTACTAGGCTTTCTCGAACCTTTAAACTATCTTGTTGGAGCACAGGTCTTAAATCCATTGGCTTATCAAAGATATTTGTTTCAAAATCAATGCTATTTGAGCTAGGGACCCACGTTTCAGGTTTTAATTTGTTTATGTTATCAATAACACCATTCACTTCATTTAATGAAGCATATACATCGGGTGAGATTTGTACTGCACAACCCGTTACGATAATTTCTTTTTCTGGATGTTGCTTGTGTAATTTTCGAATTGTTTGTTTGACTTGTCTTTCTGTTTCATTCGTTACAGCGCATGAGTTAATAATAATTTTTGAGTCATCGTGAATTAAATACTCTTCAATTTTTTTACCTTCGACATTATTTAAACGACATCCAAAATTTATAACTGTAGCCATTATATTTTTATATGAGATTGATAAACTATTTCGGCAGGCCCTTGAAGATAAACCATGTTATCTTGGATTTGAGTTTGTAACTTAGATTTTTCTGTTTCGATAGTAATTTTGGACTCAACAAACTTATTAAAATATAAAACAAAAGCTGTAGAGCAGGTTCCTGAACCGCATGCAAGTGTGTGACCCCCTCCACGCTCCCAAAATAATACTTTAATTTTTTTAGAATTTATTTTTTCAGCAAAGGTTATATTAGCTTGTTCAGGAAAAAATTTGTGACTAACTAATAGAGGTCCTAATAAATCTAATTGAATTGCTTTTAAATTTTTGACAAGAATAATACAGTGCGGATTACCAATGTTTGCAGACATGATTTTAATTAGGCCAGGAATTTTAATATCTTTAAACTTTATGTTTTGTGTATCTATTTTTTTGGCTAAAGGAATATTTTCCCAGTCTAAGCTTACTGTGCCGACATTAATCATATAGTCGTTTTTTATTTTTTTTCCAAAGTGCTTAAATTTATATGATTGCAAAATGACATTTTTTATTTTTTTAACTTCAGTTAAATATTTATAAGCACACCTCAAGCCATTCCCGCAGTTTTTACCTAAGGAGCCATCTGAATTATAAAATTGAATTTGATGCAACCCGCGAACTTTCTTTAATAAGATGAGTTGATCACACCCTATACCAAAATGTCGGTCGCAAATAAATTTAATTATTTTTTTAGATTTACTAATAAAATCAACACTTTTGTCAATAATAACAAAATCATTGCCTGCCCCATGAGCTTTCACAAAAGGTATTTCCATTGAGCGGCTATAGTGATATAAAATCCCTCGTTAATAAAGAAAAATTTAGTCGGCCGATGAGTTTCATTCGCCGATTTTTTTTATTTTTTAAATGCTAGAAAATATAACAAATAAAATTTCAGGAATATTTCAAGGCCTTTCTAATAAAGGAGCGATTACTGAAAAAGATTTAGACGCTACATTGAGGGATGTTAGAGTTGCACTTTTAGAAGCTGATGTTTCGCTAAAAGTTTCTAAAGATTTAATCAATAACATTAAAGAAAAAGCTGTTGGCCAAAAGATAATCGAAAATGTACAACCGGGTCAGCAAATAGTTAAAATTGTCAGTGATGAAATTATCCAAATATTAGGTAGCCATAGTACTGATCTTAATTTCAAAAATAAACCATCTATTTTTATGATGTGTGGCTTACAAGGGGCAGGTAAAACCACCTCTGTAGCAAAGCTTGCTTATTTTTGTCAAAATCAATTAGGTAAGAGTATCTCGATTGTCTCCACGGATTTTAGAAGACCAGCCGCGATTGATCAATTAAGAATTTTGGCCACTAATCACAATATTCATTTTATCGAACCGATCCAAAATGATGTAGCTCAAACAGTTCAAATTGCTGTAACGCAAAGTCAAAAACAATTAGCTGATGTATTAATTATTGATACATCAGGTAGAACGAGTACTGATGAAGAACTATTAACAGAATTAAAATTAATTAATCAACTAGCTAGCCCCCAGGAAAACTTATTAGTCTTAGACTCAATGATGGGGCAACAGGCATTGTCAGTAGTAGAAGCATTCCACCAGACCGCGCCACTTTCCGGTTTTATTCTGACGCGTCTTGATGCTGACCCAAGAGGAGGTGTAGCACTATCAGCAAAATACCAAACGGGCCTACCAATCCGTTTTTTTGGATCAGGCGAAAACATTGATAATTTTGAAATTTTTCATCCAGATCGAATTGCCTCAAGAATTTTGGGCATGGGAGATGTTGTTTCTCTAGTTGAAAAAGCACAAAAAGATTTTAACGAAAAAGAACTAGAGACTCTTCAAACTCAATTGACCAGTGGCAGATTTAATTTAAACGATTTAATGAAACAGTTTTTACAAATGAAAAAAATGGGAGGAATGTCGGGGTTAATGTCCTATATGCCTGGAGTAGGAAAAATTAAAAATATGCTAGAGAATAGTGATTTGGATGAAAAAATTATTGATCATCAAATTGCTATCATTAGATCAATGACTAAACAAGAAAGAGCTGACCCTGATTTAATGAAGGCATCTCGTAAAAGAAGAGTAGCCGCTGGATCAGGAAGACAGGTACATGAAGTCAATAGACTTCTAAAACAATTTGAGCAAACAAAAAAAATAATGAAACAAGCTCAAAAACCGGGTTTCGCTAATAAATTAAAAAATTTATTTGGCGGAAGCCAAATGCCAACGATTGAATAAATCAAGAAAGGAGAAATCATGGCAACAAAAATAAGACTAGCAAGAGGGGGTACAAAAAAAAGACCCTTTTATCGTATTGTAATCGCAGATGAAAGAGCACCGAGAGACGGTAATTTTATCGAAAAAATTGGAAACTTTAATCCAATGGTTCCTAAAGATCACAAAGATAGAGTAGTGATTAGCAAAGAAAGAGCAGAGCATTGGTTAAAGGTAGGCGCTCAGCCAACAGATCGAGTTCAAAGAATTTTAGCAGATCTTGAAATAATGGAAGCCCCTAAGGTTACAGAAAAGACAAAAAAACATTTACCAAAAGCAAAAGCACAAGAAAGAATTAAAACAAAAGAAGAAGCGGCGATAAAGGCAGCAGAAGAAGCTAAAGCGGCTGCAGAGGCAGCTAAAGCAGCTCCAGCAGAAGAGGCTCCACAAGAGCAGCCTGCTGAAACTGAAGCTTCAACTGAAGAGGCCACAGCTGCTGCTGAACCAGCTGCAGAGACTCAGCCTGAAGCAGCTGAAACTGCAGAGGATCCAAAGGAGTAACCTTCTTTGAGCATATCTCCTTCACAATTTATTCAAGTTGGTAAGTTAGGCAGGCCCAAGGGAACTAAGGGCCTGCTTCGTTTTCATAGCTTTCTGAATGATGATCGAGATATTAATAAATTTAAAGAATTCTTTTTAGAAAATAAGGAGCCAATTACTATTAAGTTAGTTTCGTTTGATAAAAAAAGTCCTTTGGTAACCTTAAATAATTTTATAGATCGAAACACAATTGAAAAGTTTGTTAACCAAAAAGTTTATCTAGAAAGGAACAAATTAGAGCCAACCCAAGAAAATGAATTTTATTTTCATGAATTAGAGGGCTTAGATGTACTCAACTCAACTGAAGAGATTGTAGGCAAAGTTTCTTCCGTGGTAAATTTTGGTGCGGGCGATTTATTAGAAATTCATTTTATTAAAAGTCAAAAAAATGAATTTTTTCGTTTTACGAAAGAAAATTTTCCTTCAGTCAATATTAAAGAAAAAAAAATTTATCTTAAAAGTTAATGATTAATTTTTATATTTTAACTTTATTTCCTGAAATATTTCCTGGTTCTTTAGAATGTGGTCTTATGGGTAAAGCAAAAGAGAAAAATTTATTTAATTTGTCGGTAATCAATATTAGAAATTATAGCCATTTATCTGCTAACTCTGTTGATGACAAACCTTTTGGTGGGGGGGCAGGTATGGTTTTAAGGCCGGATATAATTTCCAAAGCAATCGAAGAAAACTTTTCAAAGGATCAACTAGAAAGTTTTGTTAAAATTTGTTTTTCTGCCAAGGGCAAGAAATTAACTCAAGAATATTTAAAAAATCACAGATTAGATAAAGACTTTTTAATTTTAAATGGTCGTTATGAAGGCATTGATCAAAGAGTAATTGACTACTACGGTTTTGAGGAAATATCTGTTAGTGATGTGATTTTAAACGGGGGAGAGATTGCCACTTTATTATACATTGAAGCTCAAATGCGTTTGTACCCTGGCGTTTTAGGCAACGAGGAAACTCATTCTCGCGAGTCATTTTCAGATAATCTGTTAGAATACGACCAATTCACACGACCCAACCCTTGGGCGGCCCCTAATAATATGGATATTGAAGCTCCTGCAGCTTTGTTGAATGGAAACCATGCTGAAATAGAGAATTGGAAGAGACAAAACGCACTGAAAAATACTGAAAAAAATAGGCCTGATTTATGGAAAAACTATTTAAAAAAAAACAAAAATGAGTAGAATGTGTCGCTCTAAACCACCCATAGCAATTAAGGGATGGAGTATACAATGAATGAAATTATAAAAAATTACGAACAATCACAAATCCAACAGATTTTAAAAAATTCGAAAGTAACAGACTTTGCTCCGGGCGATACTGTGAAAGTGAACGTTAAAATTAAAGAAGGAAATAAAGAGCGTGTACAGGCCTTTCAAGGAGTTTGCATCGGAAAGAAAAATAACGGTCTTAATTCATCTTTTACAGTTAGAAAAGTTTCTAGCGGTGAAGGAGTGGAGAGAGTTTTCCCTCTTTATAGCAATATTATTGACTCAATTGAAAGAATTAAAGTTGGCGATGTAAGAAGAGCAAAACTTTATTATTTAAGAAATTTATCTGGGAAGAAAGCAAGAATTTCAGAAAGAACAGACGGTCGCTCTTATGATGATGAGCAATATGTTTCAACTATCAAAGACGAAGAGCCTGTAGCAGAAGAAGTAGCTCAGGCAGAAGCTCCTGTTGAGCTAGCGCCAGCTGAAACAGCTGAAAAGTCGACTGAAGCACCAGATGCTCCAGTTGAAGAAAAAGCTGTGGAACCAGAAAATAAGAGCTAATACTTTTTAAACCGTTGAATACCACAGGTCCTAAAACTCTTTTCGATAAAATTTGGACGGAACATCTAGTTAGACAAAGAGAAGACGGGACAAGCCTTTTATATATTGATCGTCATTTAGTACATGAGGTAACTAGTCCTCAAGCGTTTGAAGGTTTAAAAATAACCAATCGATCTGTTCGCCGCCCACAAGCAACTGTGGCGGTTGCTGATCATAATGTACCAACCATTAATAGACAAAATATTGAAGACCCTCAAAGTAAAATTCAAGTCGATACATTAGCTCAAAATACTAAAGAACACGGCATTCCCTATTTTGATTTGATGGACCAAAGACAGGGCATCGTTCATATCATAGGCCCAGAGCAAGGCATTACTCAGCCAGGGATGACCATTGTTTGTGGAGATAGCCATACATCCACACATGGTGCATTTGGCGCTTTAGCATTTGGAATTGGCACTAGTGAAGTAGAGCATGTTTTAGCGACACAGACGATTGTTCAAAAACCTGCAAAAAATATGAGAATTTCTGTTAATGGCGATTTACCCTTTGGAGTAAACTCTAAGGATTTAATCCTTTATATAATAGGACTGATTGGAACAGCGGGCGGAACTGGCCATGTCATTGAATATGCGGGTTCATCTATAAAAGGCCTTTCTATGGAAGGGCGAATGACTATTTGCAATATGAGTATCGAAGCAGGTGCACGTGCCGGGTTAATATCCCCTGATCAAACAACTTTTAATTATATTAAAGGCAGACCTTTTGCCCCAAAGGACTCTCAGTGGGATCAAGCTATAGAATATTGGTCTTCACTACCATCTGACGCAAACGCCAATTATGATCATGAGATTGTAATTAATAGTAATGAGATTGATCCAATGGTTACTTGGGGCACTAGCCCGGAAGATGTTGTTTCTGTTAAAGGCGTAGTCCCTAATCCAGATAGCGCCAAATCAGAAAATAAAAAGAAAAGTATTGAGCGATCTTTAGAATATATGGGATTAAAATCTGGTACCAAAATTACAGATATTAAGTTAGATAAAATATTTATTGGCTCCTGCACTAATGGTCGAATTGAAGATTTAAGAAAAGTTGCCACAATTGTTAAAGATAAAAAAATCGCTTCTCATATTCAGGCTATGATTGTTCCTGGTTCAGGTCTTGTTAAAAAACAAGCTGAAGAAGAAGGGTTAGATAAAATTTTAATGGATGCAGGATTTGAATGGCGAGATGCTGGCTGCTCAATGTGTTTAGGAATGAACCCTGATCAATTAAAACCTGGTGAGCGCTGTGCTTCTACTTCTAATAGGAATTTTGAAGGAAGACAAGGCAGAGGAGGAAGAACTCATTTAATGAGCCCTGAACTAGCAGCCGCTTCTGCAATCAAAGGCAACATCGCGGATATAAGAGATTTTACTTAAGATGGATAAATTTACTACATTGCAAGGCATCGCCGCTCCTCTCCCGATCGTTAATATCGATACGGATATGATCATTCCAAAACAATTTCTTAAAACTATCAAGAGAACAGGTTTGGGCGTGAGCCTTTTTTATGAAATGCGTTACGATAATGAGGGAAAACTTATTCAAGATTTTGTTTTAAATACAAAACCTTATGATCAATCAAAAATCTTAGTAGCTGGTGATAATTTTGGATGTGGGTCTAGTAGAGAGCATGCTCCCTGGTCGTTAAAAGATTTTGGAATTAGATGTGTTATTTCAACAAGTTTCGCTGATATTTTCTATAATAACTGTTTTCAAAACGGCATTTTACCAATTGTGGTTACTCCAGAGCAGCTTGACCAACTTATGCAATTAGCAGGAGATAAAAAAGAATTCATGATTGATTTACCAAATCAATCAATTCAAGTGGGTGATTTATTTATTAACTTTGACATAGAAAATGACCGCAAAGAACGTCTGCTCCAAGGACTTGACGATATAGGTATTACTCTTGGTTATCAAAGTGATATTGCGGCCTATGAACAAGATCAAAAAAATAAAAAACCTTGGCTATTCCAAGATTTATAGGAGTTATTAATGAGTTCAAAAATTTTAGTATTACCGGGAGATGGAATTGGTGTAGAAGTTGCAGACCAAGCTATTCGGGTTATTGAAAAACTAAACCAAGACTTTGGTTTAGATGCAGAGTTTGAAAAAGATTTAGTGGGTGGCGCTTCTTATGATGTTAATGGAGAACCTTTAACAGCAGCTGTTTTAGAAAAAGCAAAACAATCTGACGCTATTTTACTCGGAGCAGTAGGTGGATCAAAATGGGATGATGTGGAGCGTTCTAAAAGACCGGAAGCAGGCTTATTAGGCTTGAGAAAAGAATTAGAATTATTTGCAAACTTAAGGCCAGCACTTGTTTTTGAAGCACTTGTCTCAGCTTCAACTTTAAAAAAAGAAATAGTTAACAATTTAGATATCGTCATTGTTAGAGAATTAACAGGGGGTGTTTATTTTGGTCAACCTCGAGGCATTGAAGATACTGCAAATGGTAAAAAAGCAGTTGATACACAAGTGTATTATGACTACGAAATTGATCGTATTGCTCGAGTGGCATTTGATTTAGCCAGAAAAAGAAATAATAAAGTTACTTCAGTTGAAAAAGCAAATGTAATGGAAACAGGTGTTTTATGGAGAAGTGTCGTTAAAGAAACTCATAAGGATTTTACGGATGTTCAGTTAGAAAATATGCTTGCTGATAACTGTGCCATGCAACTAGTTCGCAACCCCAAACAATTCGATGTCATTGTGACAGATAATTTATTTGGAGACTTATTAAGCGACTGTGCGGCTATGCTAACAGGATCATTAGGTATGCTTCCTTCCGCATCACTGGGCGCAGAGATAAAGGGAAAAAGACACGGTCTGTTTGAGCCCGTTCATGGCAGTGCACCGGATATCGCAGGCCAAGATAAAGCAAATCCTATTGCAACAATCCTAAGTTTATCAATGATGTTAAAATATAATTTAAATAAACCTGAGCTATCTCAAAAAGTGGAAGACTCCGTCCAAGCCGTACTCTCAGAGGGCTTTAGGACTGGAGATATTTATACAGAAGACAGTCAAACCCTTGTCTCTTGCTCTAAGATGGGCGACTTAATTATAGAGAGAATTTAAATTGGCATCTTTAAAAAAACCTAAAATTGCAGTTGTTGGCGCCACAGGGAACGTGGGTAGAGAAGTTTTAGATATTCTTGATGAAAGAGAAGTTCAATTTTCTGAGCTGGTTGCGCTTGCCTCTCCTAAATCTAAGGGATCGACCATTGACTATGGGGAAAACAAATCAATCGTTGTAGGAGATTTATCGGAGTATGATTTTTCTGGAACGGATATCGCTATTTTTTCACCTGGCGCTAAAGTTTCCAGTGAATATGCCCCTAAGGCCGCTAAGCAAGGCTGCATTGTTATTGATAACACTTCCCACTTTAGAACTGATCCAGAGGTGCCCCTTGTCGTCGCTGAAGTAAACCCCGAAGCGCTGAAAAATTTTAGAACTAAAAATATTATTGCTAATCCCAATTGCTCAACGATGGGATTATTAGTTGCCGTTAAACCCCTGCACGACCAATTTAAGGTTAAAAGAATTGTTGTATCTACTTATCAATCAGTTTCGGGTGCTGGCAAAGAAGCGGCTGATGAATTATTTAATCAAACCAAATCTATTTATGCCAATGAAGCTATTGTCAAAGAGAGGTTTACTAAACAAATCGCATTTAATGTGATTCCACATATTGATATTTTTATGGACGATGGCCAGACTAAAGAAGAGTGGAAGATGTTCCATGAAACAAAAAAGATTTTAGATCCCAATATAGAATTAACTGCCACTTGCGTGAGAGTCCCTGTTTTTGTCTCACATTCAATGGCTGTTAATATAGAGTTCGAAAATTCTTATACAGAAGATCAAGTTAGGGAAATTTTTAAAACAGCACCTGGTCTGAAAATGATTGATTATCGCGCAGACGAAGGGTATGTCACACCAGTTGAATGTGCGGGATTAGATCCTGTATATGTTAGTCGTATTCGAAGAGATAATACTATTCAAAATGGATTAAATTTTTGGTGCGTATCTGACAACCTAAGAAAAGGTGCCGCTTTAAATACAGTACAAATCGCAGAAATACTCATTAAAGACTATTTAAGTTCCTAGCCTTAAATCTAAATACTTTTTTATCATTCATTTTTTTACTATGAAGTATCCTATAAATATCGTTAGTAACATTTTCTAATATCTTCTTTTCCGAATAGTTTTTTGAAATTTGATCTGCAAACAGCGCTGTTGTTAAATCCCCTGCGCCGTGAACTCGTTGTGAGAAATTCAGATTGGGTGTTTCAATAAAATATATTTTGCTTGGACTGCAAATAATATTCATTAATTTTTTTTTAAAGGGAACACTTCTGATCAGTAAAATACTTTTATTTTTTTTTGAAAAGGACTGAATGTCTGAAAAAACCTCTAATATTTGATAATTTTTATAATCTTGATTGTTTAAATACGACCACTCAAAAAAATTTGCTGATAAATATTTTGCTTGTGAGGCAATTTTCTTAAAATAATTTGCAACATCAGAAGGCACATATAGTCCTATGCCTACATCTCCCATGACAGGATCAAGAAGTATATTTTTTTGAATTTTTAAAATTTTATCAATCGAATATGTGCTTTTCTCATCAGGTAGGTAACCTACTATGGTTAAATCATTCTTAGATAGATTATAAATATTTTTTAGATTTTTAAATATGATCCATGGATTTAATTTACTCATTGGGATATCTAGGGAATTTTTTATGGCTTTATGTGAGGTCAGAATGATGGTGGGTATTTCATAAAATTCATATTTCCTGGGCATCAATATATATCTGGCTGCTTGGTTCCCGACGAGATTGTTTAGAACTGTTGATTGAATACTAATAATTTTTTTGTTCATTTTCTCAAATGGTTGTCTTTATGATGACAATAATATAGTAATTATGCATTGAAAATTTAAATAAAAAGGAAAATTAATATGTCTTTTGAATTACCTAGTTTGCCCTATGCAAACGATGCTCTTGCTCCTTATATGTCTGCTGAGACATTAGATTTTCATCACGGCAAGCATCATCAAACTTATGTTACTAATTTAAATAACCTAATTAAAGATACTGACTTACAAAATTCCTCACTAGAAGAAATTGTTGTGAAGTCAGCCAAAGAAACTTCAATGGCTGGTATTTTTAATAATGCTGGTCAACATTGGAACCATATTCTTTTTTGGCAGTGTATGAAGCCTAATGGAGGAGGCGCTATTCCTTCAGAATTAGAAAAAAAATTAAATGAAGACTTTGGAAGTGTTGATAAATTTAAAGAAGCCTTTATTCAAGCTGGAACTACACAATTTGGATCTGGATGGGCTTGGCTTGCAGTAAATAATGGTAAATTAGTAGTAACTAAATCTGCAAACGCCTCCAACCCTTTAGTAGATGGAATGAAGCCAATCTTAGGTTGTGATGTCTGGGAGCATTCTTATTATATAGACTATAGAAATAAACGCCCAGATTATTTAAAAGCATTTTTAGATAATTTAGTTAATTGGGAGTTTGTAGCTTCTCAACTATAATTTTTTAGGGTTGCCTTATATAGGCAACCCCCTTTTAAATGTCCTAAGCAGATAAAAGCTTAGAATTTGAATTAATCTCAATTTTTCTTGGCTTTTGATGCTCTGGGATTTCTCTTTCAAGATCTATACATAATAAGCCATTTTTTAAATCAGCTTTAACCACTTTAACAGTATCAGCTAATTCAAATTTTTTTTCAAAATTTCTATTAGCAATGCCTCGATAAAGAAATTCTACTTTAGAGTCATCTTTGTCTGAGCCCATTTCTCCTTTTACGGTTAGTAAATTTCCTTCTTGAGAAATGTGAACGTGCTCTTGATCAAAACCGGCTATTGCAATAGTGATTTGATAAATATTTTTATCTTGTTTTACAATGTTATAAGGGGGGTAAGATATGTTTTTTGAGTTATTAGAAAAAACAGTATCAAAGAGTCCGCCAAATTCATCAAATCCAACGGTTGTTCTCCATAGTGGAGATAAGTCAAATGTAGTCATAATTAACCTCCTTTAAGCGTTAATTTAATTTGCAGTTTTAAAACCTGCGTTAATTCTAGAAAGCTCCTTTAAGGCAGCTCTCAATAAAATAAATTGGGAATGATTAAAAAAAATTCAAGCTATATCATCAATTTTTTTTTATTAAAAAAATGCTATAACTGTTTTATGTTTTCAATAGTTGCAACTAAGCCAGGTGACACCTCAGTTTTACAAAAAATTGAATTATCGTTAGAATCTTTAAAGCCTAATGAAGTACTGATTAAACACCACAGCATAGGTGTAAACTTTATTGATATTTATTTTAGAAAAGGTCTTTATCCTTGGCCAAAAGACAATAATCTTGTACTAGGCTCTGAGGCATCGGGCACTATAGAACAAATTGGCTCAGATGTTAAAAATTTTAGTATAGGCGATCGTGTTGCTTATGCGCAGGCAAATAATGCCTACTCTACCCATAGAATTATTGATGCAAATTTAATTGTTAAAATTCCTGATACCGTCACCTTTGAACAGGCATCGTCTTCTATGCTAAAAGGACTTACGGTAAGATATCTTCTCAACAACAGTTTTAAACTTAGTTCTTCGCACATTGTATTATTTCATGCAGCCGCAGGAGGCGTAGGGTTAATTGCAGGCCAGTGGATAAAAGAAATAGGGGCTAGAGCAATTGGCACTGCGGGATCAGAGAATAAATGTAATTTAGCTAAACAATACGGCTATAGTGAAGTTATTAATTACTCAGAGAAAAATTTTTTAGAAGAAATACTTTCAATCACAAATAACCTAGGAGTGGATGTTGTTTATGATAGCGTTGGTAAAGATACTATGTACGACTCATTTAAATCATTAAAAAAACACGGAACGGTTGTAAGCTTTGGACAGTCCTCTGGCGCCTATTCAGATTTAAAAATGACTGATTTGGCATTTGGTTCATTTTATTTAACTAGACCAACTCTATTTCATTTTTATGCTAATCGAGATTGGTTAGAAAAAGCAAGTAGCGAATTATTTAATTTAATCGCAAATAAAAAAATCTTATTAGACCAAACACAAGAGTATTCCTTAGAAAATGTTGCTCAAGCACATTTAGATATTGAAAATAGAAAAACAGTCGGATCGGTTATATTAAAGCCTTAACGTCTGAAAATACTTTTTTTAAAGTCTTCTCTAAAGTATCAAAAATAATATCCATTTCATCGTCTGAAGTAATAAAAGGTGGGCACAGAACAATTGAAGGACCCAGTGGTCTGCAAATCAAACCATTTTCTATACATTGATTGGCCACTCTTTCGCCAATTGAAATTGACCCATCAAATGATGCCTTGGATTTTTTATCTTTAACCATTTCTAAAGCCCCCATTAAGCCAATTCCTCTCGCTTCACCAATGAATTCTAATTCTTCAAATTTTTTTAATCCGCCCATAAATGATTTTTCTAAAGAGCGGACATTTTCAATCATTTTTTCTTTTTGAATTATATCAATTGCTTCCAGCGCAAGGGCACAACCTACAGGGTGACCACCAGCAGTAAAACCATGATAAAACTCTTCAGCTTTGTAAGAAGCTTCCATTAAATCATTAGTTATTTTCTCTCCAAGTATCACAGCCCCTAAAGGAAAAAACCCTGAAGTAATACATTTAGAGGCAATAATAATATCGGGTTGAATATTATATGTTTCACTACCCCACATATTCCCAGTTCTCCCAAAGCCACAGATCACCTCATCAGCAATAAAGGGGATGCCATATTTTTTCAGAATTGGCTGAATAATTTGAAAATATCCTTTTGATGGAGGTATAACTCCCCCTGCTCCCATTACAGGTTCAGCAAAAAAACCTGCAATAGTATCGGGCCCTTCTTTTTGAATAAGGTCTTCTAAGTCCTTCCCCATTCTTTTTGTGAAAGACTCTTCGCTTTCATTTTCTTCTCCGTATTTCCAATAATGGGGGCAAGCAGATCGAACAAACCCTTCTAAGGGTAATCCAAACTCCTCATTATAAGGTTTACCTGTCATAGATGCGGACACGGCAGTGACGCCGTGATAGGAATTGTATCTTGTTATAATTTTTCTTTTTTGTGGATTGCCGTTTCTTCTATTGATAAACCAAAGTAATTTGACAGTTGTATCATTGGCTTCTGAGCCAGAATTTGTATAAAAAACCTTACCTTTATTGAAAGGAGAAATTTCAATTAACTTATCAGCAAGTAAAACAGCTGGTTCAGAAATTCTACCAAAGAAAGCATGATAGCCAGAAAATTTTTCATATTGTTTTTTTGCTGCTTCTATCATTCGTGGATGGTCAAAACCAACTACTGAATTCCACAATCCAGAATTAGCATCTAAATATTTTTTCCCATTTTGATCATAAACATAAATTCCTTTTGCTTGATTGAGTACAATAGGTCCCAGCACATCCATATTTTTAAGATCAGTAAAGCCATGTAAAACATTGTCTGTATTAATCATCAATCACCTCGTATAATTTTTCTAAATAAGGCATTTTATTAAAGGGAATTTCTATAATTTTAGTGTCAGCAAGGAAATATCCCAAAAAGAAAAAAATAACCATAAATAATATTTTAATCATAAAAGATGAAACATAATATAGAAAATAAAAAAGGGTTAGAACTATTTGCTCTAACCCTTTCATTAAAGAAAGAAGTGACCCACTAAGAAAAAAGCCGCTTCTATAAGGCTGTAAAATAGAGAGTAAATCTCTAATAACAGTAATATATATTAGCTGTTAGTAACTCATCAAGGAAATTGATTAAAC
>Ga0181553_10001161_pt1 | contig 23472 bp, 20 predicted proteins | sample 011ome_17_FD_133753 | JGI IMG/M metagenome (GOLD analysis project Ga0181553, IMG submission 133753) | Coastal salt marsh microbial communities from the Groves Creek Marsh, Skidaway Island, Georgia - 011502XT metaG (megahit assembly) | ecosystem: Environmental > Aquatic > Marine > Intertidal...
AAGGAATGTATATTTGCATCCGCAATAGCGAGGTCTGGTAGTTCAGTTGGTTAGAATACCTGCCTGTCACGCAGGGGGTCGCGAGTTCGAGTCTCGTCCAGACCGCTAAAGTAAAGCCCGGTAATTTAATTACTGGGTTTTTTTATTTTTACTGGGAACGAAACCGGGGACGGTTTTAGGGATTTATTGTGAAAATTGATTTTTGATTTGCGGAGAAAAATTAACATATTCACCGCAAATATACGGAGAATAATAGGTATCTTTACAGCATAAATTATTTTTCGTGGCTAAATACATCTATCAACATACTAATTGGACAAATTTTCATTGGCAAGATCATGCCATCAACACTGTTTTTGGTGAAGTTCGAAATTTACAAGGTAAGATTATTGGCCAAATGAATACCGTAGGCTTTTCTGTTAAAGAGGAAGCTAATCTTTCTACATTAACTCTTGATGTCGTAAAATCATCAGCAATAGAAGGCGAACAACTCAACTATGATCAAGTGCGTTCCTCAATTGCAAGACGTTTAGGAATGGATGTCGCTGGGATGACATCTAGTAGCAGAGACGTAGAGGGAGTTGTTGAAATGATGTTAGATGCTACTCAGTATTATATGAAGCCACTTACTGAAGAACGGCTTTTTGGATGGCATTCTGAACTGTTTCCAACTGGTTACAGTGGAATGTATAAAATTGAAGTTGCTAAATACAGAACTGGAGAAATGCAAATTGTCTCAGGAGCAATGGGTAAAGAAAAAATTCACTATCACGCACCTGCACCACAATATGTAAAATCTGAAATGGATAACTTCTTAATGTGGTTTAACTCTGAAAACAATTTAGATCCAGTTCTAAAAGCTGCGATAGCACATTTTTGGTTTATTATCATTCACCCATTCGATGATGGAAACGGAAGAATTGCAAGAGCCATTACTGATTTATTATTGGCTCGATCTGATAAAAGCACAGATCGATTTTACAGTATGTCAAGTCAGATATTGAATGAACAAAAACAATATTATGCTGTATTACAAAAAGTACAGCATAGTTCAGGTGATATTACCGAATGGTTAGTTTGGTTTCTTAATTGCTTAAAAAATGCACTAATTGAAACTGAAAAATCTTTACAGAAAGTTTTATTAAAAGCTGAATTTTGGAATATTCACGAACATACAGCCATCAATGAAAGGCAACGAATAGTACTCAACAAACTTCTAGGTGATTTTGTTGGTAAATTAACAACCTCCAAATGGGCTAAAATGACTAAATCCTCACAAGATACTGCCTTAAGAGACATCTACGATTTAGTCGATAAAAATATCTTAGAAAAAGCCACTTCAGGAGGTAGAAGCACCCATTATTTTTTAAGATTAAATCAAAAAAAATGATTTAAAGCAGTAAATTTTGACCAGACCGCTAAAGTAAAGCCCGGTAATTTAATTACTGGGCTTTTTTATTTATAACACTTAATAATTCAGTTAGTTTTCACATTTCAACTTCAAATAAAACAAAGGACTTCTATTTTTTTTCTATTTTCATTCAAAATTTAGAACCCTATGAAAACCCTACTATTTATTTTAGCATGGATACCCATGCTTTCACAAGCACAAACATCATTATTTAACGGAAAAAACCTCGATGGTTGGACCATACAAGGAACTGAAAACTGGTATGTTGAGGATGGCCTCTTAATCTGCGAAAGTGGACCAGATGAAGAATACGGCTATTTGACTACCGATGCATTTTACGATGATTTCATTTTAGAATTAGACTTCAAACAAGAAGCTGATGGTAACTCTGGAGTGTTTATTCGCTCCACTGTGGAAGGAACCAAAATCAGTGGATGGCAAGTCGAAGTAGCTCCTCCAGGACTTCATACCGGTGGTGTATATGAGTCTTACGGAAGAGGATGGCTTATCAAACCAGAACCAGAAAAGGAAAAATTCCTTAAAATGGGAGAATGGAACCATCTAAAGATTAAAGTCAAAGGAGATCATATCACTAGTTGGTTAAACGGTGAGAAAATGATTCACCTTAAAGATGAAAAAATCGGAGATGGAAAAGGATCCATTGCATTACAAATTCACTCCGGAGGAGGAATCAAGGTACAGTGGAAAAACATCCAAGTAAAACAATTGTAAAACTAAAAAGAGGTAGCTAGTCTACCTCTTTTTTTTGTCTTTAATATTTGATTCTTCTTGCTCTTTTATTAGAACAATTGTTTGTTAGCTCCTTATTTTCTTTTCCCAATTCCAAGCTGATAGTAAAGCGTCTTTAAGGTTGTATTGGGATTTCCATCCAAGAATTTGATTGGCTTTAGTGGTATCTGCATAAGCGGCTATCACATCCCCTTCTCTTCGATCGACAATTTTATAGTTGAGCTTTTGTCCAGATACCTCTTCAAAAGCATGTATCACCTCTAATACCGAAGAACCTGTTCCAGTACCGATATTAAATACTTCATAACTCTCAGAATTATTTTTTTCGATAAGTCTTTTTAATGCAGCCACATGAGCTTTAGCCAAATCCACAACGTGTATATAATCTCTGATACAGGTTCCATCCTGGGTTGGATAATCATCTCCAAAAACTGAAAGTTGCTCACGAATTCCCACTGCTGTTTGAGTGATAAATGGGACAAGGTTTTGTGGAGTTCCAATTGGTAGCTCTCCTATTTTTGAAGATTCATGAGCTCCAATGGGATTAAAATAGCGCAGTGCAATGGCATTGAGTTTTTTTGAAACTTTCGCAGTATCTCGTATAATCTCTTCACCAATTTGTTTGGTATTCCCATAAGGAGATTCTGCAGTTTTTGTTGGAGCTGCTTCTGTAATTGGCAACTCGTCAGCCTGTCCATAAACGGTACAGGAAGAACTAAAGATAAAATTAGCGGTTGGCAACTGTTCTAATTCTTGTAAGAGATAAATCAGAGAAGCAAGGTTGTTTTCGTAATACAATAATGGCAATTGAACACTCTCTCCAACTGCTTTAGAAGCTGCAAAATGAATGACACCTTCTATAGCTGAATGCTTTTTAAAAAAATCATTTACATGAATTTTATCTCTTAGATCAAACTCCTCAAAAACAGGTTCGATTCCAGTAATTTCTGTAATGCCTTTTAACACCTCTTTTGAAGAATTGGATAAATTATCGATGATTATTACCTCATATCCTTCATTTTGAAGTTCAACGACTACATGGGAACCGATAAAGCCAAGTCCTCCACTGACAACTATTTTTTTACTCATAGCTCAAATTTACATATTTATTAAAACCAAATACCATAATTACTCTATTAGTGTTGTAATTTTATATCTTAGGAAAGACAAGATATTGCAATGAATAATAAGCTCATAGATTGTGTTAAAAAAGAGTTTTCTAAAGAATTCAACTCGAATCCTTTAATGATTTTTTCTCCTGGAAGAATCAATATCATTGGGGAACACACTGACTATAACGATGGATTTGTTTTTCCAGCAGCAGTTGACAAAGGAATTGTAGCAGCTTTTGAAAAAAGTAGTGACACTAGTTCTAAAGCAATTGCTCTTGACCTTGATGAATCCTTTGAATTTGAGGTCGATTCCATTGCTCCTCAAAAAGAGCAATTATGGGCTAATTATATACTAGGAGTTATTGACGAATTAAAAAAGAAAGGGAATCAAATTAAAAATTTCAATCTTGTGTTTAGTGGAGATATCCCAAATGGAGCTGGCATGTCTTCCTCTGCAGCACTTGAAAACAGTGTAGTATTTGGATTAAATGAACTTTTTGAATTAGGGCTTTCCAAAGAAGAAATGATCTTCATTTCTCAAAAGGCAGAACACAATTATGTGGGGGTTCAATGTGGAATCATGGATCAATACGCATCGATGTTTGGTCTTAAAGACCAGGCTTTGCATTTAGATTGTAGATCCATCGAGGCCACCCCCTTTAAAATTGATCTTGGAGACTATCGATTACTACTGATCAATACCAATGTCAAACACACTCTTTCAGAAAGTGCCTACAATAATAGACGTGAAGTATGTGAACATATTTCTAGTTTATTAAAAGTCAGGGCTCTTCGAGATGTAAGTGAACTAGATCTTTTCACTATAAAAGATAAAGTATCCGATGAAGATTTTCAAAAAGCCTTATTTGTCATTCAGGAAAACAAGCGAACCATTGAGGCTTCCAAGGCAATGTCAAATGGTGATTTAAAAAGCTTAGGAGAACTTATTTATGCATCTCATCACGGTTTACAACATCAATATCAAGTAAGTTGTGAAGAGTTAGATTTTTTAGTGGATGCTACAAGAGACAAAGAGTACCTATTGGGAGCTCGTATGATGGGTGGAGGTTTTGGTGGCTGTACCATCAATCTAATCAAAACTTCAGAAGTCAATTCCTTTAGCCAATACATCAAAGAAGCTTATTTTCATAAATTTAATATTAAGTGTTCTATTTACGATGTTACATTATCAGATGGAACTCATCAACTTTAATAAAGGCCATGAACTCAAACTTACAAGACTATTCTCATAAGCGTTTTAACATCCTAACCGGAGAATGGGTATTGGTATCTCCTCATCGCACTAAAAGACCCTGGCAGGGGCAACAAGAAGAGCTAATGACTGATTTGAGACCTACTCATGATGTTAATTGTTATTTGTGTTCTGGTAACACTAGAGCGAATGGAGAACAAAATCCTGATTACCAAGACATATTCATCTTTGAAAATGACTTTGCTTCACTTCAAAGCGATACTCCAGATTTTAAAGTTCACGAAGGTTTATTAAAAGCAGAATCAGAAACAGGCATTTGCAAGGTCATTTGCTTTAGTTCGGATCACTCGATGAGTTTAGCCGATATGAAAGTTTCTGCTATTGAAAAAGTAGTAACTGCATGGCAAAGAGAATATTTATCTCTTGGTCAGAGAAATGACATCAATTACGTTCAGATTTTTGAAAACAAAGGAAGTATTATGGGATGCAGTAATCCACATCCTCATGGACAGATATGGGCTCAATTAACACTTCCAAATGAAGTCCTAAAGAAAGATCTTCAGCAAAAAAACTATTACGACAAAAAACAATCGAGCTTATTAGGAGATTATCTCTCACAAGAATTAGAACTTGGAGAGCGTATCTTATTTGAAAATGATTCTTTTGTAATTCTCGTTCCTTTTTGGGCAGTATGGCCTTTTGAAACAATGATCGTACCCAAAAAACACCTTAAAAATATAGCTGAATTAACTTCTGAAGAATCAAAGGCATTTGCAGAGGCCATTTCTGTGATTACAAAGGCCTATGACAAACTCTTTAAAACTTCATTTCCCTATTCTAGTGGAATTCATCAGGCACCAACCAATGATCAAGATCATTCTCATTGGCATTGGCATATGAGTTTTTATCCTCCCTTATTGAGATCTGCTACAGTTAAGAAATTCATGGTTGGATACGAGCTATTTGGAACACCTCAACGAGATATCAGTCCTGAAAAGGCAACCGAAATGATTAAAAGCTTCATCGCTTAACTTATCTGTTAATATACAAGAAGCCTTTAAAGCTTTCTTCTTTAGTACCAGTATTCACTCTTAATACGTAGTAATAAGTTCCCACTGGCAATGACTGACCATTAATATCAACTCCATTGTAGAATCTACTGTAGGTACCATAGCCTTTTTGTCGGTAGATTTCTTTGCCCCAACGATTGAATATAACCAGTTCATTGTCTGGGTATTTTTCAATATTTCTGATGGTAAACACATCGTTGTAACCGTCTCCATTTGGTGACATAGCATTGTAGATTTCGATATCGTCAGCTACAGTTGAAGATGCTGTATAGTTATTTGAATCTAAATAATCTGGTATTCCATCATTGTCAGCATCAAAGGCTTCATCCGAATTGGAGCTGGCATTTTCTAAATTGGTATTCAAACCATCACCATCGTCATCGGTATCGAGATAATCTAAGATTCCATCGTTGTCAGAATCCAGTCCTGCCTCAACTCCATTAATGACACCATCACACTCCAGTTAGCCCAATCCCCTCCATCAAAGTACATTCCAGCAAAACTAGCAGCAGCTCCACTTAAGTAAATATTTGGTGATTTTTCTACAGAAGTGGTTGCTAAATTATAGACTGTTGAACCACTATATCCTCCTGATTCCTTAACGTCAAAATGACCCTTTAATCCTGTTGTAACAATTCCACCCTGTGCTTTAATAGCCAGAGGAAACAACAAAATTAAAAGCGTTATTGTATTTCGAATTAATTTATTAATATCCTGAAAAATTAGACAATGAAATCAGTATGCATTCTATACTAGAAACAATCAATACCTAAATATAAAAAATTACTCTTATACGTTTTTATTTATATTTAAAACATGAAAAAAATTAAAACCATTTATTTGTTTATTAACAACTATTTAAAGAACAAATACGTTTCGAACGGATTATACCTTGTTGGATTTTTTGCTTTTTACATATTCTATCTCAACCCTAAAGTTGATTTTAAAGAACCTACTGAAAAGGGAATCCAGTTTGAACAAATCAGCCTCAATGAAGCCATACAAAAGTCCCGATCCGAAAACAAACCCCTTTTTATCGATGTCTACGCTACCTGGTGTGGCCCCTGTAAACGAATGAAAAAATTCACCTTTACCGATAAAAAACTAGGAGCATACTACAACGAATATTTTATAAACATCAGTCTCGATGGAGAGACAATGGAAGGAAGAAGATTTCACAACAACTATCCCTTTTCAGTATTTCCAACCGTATTTATCATCAGTCCAAACGGAGAAATTCTATTAAAAGAGGAAGGATTCAGTTTTGCCTTCTCATTACTCAATAAAGCTAAAAACCTCTGATATTATCTAAAGTCAATAAAATAAATTGACATTCAAGAAAGACTGAAAGCTGATATCCCATTTCAAAACATCAAATGAGGGCATCGACTCTTCTGATTGTATGGTCTATAAAAAAAGCAGACCACCTTATCAGCGACAAGGTGGTCTTTAAGTAAGTTTTTCAAAACTTACAAACTAACTACAACACTGCTAAAGTAATTGGTAGTAGTAGTTTCTACAATAAAAGATATTCTTAATGTATTACCACTATTTTAAAATAGTTTTGAGCATAAAAAAAGGACCCTAAAAGGTCCTTTTTTATATCGATATAGATCAGCTACTTATAGTACTGCATCAATTGCATCAGTATAGGCTTGTTTTGGAGAAACCCCAACTTTACGATCTACAATTTCACCGTTTTTAAACACGAGTACTGTAGGAATATTACGAACACCGTATTGAGCAGCATACTTCTGATGAGCATCAACATCTACCTTACCAACTACAGCTTTACCTTCGTATTCACTGCTAATTTCTTCGATTACTGGACCAACCATTCTACAAGGTCCACACCAAGCCGCCCAAAAATCTACAACGACTGGTTTGTCACTTTTCAAAACTACTTCTTCAAAAGTAGCGTCTGTTATTTCTAATGCCATGATTTAAAGTTTTATATAATTTCAAATGTATAAATAATATTTCATCTTTACAGGAGCCAAACTATTCTTATTTTCTATATGACTATCAATGCTCCCTATTTTAATTAATTTGATAGTGAAAGCCTTTATCTTCTAACTCTTGAATAAGTTCAGATTCTATGGATACTTTTCGCTTCCTCGAAGTCATGTTCAGTTTAATTTCCTCTTCTAATTCGTAGAGCGTTATATGAAATGGCTTATCTCCTTTATGAGTTTTTACAACCTCTAATAGATCGTCAATGGTTTCTTTTTGGAGTTCGTTTAAGTTTAGTTTTAAGGTCAATTTTTTAGAGAATTTTTCCAATACCTCTTGTAATAACATAAAGGAATTGTACTGTAATCTAGGTTCTCCTTTCTTACCTTCTTTGTTAACCCATCCTTCTTTTACAAAGGCTTTGAGATGCACAAAAGAATTCGGTTTTAAAAAGTGTTGAAACTTCAAATACTCTTCACCAAAAATTCTAAATTCATATGAATCATAGTAGTCTTCTAAGGTAAATAGGCCCCATCCATTTCCATTTTTAGCTACTCTGTGTTGCGCATCGGTAATGATTCCTGCAACAGTAATTTCTTTATTCACTAGAGGAAATAGATCGTGAAACACACTGAGATTAGCGTTGGTAAAGGTTTTGATTTCTGTTTTGTAATCATCTAATGGGTGACCTGAAATATAAATCCCCACAACCTCTTTTTCTCTTCGTAGTTTTTCCATGGTACCCCACTCCTCACATGGTGGAACCTCAGGTGCTGGAATTTCCACTTCTGACTCTCCTCCAAAAAGGCTGACCTGAGAAGAATTGACACTCTCCTGAAAACGAGATCCAAATCGCATCGCCTTCTCGATAAACGTTTGGGAATCATCGGTAGAATGAAAATATTGTGCCCTATGCACGCCACCAAAAGAATCGAAAGCTCCAGCGAGGGCTAAGTTTTCAAAAGCTTTTTTATTGGCAGCTCTTAAATCAACGCGTTTGGTTAAATCAAAAATAGATCCGTAAGGTCCATTTTCTTTTCGTTCGGCAACAATAGCTTGAACAGCTGCTTGACCTACTCCCTTGATGGCTCCCATCCCAAAGCGAATCGCATTATTGGCGTTTACAGCAAATTTGTAGTAAGATTCATTGACATCCGGACCGAGTACTTCCAATCCCATTCGCTTACACTCTTCCATAAAGAAGGTAACCGATTTGATGTCATTCATATTATTAGAAAGAACCGCCGCCATATACTCCGCTGGATAATGTGCTTTTAAATAGGCTGTCTGATAGGCGATATAAGCGTAACAGGTAGAGTGACTTTTATTGAATGCATAAGAAGCAAAGGCCTCCCAATCCTTCCATATTTTTTCAAGAACGTCTTCTGGATGACCATTGGACTTTCCTCCATCAATAAACTTTGGTTTTAATTTTTCGAGCAGCGCAAAGATCTTTTTACCCATGGCTTTACGAAGCATATCAGCCTCACCCTTGGAAAAATTGGCTAGCTTTTGAGAGAGGAGCATCACTTGCTCTTGATAGACGGTAATACCATAAGTTTCTTTTAGGTATTCCTCCATATCATCAAGGTCATAGGCAATTTCTTCATCACCGTGTTTACGCGCCACAAAACTCGGAATGTATTCCATTGGACCCGGTCTGTAAAGGGCATTCATAGCAATCAAATCATCAAAAACGGTAGGCTTTAAATCGCGTAAGTGTTTTTGCATTCCTGGAGATTCGTATTGAAATACCCCTACGGTATCTCCTCTTTGAAAGAGTTCATACGTCTTGGTATCATCCAATGGGAAATCATCGGGAATGAGTTCAATTCCGTGTTTTGCCTTGACTATTTTAACGGTGTCTTTAATCAGCGTCAAGGTTTTTAATCCCAAGAAATCCATCTTGAGCAGACCTGCAGACTCTACCACTGCATTGTCGAATTGAGTAACGTATAAATCAGAGTCTTTGGCAGTAGCCACAGGCACAAACTTGGTGATATCATCAGGAGTAATAATCACCCCACAGGCGTGTATTCCAGTATTTCTCAGAGATCCCTCAATAATCTTAGCCATCTGAAGGGTTTGAGCTTCCAAATCGGTCCCTTCTGATATATTCATCAACTCGTTGACCTTTAAGAGCTCTTCTGCTCTGAATTTTGATTTTAATTCGGCTTCATCATATCCAAAAATCTTAGACAACTTTGACATATTGGGAATGAGCTTTGCAATTCGATCCGCATCGGCAAGTGGTAAATCCAATACTCTGGCTGTATCTCTAATGGATGATTTAGCAGCCATGGTTCCATAGGTGATGATTTGAGCAACCTGATTAGATCCGTACTTATCGATTACGTATTGCATGACTCTTCCTCTACCTTCATCGTCAAAATCAATATCAATATCAGGCATGGATACACGATCAGGATTTAAGAAACGCTCAAAAAGCAGATCGTACTTAATAGGATCAATATTGGTAATTCCCAAACAATAGGAAACCACTGCTCCTGCCGCAGAACCCCTTCCAGGTCCAACCGAAACATCCATATTTCTGGCCTCACGAATAAAGTCTTCTACAATCAAAAAGTATCCTGGGTATCCTGAATTTTCAATAGTCGCTAACTCAAAATCGAGACGCTCTTTGATTGCGTCAGTGATTTCTCCATAACGCTTTTCAGCACCCTGATAGGTCAAATGTCGCAAATACGCATTCTCTCCTCTCTTCCCTCCATCGATAGCATCCTCTGGATTTTTAAACTCTTCCGGAATATCAAAAGCTGGTAATAATACATCTCTAGCCAGTTCGTATGCTTCAACCTTATCTGCAATTTCTAAACTGTTTTCAATCGCCTCTGGCAGAGATTCAAAAAGAGATTTCATTTCTTCTACAGACTTAAAATAATACTCCTGATTTGGTAAGCCATATCGAAAACCTCTACCTCTACCTATAGGCGTGTCTTTCTTTTCTCCATCCTTAACACAGAGCAAAATATCGTGAGCATCGGCATCCTCTTTATCTATATAATAAGTGTTGTTAGTAGCAACTAATTTTATTTGGTGTTTTTTACTCAGTTGAATTAGCAATTCATTGACACGCTGCTCATCTTCCTGTCCGTGTTTCATGAGTTCTAAGTAGAAATCATCTCCAAACTGTTCTTTCCACCACAAGAGCGCTTCCTCGGCCTGAGTCTCACCGACATTGAGAAGCTTGGATGGCACCTCTCCGTAGAGATTCCCGCTGAGTACGATTAAATCGTCTTTGTATTGTTCAATGAGTTTTTTATCTATTCTAGGAACGTAATAAAATCCATCGGTATAGGCAAGTGATGATAATTTTGCCAGATTGTGATATCCATTTTTATTCTTTGCTAAAAATACGATTTGATATCCGTAATCTTTAAAGTTCTTATTAGTGTGATCCTCACATACGAAGAATTCACAACCGATAATTGCTTTTAAAGGTTCTAAACGTTTATCTTCTGGAGTGGACTCATCCTGAGACTTCACCGCAGAATTATGAGCATTCACTTGTTTGACAAAGTGAAAAGCTCCCATCATATTGGCGTGATCCGTCAGTGCTACAGCAGGCATCTTTTCTTTTGTTGCTGCCTGAACTAAATCACTGATACTAATGGTCGATTGAAGTATTGAAAACTGAGAATGGTTGTGAAGATGTACAAATGAACTTCCTTTAAGCTGTTCTTTATTTTCTTTGAGTTCAGCTTCAGATATTTTTGATTCAACAGTTTCCTCTTGTTGTTTCGAAGCTAATTCTTTTGAAGCCTGTTTAAAATTTTGATGTACTAATCCAACAGCAGGAATTGGATCGGGATTTAGCTCGATAAATCGATTGTAATAATCGGGTTGAGCTTGAAGTTTTTCTATTGAATAGTGTCTTTGGCGTAGGAGTTCCAAAAAGCAACGTGTGGTCGCTTCTACATCAGCAGTTGCATTGTGAGCTTCATTAAAAGGCTCTCCAAAAAGATGCTCGTGTAATTCAGTCAGTGTTGGCAATTTAAACTTACCACCTCTACCTCCAGGGATCTTACACATCAAAGCCGTCTCTTCAGTACAGGTATCGAGAACAGGCAGGTCCAATAATTGAGAACTGACTCCTGCCCTGTGAAATTCAGCACCCATAATATTGATATCAAAACCTAGATTTTGACCGACTATGAATTTTGTTTTAGAAAGAGCCTCTTCAAACTTTTCTAAAGCTTCCTCAATTGTAATTCCTTGTTCTTTAGCAAGATCTGTTGAAATTCCGTGAATTTGTTCCGCCTCGTATGGAATCGTATATCCATCAGGAACTATGAGATAATCTTGATGATCGACCAGTACTCCCATTTCATCGTGGACTTGCCAAGCGATTTGAACGCATCTCGGCCAATTATCTACATCGCTAATTGGCGCGTTCCAACGTTTTGGTAATCCAGTGGTTTCCGTATCAAAGATTAAATACATAGTTGTTTTTTAGCTCAGTTTTTAGAGTTTTAAAAGTACTAAATCTTACCCCTTTTTTGATGGGCTGTTAATATGTTTTTATAAAAGAAAAATGCTTTATAGATTTGAATTCTTTTAAACGTATTTTTTTTGATATAATAAGCTGATAATGTATGATTTTAATTATATTTGCACCCGCTTAATCGATAAGCGAATTAAAAGAATTAATAACCAAGGGTCGGGCACCCTACAAATTAATGTGATATGCCAGTAAAAATTAGACTACAAAGACACGGTAAAAAAGGTAAACCTTTCTATTGGATCGTAGCAGCAGATGCTAGAGCAAAAAGAGATGGTAAATTCTTAGAAAAATTGGGAATTTACAATCCAAACACAAATCCAGCAACCATCGATTTAGATGTTGACGGATCTGTAAAATGGCTCGGTAACGGTGCACAACCAACAGAAACTGCTAAACGTCTTTTATCTTACAAAGGTGTACTCTTAAAGCATCACTTACAAGGTGGTGTTGCAAAAGGAGCACTTACTCAAGAAGAAGCTGACAAGAAATTTGAAGCTTGGTTAGCTGACAAAGAAAAAGCAGTTGGATCTAAAGTTGCTGATCTTGACAAAGCTAAAGCAGAGGAAAGAGCTAAAGCAATTGAAGCTGAAAAAGCTGTAAACGAAGCAAGAGAAAAAGCTGCTGCTGAAGCATTAGCTGCTGCTGTTGCTGAAGAAGAAGCTGAAGCTGCTACTGAAGAGGAAGCAACTGAAGCTGTAGCTGAAGAAGCTGCTGCTGAAGAGTCTGCTGAAGAAGCTTCAGAGGAAGAAAAAGCTGAGTAAGTAATTGTAAGATGCGAAAGCAAGAGTGTTTTTACCTCGGAAAAATCGTATCTAAATACAGTTTTAAGGGAGAAGTCTTAGTGAAATTAGACTCAGACGACCCCGAACTCTACGAATCAATGGAATCAGTATTTGTCTCTCTTAGAGACAGTCTGGTTCCATTTTTTATTGAGCAATCCAGACTTCACAAATCATCGCTTCTACGAATCAAATTTGAAGATGTGGACAGCGAAGAAGAAGCCGATCGCATTATGGGAAGTGAATTATACCTTCCCTTAGAGTTTTTACCACCTCTAGAGGGTAATAAATTTTACTTTCACGAAGTAATTGGATTTACTGTCATCGATCAAAATTTTGGAAAAGTAGGTGTTATCACTAGCATTAACGACACGACCAATCAGGCTCTTTTTGTCATTGATCACAAGGGAACTGAAATCCTTATTCCGATCAACGATGAGTTTTTGACCAAAGTTGATCGAGAGAAAAAAATCATAGAGGTTAACGCTCCTGCTGGATTGATCGAATTATACCTCTAAAATCCATTTTATTATTTTCTATATTTGGGTATGAAACATCTAATTTTTACCCTCTTATTTGTGTTCGTATTATTGAGTTGCAACGATTCTCAAAAAGAACAATCTACTACTCCTCCTAATATTGTACTCATCTTAACTGACGATCAAGGCTTTCAAGATATTGGTCCCAATGGAGCAGTTGATTTTCAAACACCAAATATCGATCAACTCGCAAGTGAAGGAGTTGTGTTGGACAATTACTACGCCCCTCAGGCAGTATGTTCCGCTTCTAGAGCTGGGATCTTGACAGGCTGTTATCCCAATCGCATCGGAATTCACAATGCACTCATGCCCAAAGCAAACAAAGGTCTTAATCCATCTGAGGTCACTTTGGCTGAACTTTTAAAAACAAAAGGTTATGCTACTGGAATTTTTGGAAAGTGGCATTTAGGAGATCACAAAGAAGCTATGCCATTAAACCATGGTTTTGATGAATATTTTGGAATTCCCTACTCTAACGATATGTGGCCCAATCATCCCTATCAGGGCAAGTGGTTCAACTTTGATCCCTTATTTCTATACGAAAACAATAAAGTGATCGATACGCTGACCGATCAATCTCAACTCACCACTCAGATCACTGAAAGAAGTGTCGCTTTTATCAATAAACACAAAGATGAGCCGTTCTTTTTATACGTTCCTCATCCACAACCACATGTTCCTTTATTTGTATCTGACAAATTTAAAGGTAAATCCAAAAGAGGATTGTACGGTGATGTGATCATGGAAATCGACTGGTCTGTCGGTCAAATTGTGAAGACTCTCAAAGAAAACGGTTTGGAAGAAAACACTATTATCATCTTTACCTCAGACAATGGCCCCTGGTTATCATATGGAAACCACGCTGGTTCTGCACTTCCCTATAGAGAAGGTAAGGGAACTGCATGGGAAGGTGGGCAAAGGGAACCCTTTGTTATTAAATACCCCAAAGAAATCCCTATGGGAAAACGATCCCATACTCCAGTGATGGGAATAGATGTATTACCTACCCTAGCAAAACAAGTGGATGCCTCATTGCCCGATCATCCCATCGATGGAAAAGACGTATGGGAAGTATTTACGTTAAAGACCGATAAAAGCCCTCAAGAAGCCTATTTCTTTTACTATAGAGTCAATGAATTACACGCTGTTCGTTCTGGAGATTGGAAATTGTATTTTCCTCACAATTACAGAACAATGAAGGGACAAGCTCCTGGAAAAGATGGCATTCCAGGTGATTACAGTTCCCTAGAACTCAAAGAGCAAGAACTATACAATCTTATCACCGATGAAAGTGAAACTACAAATGTAGCCTCACAGCACCCTGAGATTGTTAAAAAACTCAATCAACTAGCCGATCAAATGAGACTTAAACTAGGTGACAACTTATCTGGTATGGAGTCTGGTATTGAAACAAGAGAACCCGCATATTACAATATAGACCAATAAAATATGTTTCAATTTAAACAGTTTAGTGTTGCTCAAGACAAAACCGCAATGAAAATTGGAACTGATGGAGTTCTTTTAGGAGCTTGGACTACCATTGACCATCACCCTAATAGCATTCTAGATATTGGAGCTGGAACTGGAGTTATCGCACTGATGTTAGCCCAACGCTCCAATGCAGAAACCATTGATGCCATTGAAATAGAACCCAATGCTCACGAGCAATGTGTTGAAAATTTTGAAAGCTCACCTTGGGGAGATCGACTGTTTTGCTATCATGCTGATTTAGTAGAACTAATTCAAGAACCCGAAGAACACTATGACTTAATCGTATCCAATCCCCCTTTTCACAATACCGATATTGTGGGTGATAAAACATCGAGAACCACAGCGAGACAAACAGAAGATTTACCATTCGAAGTCTTATTAATCGGAGTCAAAACACTTATGTCATCTAATGGTGTATTTTGTTGTATTATTCCTTTTATAGAAGAAGATAACTTTATAGGCATTGCTGCTCATTACGGATTACATCCATTTAAAATAACTAGAGTAAAAGGAACAACTGAGGCTCCGATCAAAAGGTCTCTAATAGCATTTTCATTTGCTGAAAAAGAAATCTTGTACGATGAACTCATTATTGAAGTCAAACGACATCAGTATACAAAGGAGTATATAGAACTCACAAAAGCATTTTATTTAAAAATGTAACATTTTATTCTTGTATTGTTATATTCCTTTTGATTACATTTGATTAAAATCTTACTATATGAAAGCTGATTTATTTCAAGCACCTGATTATTATCAAATCGATGATTTACTTACTGAAGAGCACAAGCTCATCAGAGATGCTGCCCGCGATTGGGTAAAGAAAGAAGTGAGTCCTATTATTGAACAACACGCTCAAGAAGCTACATTTCCAAAACACTTACTTGTTGGACTAGCGTCTATCGGAGCTTTTGGTCCAACGATTCCAGAGGCCTACGGAGGTGTAGGATTAGATTATATATCCTACGGATTGCTCATGCAGGAAATCGAACGTGGAGATTCTGGACTTCGATCGACTGCTTCGGTTCAATCTTCTTTGGTGATGCATCCTATAAACACCTATGGAAGTGAAGAGCAAAAACAAAAATACCTTCCAAAATTAGCCACTGGCGAACTCATGGGTTGTTTTGGACTTACCGAACCCGATCATGGTTCCAATCCTTCGGGAATGAACTCTAAAATAGTAGATAAGGGGGATCACTACCTTCTCAATGGAGCCAAAATGTGGATTTCCAATGCTCCTTTTGCTGATATCGCAGTGGTCTGGGCTAAAGATGAAAATGGAAGAATTAAGGGAATGATTGTAGAGCGTTCTATGGAAGGATTTTCTACCCCTGAAACTCACAATAAATGGTCACTGAGAACCTCTGCTACTGGAGAGCTGATCTTTAACGATGTCAAGGTTCCCAAAGAAAACATTCTTCCTGGTAAAGATGGACTCGGAGCTCCTCTAGGTTGCTTGGATTCAGCTCGTTATGGAATTGCTTGGGGTGCCATTGGTGCCGCTATGGACTGCTACGACACCGCTCTTCGTTATGCTAAAGAACGTATTCAATTCGGAAAGCCTATCGCTGCCACGCAACTCCAACAAAAGAAACTCGCTGAAATGATCACCGAGATCACCAAAGCTCAACTCTTAGCTCTTCGATTAGGACAACTCAAAAACGAAGGAAGAGCTACCACTGCACAAATTTCCATGGCTAAACGAAACAATGTTTCCATGGCTTTAAACATCGCCAGAGAAGCCAGACAAGTACTTGGAGCTATGGGAATTACAGGTGATTACTCTATTATGAGACATATGATGAATTTAGAATCCGTAGTCACTTATGAAGGAACTCACGATATCCATTTACTGATCACCGGTATGGATATCACAGGTCATTCTGCCTTCAAATAGTTAATAACTTCTAGGGAAGACTACTTCAACTCAACAACTCGGTTTTGTAACTTTACATCTCCGAGTTTTTTATTTTTTCAAAGTGATAGCCCTAGTCGATTGCAATAATTTTTACGCTTCCTGTGAGCGGGTGTTTCAGCCTCAGCTGAACAACACCCCTGTGGTGGTACTCTCCAACAACGACGGATGTGTGATCGCTAGAAGTGATGAATCCAAAGCCCTTGGAATTCCAATGGGAGCTCCTATTTTTAAACTCAAAGAGCTGGTTCAAAAAAATCAAATCAAGTGCTTTTCTTCCAACTTTCCCCTTTATGGAGATATGAGTTCAAGAGTGATGCAAATCCTCAGCAGCTTTACTCCTGAGATTGAAATCTACAGTATCGATGAAGCCTTTTTATCCCTGGAAGGGTTTAAAGAAGAGGAACTGGAAGCCTATGCTGCTCAAATGAAAAAAAAGGTAGAACAGTATACAGGTATTCCTATCAGCATTGGAATTGCACCTACCAAAGCGCTCGCTAAGGTGGCCAATAGAATTGCAAAAAAGTTTAAAGAGCGCACTAAGGGTGTATATCTTATCGATAACGAGCAGAAGCGAATCAAAGCGCTCAAATGGCTTAAAATTGAAGATGTTTGGGGTATTGGAAGACAACACAGCAAGCGCTTGCAATTGAAACGAGTGTATACCGCCTGGGACTTTACTCAATTAAACGACGCTTGGGTTCGAAAAGAACTCTCAGTAGTGGGACTACGACTCAAAAGAGAGCTCGAAGGACAGCAGAGCCTCTTCTTGGAACAACCTCAAAACAAAAAATCTATAGCGACCACTAGAAGTTTTAAAACCAATATTTCTGATTTAGAAACGCTCGAAGAACGCGTTGCCACCTTTGCAGTACACTGCGCTGAAAAACTTCGCAAACAAAAGAGCAGTTGTAGTATGATCTCGGTGTTTTTAAGATCCAATCCCTTTGATAAAAGCCAACCCTATGTCTTTAGGAATACGACCATCAGTCTTCCCTATAGCTCTGACTCGAGTATTCTTATTGCAAGCTACGCACAAAAAGCACTTCGACATATTTACAAATCGGGAATTCCTTACAAAAAGGCAGGAGTATTAGTTTTAGGCCTACGCCCTAATGAGACCCAACAACTCAATCTCTTTTGCGATACACAGCCCAAACACAAGGATTTAATGAGAGTGATGGACAAGATGAACAATCGTTATGGAAAAGCGCTTCAACTCGCCAGTCAAAACCTCACAGGAAAATGGATTATGAGACAAGAAAACCTCTCTCAGCGCTATACCACAGATATTAATGAATTAATACAAGTACGCTAAATGACAGCATCAAAATCACAGGGACTTCAAATCTTTAAAACACTTAGCAAAAGCGGTTTGAAACAACCGCTAATCGAAGGGGGAATCGCAGCTGGTTTTCCGTCCCCAGCTGATGATTTTGCAGAAGTGAGGATTAGCCTTGACGAGAGTCTTGTCAAAAACAGAGCAGCGACCTTTTACGCTAGAGTTAGTGGAGAATCTATGGTCGATGCAGGTCTTGACGATGGAGACCTACTAGTCATCGATCGAAGCTTAGAGCCTAAAGACAATAAAATTGCAGTCTGTTTTATCGATGGAGAATTCACCGTCAAACGATTGGCGCTCAAAGGAGAACAACTCTTTCTAATGCCTGAAAACAAGAACTACAAGCCCATAGAAGTGACCCCAGAAAACAACCTACTAGTGTGGGGAATTGTCACCTATGTGATTAAAAAAGTTTAAACAATTACTGATTATTAGAACAGAAATTCTTTTGGGCAGTAGCTGCATCCTTATAACCAAGAGCTTTGGATTGCTCTAATAGACCACAAGCTTCATCTCTTCTATTGAGATTCACCAATGAAATCGCCCATAAATATTCGCTTTTTCCAGATTTAGGATTGAGTTCTTCGACTACTTTCTTAAAATAAGGAAGCGCCTGTTCGTATTGACGGGCTGAAAAATAAGAAGCTCCAACATTCTCATAATAAGAAAATTCCAATGGATCTAATTCACTAGAACGCTTAAACTCCTGAGCAGCTTCGAGGTACAATCCCTGAGTAAAAAGTTGATTGGCGTTTTGAGAAATAGCCAATGCTTGATCTACTCGAGTCTTTCCATAAGAAAGTGTTTTATGTAAAACTCTAAAATCGTTTTGATCCGGATAGAGCTCCATTCCTCTTTTAGCAATATGGATGTATTTTGGATTTCCAACAGGACTTAATGAATTCATCGCCACTAGATAGTTTTTCCATACATCGCGATTGTAATCAGCGCTATCCTTGGTAAACATACGATTGATTTCAACAGTATCTTTAACTCGAATTGCCTGAATGAGGTAATTGGTAAAATGTGGTGGTATTGGAAGTTTGTTATAGGCAATTCTAGAATACTTAAGTGCAGAATCCAATTGATTCATCTTTTTGTACTCCTGAGCAATGAGGTTTTCAGAGAATCCTAAATAGGGATTCACCTTAATGCCCTGATGAAACATTTCAATGGCCTTCTTGGTCTTTCCTGCCTGGGCGTAATAACGACCTTTCATCGCTACTATTGGAAGTGTGGTTACCGATATGTTTGGGATATTAGGCACCACCTCATCGATTTGATTTAGAGGATACTTGAGTTCCCCTCTATTGTATTCCCCTAAAAGGACTTGTTGTCCTCTAAGTGATAAGTTTGTTTTATAAGCAATGGTGGTGAGCGGCATGGCTCCTATAATCAATACAAGCACTACCAGTTTTGCTGGAATCTTTACCTTAGAAGTATCTACTTCTGTTTTTGATGATAAATAAAGTTTTAATGAGAGTGCTAATACCAAAATCCACATCACTTGCATAATAGGTCTGGCAAGTGGGAAGTTTAGATTTGCATCGATTCCGTAGACTGAAAGCGACAAAAACAAAAACGCTACAAAGAATTTGGTATCCACATCTAAATTTGACTTCCAAATCTTAATCATAAAAAAGAGCACCAATGCAAATAAGCCTACATAAGACAGAAATCCAATAACTCCGAGTTCCGCACCTATTTGAATGAAGTCATTGTGCATATGATAGGGAACTACATAACCTCGAATGTCTTCTTTGTCGTATTTGATGGATTCTAGTTTCCAGTTCCCCAGTCCTATTTCACTAATCAATGGATGAGTTAGCATATGTTTGATTCCTACCTTGTAAAAGCGGAGTCGTTGCGCCGTTGATCCATCTTCTAAATCGACAATTTTCTCAGCTCTTTGAGCAAAGGTTATCGCACTCTTTTGTCCAGAGAGCAATAACTGACTACACATAATACCCAAGATAATTGGCAAATAAAATGAGGCCAAAGATTTAGCAATAGTGAGTTTTGATTCCTTTTGATAGCGAATAAATACAATCACTGCATAGAAAATCATCATCACTCCGATTGCTACATAGGATCCTCTTGAAGCGATAAACACCAAACTGAGCATCACTAGACCTATAAGCACTCGAAGCAGCCATTTTAACCACTCTTTAGCTGAAGTATTAACAAGGTATAAGGCAAAAGGAATTTTCATCACCATGGAAAAAGCTGCAATATTTATATTTCCAGTCGTTCCAATAAGAGACCTGGATCGAGATGCAAAAGTATTGGTTCGAATCATCTCCAATGCTGGTTCTAAAACCATATACATCTCCACCATCAGATACACACTCATGAGCATGGAAAGAACTTTAAATTTATTTGGCATGGATTGAAGCATGGTAAACAAATTGAAAAATCCGATAAAAACACCTCCCACTCTGGCAATATTCACCAAAACTTCAGTAGAATTGATAGCGTAGAAATACGAGAGAGCTGACCAAAACACAAAAATTGCATAAAGCCCAAAAAAGCGAGTATTTAACAACAATTTTATAGAAGATCTAAACGATACTCTGTTCAAATAGAGGTATAAGAGCGTTATTAAGTTCAACCCATTTAAATACAACCATTGTGGTGCGATTTGATCAACTGCAGTTAAATTGGGAATAAATCCAATTCCCAAATACAGAACAATTAGAATACTGTTGTAAAATTGCTGTGTTACATTTTGATCTTTCTTGCTCATTTGAATCGTATTACTTTTGAAAAATAATCATTTTTTGAGAGATACTAAAATTGAGTATTAAAGTGTGCTGATCATATCGATATCTTCCTCTTGAACAAGAGATTTTGTAGTGCGTTTTTTAATACGCACATTACCGATATACAGAATTAAAGTTGCTGTTACCACACATAGAGCCATGATCGCAACAAGTGGTAAAGCGGAACCATCTTCAAATACTCCAACCATAGCAGACAAAACTGCTCCACACATCAATTGAAAGAATCCCATCAATGCGGATGCTGAACCAGCGTTTTTTGAAAAGGGAGCCATTGAGATTGCTGAAGCATTAGGAAAATTAAATCCTTGACAAGCTAAAAACAAAAAGATCAGTCCAACAAATAAATAGAGGTTTTGATAACCTAAAACAGTTAATACCAATAAAACTATTCCGATTAAAGATTGAATGACAAGGGTTACTTTAATAACCTGTTCTGAAGTGTATTTTCTGAGCAGTAGATTGTTAAATTGACTCGCGCTTATGAGTCCTGCAGCGATTAATGCAAAAATCCAACCAAACACTTTTTCATTGAGACCATAGACTACCATAAAAACATAGGGAGCACCACTGACATAGGCGTAAAGTGCGGAATAGGCAATAGCTGAGGTAGCAGTATAGACCACAAATTGTTGGTTGGAAAGCACTATTTTAAACTTTCCTAAAATGGCTTTTGGCTTAAGGCTGTATAAAGGATCTGGGTCTTTGCTCTCGGGTAATACTAGATAAACTGACAACAGAATAATGAGTATTAACACCAATAAAAATATAAAGACTGATTGCCATCCAAAATAAAAGGTGAGATAACCTCCAACGGTTGGAGCAATGATTGGTGAAAGTGCAATGACTAACATCAGATTTGAAAATACCTTAGGAATATCACCCAGCTCAAAAAGATCTCGTACCATCGCTCTAGAAGTCACCATCCCAACACAACCTCCTAAGGCTTGAAAAAAGCGATAGGCAATTAATTGATCAACATTAAGGGCATATAAACAGGCAACAGAACTTATAGCGTAAAGAACTAATCCAATATACAGTGGTTTTTTACGTCCATAGCGTTCGATCAATGGACCATAAAGTAACTGACCAAAAGAAATTCCTACAAAAAAAGAAGAAAGCGATAGCATTACCGATGCAACATCGGTGTTTAATCGCTCTGCAATCTCCGGAAAGGCAGGCAGGTATAAATCAATTGAAAAGGGGCCTATTGCTGAGAGTAATCCCAAAACAAAGATGACCTTGAAATTTCCTTTAATACTTAGTTTTTTCATTTGACAAAACTAAGTGAAAAGTTTTAAGAACCACAAAACTTTAAAAGAATCTAGGCTTAAATATTGTTTTCACCACCTTAGGTAATAGTTCGTAGCGAATAAATATTTCTGAAGAACTCCCTGTAAAGTTTCCAATATATCCCAACTCTTTATCATAAGAATAGCCTACAAGTACATTTTTTTGAATACGTAATGCCATCAGTGCACTCATAGCGCCTGAAAAACGATAAGAAACTCCTGCTTCAATTCGATCTTGAATTCTAAGGTTTGCTGAAATATCTGCCTGAATTGGAACTCCTTTCACCATTCTCATTAAAAAAGATGGTTTAAATAGAATGTTTTCATTGAGTTCAAGAACCTTTCCTGCCATGAGATAATAATGGGCTCTATCTGCTGCTAAATAACTTGTAGCACTACTTTGATCAAAGTGTTTAGTCGAAAGAATTCCACTAGTCGACAATCCAATATAACCTCTATCATCGTAATAAAACACCCCTAATCCCAAGTTAGGAGAAAGCTTTTTATCGATATTGATATCAAACCAAGGATCTTGTGGATTATAAATATTTAGACTACTAAAGTTGATATCTAGTAAATCAATCATCGGTTTTAATCCTAATGAAATAAAACTATCTCCACTTAGTTGAAGTTTATATGCAAAATCAATACCCGCAGAAAGTTGACTCATTGGTCCAGAACTCTCCTGCATAATACTGATTCCAGTTGAAAGTTTTTTAGCCCCTTGTTTTTGATAATTAAAATAACTCGAACGAGGAGCTCCTTCAAAAGAATTCCATTGAGAGCGGTACTGAAAGTATAGAATATTTTCATCTCGAGTACCTGTATAGGCAGTGTTCAGTGCTGAAGGGTTATACATATACTGTGAAAACATCCCCTCCTGTTGAGCAAATGCAAAATCAGCAGAAAACAATACAAGTAAAATTAGTAATCGTTTAGCCATAGCTTATCTATTTATATACAAGAATCCTTTAAAGATTTGTTGTTTTGATTTCTCATTAATTTTTAAAACATAATAATACGTACCAACTGGAATTGTAATTCCACTTTCGGAATGTCCAGTAAAATATCTATTGTACTGACCATAACCTTTTACTTGGTAAATTATTTTACCCCAACGGTTAAAGATCGTCACTTCATTGTCTGGGTAACGTTCAATATTTCTAATAGTGAATACATCGTTTAATCCATCACCATTTGGTGAGAGCGCATTGTATACTTCGATATCTTCAGCTACTGTTGGACTTTCAGTGTAAACATTACTGTCTAAATAATCTACAACACCATCATTATCGGC
>Ga0181553_10001164_pt1 | contig 23439 bp, 22 predicted proteins | sample 011ome_17_FD_133753 | JGI IMG/M metagenome (GOLD analysis project Ga0181553, IMG submission 133753) | Coastal salt marsh microbial communities from the Groves Creek Marsh, Skidaway Island, Georgia - 011502XT metaG (megahit assembly) | ecosystem: Environmental > Aquatic > Marine > Intertidal...
AAAAAAAATTATACCAAAAGAGTTTGATTAAATGAAAAAAAAAAGAAAAGGAATTATTTTGTCTGGTGGTTTAGGAACAAGACTGTTTCCTTCGACACTAGTTACTTCTAAACAGTTGTTACCGATTTATGATAAGCCAATGATTTACTATCCTCTAAGTATACTAATGCTGGCTGAGATTAAAGATATTTTGATGATAGTGACGTCAAGAGACTTACTACAATTTAAAAAATTATTAGGTAATGGAAGACAATGGGGTATTAGGATAAATTATGTTGTTCAAAAAAAACCAAAAGGATTAGCAGATGCCCTTATCATTTCAAAAAAATTTTTAAATGGAAGTCCTTCAGTTTTAATTTTAGGTGATAATATATTTTATGGAAGTGATTTAGAGAAAACACTAATAAATCATACACTGCAAGATAGTTCTGGTGCTACAATTTTTGCATATCATGTCAACAATCCCAAAGATTATGGGGTGGTAAATTTTGATAGCAAAGATAATGTTAAAGAGATAGTTGAAAAACCAAAAAAACCAAAATCTAACTACGCAATAACAGGATTATATTTTTATGATGAAAATGCATCTAAATATGCAAAACAATTAAAACCTTCAAATAGAGGTGAACTAGAAATCACAGATTTAAATAGAATATATTTAAAAAAAAAATTACTTAAAGTTGTTAAGTTAGGCAGAGGAAATGCTTGGCTAGATACTGGTATGCATGAAAATATTATGGAAGCAAGTAATTTTATTTACAACATTGAAAAAAGACAGGGTTTAAAGATTTGTTGTCCCGAAGAAATTGCTTATAAAAAAAAATGGATTTCAAAGCAAAAGCTTATAAAAATAATTAAACCACTAATGAAAAATGACTACGGTAAATATTTAAAAAATTTAACTTAAAGATTTCCATGAATAACGTAGCTATATTGATGCCAACATATCAAGGCATTAAATATATTAATCAACAAATTCAAAGCATTATTAAACAAAAAAAAATTAATTTAACATTGTTTATAAGTGTTGACCCCTCATCAGATGGAACCTATGATTTTTTAGTTAAATTGAGTAAATCAATTAAAAATATTAAGATAATAAAGCATTATAATAATTTTGGCACACCCACTAAAAACTTTTTTAATTTAATATCTAATGTTGATGTAAATAAATTTGATTATATTGGATTAGCAGACCATGATGATGTTTGGAAAGATGATAAGGTAATTAATGGAATAAATATCCTTAAAAAAAATAAAGTAGAATGTTATTCAAGTTCAATAATAGCATTCAGAAATGATAAAAAAAAATATATTAATAAATCTTACAATCAAACAAAATATGATTATTATTTTGAGTCCGCAGGACCAGGATCTACATATTTATTTAAGTCTACATTTATAAAAAAATTTCAAAGATTTCTAAAAAATAATAAAAATTCGTGGAATTTTAAACATTATGATTGGTTAATTTACTCATATGCTAGAGAAAATAATTACAAATGGTACATTGATAAAAATCCGACATTATATTACCGACAACATAGTAACAATTTTACAGGGGCAAACTGGGGATTTAAGGCTCTATTAGCAAGAATTTTTTTAGTAATATCAGGAGAGGCATTTAAACAATCGGAACACTTATCAAGAATAATAAAATACAAAAAAAATTTTTTTAAGAATAATTTATTTTATGTACCTAACTTTTTATTAAGGACAAATAAATTTAGAAGAAAAATAAGTGAAAGAATTTTATTGAGTATTTATTTTTTATTCATCTTTATTTTTGGAAAATTTGAGAATAGAACTTTAAAATTTAGTATAATGAAAGTATTTCGAATAACGATACTTATAGCATCAATATTTTCTATTTTTTATTTATTAAAAGAGATTCAAAGTAAAAATTTTTTGCTAAATAAACAAATATTATTTTTATTTTATTTAATTAATTTAAGTTTATTAATTTCAATATCTTTAAGATTTTTTATTTTTTTTGAAAAACTAAGTATAAAAAAAATTAAATTTTTTGATTGGTTTATCATTTTTATAGAAAGTCAAATAATTTCTACTTTAATACCTTACTCAAACGTAATATATCGAGGATATATTCTTAAAACTAAAATTAATTTAAACATTACAAAATATTTATTTTTAACATTCTTTATTTTATTAATAGAAAATTTGTATCTATTTTCTATTTTGTTTGTAATATTATTTCATTATTTAAATTTAAAAATGTTATTAGCGATAATTTTTTTAATTTTTATAATGACCCTTTTATTTATTAACATAAATATTTCTGAGTTACTCATATATTCATTTCAAAAAATAAATCGATTATTTAAATTTTTCAATTCAAGAATATTTAATTTTCAAGAAATAGAGGAATTATCAATAGTAAAAAAATTTGCAACCAATGATATTATAAATTTCAATATATTGGTAATAATTAAACTACTCTTAAATTTTTTATCTTATTTTTTTATAGCGAAATTTATGAATTTAGAATTAAGCCTTACAACTATATTTCTAATTTCTTCATTAAATCAATTATTTGAGATAGTCAAAATTACCCCACAAAATATTGGTTTATTAGAATTAGTAAATGGTTTCTTTTTTGCCCAAATGCTCAACTTATCTATTCAAGATGGAATAATATTCAAATTGAATCATAGAATTTTTGAAGTATTTTCATTAATCTTAACTTTTATAATATTAAAAATTTACTCTTATATTGTTTTATTTTCAAAAAAAAGAAATATACCTTTACACAATGACTAAAAAAATTTTAATAACAGGTGCAGCTGGTTTTATCGGTAGACAGCTATCCGATTTTCTTGAAAAAAAAAATATTTCAACAATCGATATTGATGATTTAAGTGTAAAACCTGTATTAAAACCAAAAAAAAAATTAATTAAAAAAAAAGTCGAGTCTATTTCTGCTGAATTTTTAAAAAAAAATTCAATAAGTAAGATAGTACACCTTGCAGCAAACAAAAGTGTAGATCAATCCTTTATAAATCTAAAAAATTCTACACAGAATTTTGAAATGACGCTAAAACTTCTTGATAGTGCAATTAATGCTAACGTTAAGCATTTTTTTAATGCATCAACTTGTGAAATATTTGGCTATCAAAAAAATAAATTAAAAGAAAACAACAATTTTATTCCACATTCACCATATGCTGTAAGTAAAGTAGCTAATGAGTATCTTTGTAATATTTTCTTAATGAGAAAACCTAAGATGAGGGTAACTTCTTTAATTTTTTTTAATACATTTGGACCTACAGAAGGTAGAGATGCAGTAATACCAAAATTTATTAATCTTTTAAATAATAATAAAATAATAAATATAGAAGGAAATGGTAATCAATCTCGAGATTTTACATATATAGAAGATACCATTTCAGCTCTTTTTAAAATAATAAATAGTAAAAAATATTTTAGACAAATAAATATTGGATCAGGTAAAAATGTAAGTATTAAAAAATTAGTAAATATTCTTAAATTGTTTTATCCAAAACTTAGAGTTAAATATACCAAATCTCGTGTTAATGAAATACAAGCCTTTAATGCAAATATAGATCTATTAAGAAAACAGTATAAATTTAAAAACTCTCATAATTTTAGAGATGGAATAAAAAAAACTATAGAAAATTTTTAACAAAATGTTTTTTTATTTTGTAATTTTTTTTACTTCTTTATCTTTGGGCTTAGTAATTCTAAATAATTTAATTAAAAATTTCTATGACCTAGATATAACTGATAAAAAATTAAATTTAGTTTCGAGAGTTAGATGGGGAGACTCAAAAAAATCACATTTAGGTGGAATAGCTTTTTCGGCTACGTTGATATTTACAAATTTATTAATAATTATTTTTTTTAAAGATATTTTTTTATCTAATTATAAAGATTTCATTTTTTTTTCGTCAATTATTTTGCTTTCAGGCTTTTTTGGATTTTTAGATGAAAAGTACTCTTGCAAGCCTACAGAAAAAATTATTTTACAATTAATAATTTCAATATTATTAGTTGTTAATGACAAGCAAATAAATTTTTCACCTAATGAAATTGTTAATATAACTATTACTATTCTGTATTATGTAGCATTTTTTAATATTTTAAATATGTTTGACAATATAGATTTAGGTCTTTCCTCAATAGGGGTACCAATAATCATATTTTTAATGCTTTTTAATATAAGTCTTGGAAATAATATAATTTTATTGTCATTCTTAGCATCATTAATTGCATTTTCTTATTTTAACTCTTATCCCTCTAAAATTTTTATGGGAGATATAGGGTCATTTCAATTAGCTACAGTTCTTGCCGCATCTTCAGTAAATATTTTTTGGTCAGATTATGAATTTAGAGGATATATATCTTCGATTTATCAAATAGGATTACAAAATATAATTTTTTTGTTACCAATTGCAGATTTTATAATTGTAACAATAGCAAGGGTCACAAAAGGTAAAAGTATTTTTACTGGTGATACAAATCATATTTCACATATATTTAATCTAAGAATTAAAAATATTAATTTGCTGGGTTTAATTTTTTTTATCATCGTAATTTGTTTAGCATTTTGTTTTTATTTAATTACTAATTTTTTTATACCAGGAAAGCATAGCCTTTTTTCTATTGTATTTTTCTATATATCATTTTTAGGACTAATATATTATCTTTATAAATCATCAAAAAATGATTAATTTTATTACAACATTTAAAAATTCAAATCTTTATTATTTTTATAAAATCATAATTAACAATTACATAAAATTATTTATTTTTCTAATTTTTGGTTTAATCGTTGGGTACTTTTTATTTCATAATGCTGAAAGACAATTAATTTTAAAAAAAAAAATCTCCCCTATAATTTCTTCGTCACATTTATTTGAGGAAGTGATAAGAGCTGAAATTATTTTCAATGATTTTATTAGATTACATAAGGAAAAAATTAATGAAGAGGAATATTATAAAATTTTTGAATTTAACTCTAAAAGCAACATTATCAAAGAACCACCAAAAGTTTTGAATAAAATTCAATCAAACATAAGTTATCAAGAATATTTAAAATTATCCCAAAATTTTGATTATTTAAAAGAAAGAATTGATTATAGTTTTGATATTTATCATGTATCAAAAAAATTAATTTTTAAGAAAAATGATGATGATTTAAAAGCTAGAACAAGTATATTAAAAAATGATTTCGACAAGTATTTACTTATAAATAATCAAATTCTTAGATATAAAATTTTTAACACCCTTTGGGAAAATCCTTCTTTTTATAAAAAAATATTGAATAGTTTTAATCAAGATTTGGTATTAATTGATAATCAATATCTAATGGAAAAACTATATGAAAAAAATTCAAATGAAATAGAAAAAATAACTAAAATATTAAATAAAATAATATTTTTAATGAAAAATAAAGCTGATACCTTAAGAATTGATCTTATTGGCTCCATACCAGATCTGAATACTGAAGTTAACCCACAAACAATACTTAATAATTTATTTTCAAACGCATCAATAGGTGAAGGGGTTGTTGATAAAGCTGAAGGAAAAACTTGGGTCTATGATGGTAAGAAAAATTGGATAACTCTTGATGCGTACTCTATTAAAATGTTTGATTACTTCCAAAAAACTCAAAAAAATCAGGATTCAACTAATAAAGAAATTTTAGAAAAAATAATTGAAAATAAAACTCATAACTTTAAAGGAAAGCATAATTATACATATGATGAAGTAACTAATTTAGCTCGAGCAGAACTAGAAAGAATTTTTTATAATTACTTTAAACATTCAGTAAATGGAATTAATAATGAATTTGAGATAAAAATATTAGAAAAAAACTTATATTTCTATTTGATTATTTGTTCTTTAATTTCAATTGGTGTCTTAATTTGCTTTTTATTAGTGAGAGATTTCATTCAAATCTTGAAAAAAGATTAATTAAAGTTTTATAAAAATTTATAATGATTATATTAACTAAAACTATATTAAGAAAATTTTTGGGTAAAAAATTTTATAATTTTATTAAAAATATATTTAAAAACTTTATTCAATTCTTCAATTTTAAAAAACAATTTTATAATATTGGAAAAGATTTTGAATATAATGAAAAAGTTTTGCAGAATATATTTAATAATTTTAATAAGACTAATATAAATCAATTGTTAATTAGAAATAATTTAAAATATAACGATTATGAAATATCTTGGCATTATCACTTATTTGCTTGTTTTGATGCCATACCTAAAAATATACTTGAAATTGGTACATTGACAGGTGAATTTACAAGATATCTATCAAATGTTTTTCCAGACTCAAAAATTTATTCTATAGACTTAAATCAAGATAATGAAAGTTTTCAAAATACTTACGATAGGAATTCAAAAGAAAAACTTGATAAATTTATTAAAGTAAGAAAAGAAAATTTAAATAAAGAAAATATAATTTTTAAAGAATTGGACTCTTTTGATTTAATGAAAGAATTCAAAGATATAAAATTTGATATAATTTGGATAGATGGTGATCATTTTAATCCACAAGTGACTTTAGATATTTTTTCGGCATATAACTTAATTAACCCAAATGGTTTTTTAATTTGTGACGATATTATTAAAAATAATTATAAGACAGATTATGTTAATAATGATAGTTTTAAAACACTCAACTTTTTTGAGAAAAAAGGGCTTTTATCAAATAATTATATATTAAAAAGAGTTAACAAAGAAAATAGTAAAATAAAAAAATTCATATCAATATCAAAAAAATTAAATTAGATTTATTAATTAGTTAAATGTTTAAGAATATAATTGTAATAATACCTGCTAGATTTGGATCAAAAAGGTTACCTGGTAAACCCTTGAGAACGATAAATAAAAAACCTTTAATTTATCTTACTTGGAAAAATATTATCAATGTTGTCGATAGAAAATTCGTTTATGTTGCAACAGATAGCAAAAAAATAGTGAGCGTTTGTAAAAAATTTTTGAATTCAAACATTAATGACCAGTTCAAAATGCCAATCAGGTTCAGATAGGGTAGCATAAGCTAGCAAAAATTTTAAAAAAAATATCATTATAAGTATTCAAGGTGATGAACCATTTTTAAGCACAAGAGCAATTAAAAAATTTATTAAATTTAGTAAAAAAAATAAAGATTACGTGACAAATGGTTTTGCAAAAATCAAAAATACTTCAGAATTTTTTAACCTAAATGTTCCTAAGTTAGCAATAAGTAAAAACAATTTTCTTTTATATATGAGTAGAAGCCCCTTACCCGGTTCAAAAAAAAAACTTTCAATAAATCTTTTAAGCAAATTTGCATGTATGGCTTTCCTTTAAAAATATTGAATAAATATTTTGGAAAAAATAAATATAAATCTGCTTTTGAGAAATTTGAAGATATTGAAATATTGAGATTTATTGAAAATGGTACAAAAGTTAAAATGGTCGAGGTGGAAGATAATATTTTATCTGTAGATACTTTAAAAGATTTACAATATGCAAATAAGCTTAATAATGTTTAAATTAGCAATGAAAAACATCTAGATATTCTCCAGCGTATACAAAAGCAACTGGCCTTAATATAAAACAATTTGATTTAATAGTTATCGTGTCAATTTTTTTAATATTAATAATTATACATTCACCAATACTTAGATCGTACTTTTTGTTATTTATTTCAAAATAAATTTTTCTACTAGTAGGATTAGCAATAAATAACTCAATATAATCATAATTTGAAAAAGATTTTTGTATTTTATAGATATTATTTTTTAAAAAAGAGCTTTCTACGATTCCTAACTTTAATTTATTTTTATTATCATGACTAATTGGCAAGCTTGCACCCATCAAATTACCATGGACAAATGACGGTAAGTTATTATTTTTTGAGTAACCCGTATAACAACTATTCCTAATTGAATCATTAATTCTATTTTTATTTTTATGGAATATAAAAAAAGTTCCATAACCCTCAAAATCATTAAGTATTTTCTTTTCTATGATCAATTTATTTATATTTTCAGGGTTATTATTTTCTATAATCTTTAAAAGTTTATTTTTTTTATCAAATATATAGATAATAATTGTTGAGTTATCTAATTCAAAAAATTGTTTTAAGATATCTGAATAATTTATTATTGTTTTAAAGTTATTATCTGTTCTCCACAAAAAAGCGTCTGAAATAGAAAAGTTTTTTTCTAAACTTTTTAAATTAACTGTAATAGCTCTAAATCCGATAAAGTTTCTAAATTTTATACCTAAATTAGACTGGAATATTTTTTTTAAAAATTTTTTCATAAATTCTATTTTTCAATTTGTTTGCTAATTGAAAATTTTTTTTACCTAAAATGTAATGATATGGGGGATGTGTATGTTCTAGTGAAAGATGACCATTATTAACTGACAAAAAAATTGGGATACCAAGAAATGTGTCACTAAAAATATACGCTTTTTTTTCTATAAATTCATTATCTATTGGGATTATATTTGTCTTATTCGTTAAAACTTCAATTTTTTTTAAAACCATCATTTTGTAAATATCAACTATATATAAATAAAAACTTTTATGTTCTGGTTCACAAAAAATATTTCTAAATATTAGATAATTACTTTCAGCATTGACATCCAATAATGTGCTTAATGGACTTAGTAGCTGCGATTTTTTGTTAATCATTCCGTATGGATATTCTGATTGATAAGATGAAAACCCACCATTTTTTTTTGTAATCTCTAAACTTGCTCTATATGCAGGGCTGGTATCTGTAAATTTATTTGGATAAACCATTTCTAATAAATTTTTTCCATCACTTTTTATATGTTTTTCTTTTGATAAAAAAAAATTTTTTTCATTTGTTATAAGTTTACTGTCAATAAAAAAAAAGTTTTTATCTTCTGAACAATCTAGTTTTTCAATTGTCCAATTGTTTTTTATAATTGACGAAACAAAAACTTTGTATTCATTGTTCTGTTTTGAGTTATTTTGAAATTTTGGGATAGTTATAGTTGATAAAAATTCTTTATTGTTAATACCAAAAAAAAAATTCATTTCAATTTATTCTATATTTTTTTTAAAAATTAGATCTTTATAACTGATTTCTTTTATACTTTCATGCGAGTACTCAGATTTAAAAGTTGCATTAAATATTAATTGATATTTATTTTTTTTCATAAATTCAATAAAGTTACCAAAATTAATCATTTTATAAGGAAAAATATTATTTGTTATATTGTTTTGAATCACAAAAAAATCTTTATCTAATAAATTAAAAAAAGTTCTTGAGATAACTATAAATTTTGAGTTAAATTTAAACATTTCTGATAACAAGCTTTCATGATCATTTGAATACTGAATTGAACTACCAAAAAAAATTATATCAAATTTTTCCTCAGATATTTTGTTAATGTTGTCTACATAAGATATTTCATTCTTAAATTCATTTGGTATCTTGTTGAAAAACTTTTTAACAAAACTCTCTTTTTCAATCACTACTGAATAAATATTTTTATTTGTAGCATTTTTTATATAACTAAATATTGGATTGTCTCCACCACCATACTCAAGTATTGAAAAATTATTTTCAAGAATAGAAACTATGATTGGAATACAAGAATATTTATTCTCAAAGTCAATAAATTCTGGTTTAAGAAAAGTTTGGGTTTTTTTATCTTCTAGATCATCGTCGATATAATCAAGAATTTTTATTCCATTTTGCTTAATTTCCTTAATAGAGTCAAATTTTTTTATAAAAGTATATTCCTTTTTTGTTTTTAAAACTTTCTTTATAATTTTATATAAAAATGGTGGCAGCAAGTTTCTTAAAATTATTTTAAATATATTCATCTATTAATAATTTAAACTAGATTTTAACTAAGTTTAAGATTTATATTGTATATAAAGTGTATTTTTTAATTAAATATATACTTGTAAAAATAGAGGATTGTAATATATGAACTTCTTATTTTTAAATTAACACAAAATAAAATTATTTATGAAAAAAATTGGATTTGTTGGTCTTGGAAAGCTAGGTATGCCTTGTGCTGAAGCAATAGCAAAAAAAAAATACAGCGTATGTGGGTATGATGTAAATAAGGTTAAAAGTAAAAGCGTTAAAGTTTTAAATTCAATTAAAAAAGTTGTTGAAACTTCAGAAATAGTTTTCATAGCTGTTCCAACACCTCATATTAAAGAATATGATGGTAGTTTGCCTACATCCCATTTAAAACCAAAAGATTTTAATTATGATATTGTTAAAAAAGTCCTTAAGGAAATTAATCTCTATAGTAAACCCGAGCAAATTGTAGTTCTAATCAGTACTGTCTTGCCAGGTATAGTGAGATCAGAGCTCAGTAAACTTATTACAAATAATTACCTCGTATACAATCCTTACTTAATAGCAATGGGTTCTGTTGCGTGGGATATGCTGCACCCTGAGATGATAATCATGGGGAATAAGTCTGGGAAAAAAGATCATAGAATAAAAAAACTTTTAAGTTTTTATAAAACAATAATTGAGAATAATCCAAGATATGAATTTGGAACGTGGGATGAAGCTGAATGTATAAAAATATTTTATAATACTTTTATCAGTGCCAAAATAAGTTTAGTAAATATGATACAGGATGTATCCCTTAAATTAGGAAATATTAATGTAGATGTTGTTACTGATGCATTAAAAAATAGTACTCAAAGAATTATGGGTCCCAAATATATGACAGCAGGCATGGGTGATGGCGGAGCTTGCCATCCAAGAGATAATATCGCTCTAAGATTTTTAGCTAAGAAACTTAATTTAGGTTATGATTTATTTGATGCGATAATGGACTCGCGTGAAAAACAAGCAAAAAATATGGCAAAGTATTTAGTAAATTTATCAAAAAAAAATAAATTAGATATTTGTATTCATGGCAAAGCATATAAACCAGATGTGCCATACTTGGACGGGAGTTATAGTACACTGGTTGGGAGTTTTTGTTCTAAATTAGGAAAAAAAGTAATTTATGTTGACCCATTCTTTAAAAATAATATCAAAAGTATAAAGGGAGTTATTTTATTAGCTCATAATAGTAAGATAACATATCCTGAAAAAAATATTAAAAATAAGTTACAATATAAACAATACTGTGACTTTAAACCAGGTTCTATTGTTGTTGATCCATGGAGAAGATATACAACAAACAAAAAGATTAAAGTTATTTATTATGGAAATACTAGATAATCTTTTTTATAGAAAATCTCGTTAAGCAATGAACAAATTCCAATAAGTAAAAGAACAAGCCAACAACTTTAATACTACTGTCTCCTCTCTCTCTTTCAATATACTTTGTATTAATTTCCTTAATTTTGTAGTTGTTGTTTATTAACATAATCAAATTTTCTAAATGCTGAATTGGACTTTTGTAAATTATTTTTTTTTTAATTATTTTTTTAATGCACTCTCTCTTATAAAATCTATAAGAATTACTAAAATCACTTATTTTTTTACTTATTATTATCTGACAAACACGTGTACAAGAGTAACTTATTAGCATCCTTAATTTACTTCTTCCTTTTACAATAGATTTTGGATGATATTTAGAAGCTATTACTACATCATATTTTTCTAAAAAATTTAAAGCATGATTTATTTCTTTTGGATCATGAGCAAGGTCAGCATCTAAGTCTACTAATATTTTTACATCTGTATTTTTAATTAACCACTTGAAGCCAAGATTTGATGCAACACATCTCGTAGTAAGTTGAGAGCTATTTTTTCTTTCTTTTATAATATTATATTTAAAATTACGAAAGTATCTTTTAATATTTTTTATTGTTTGTTCATCATCACTTTTGTCCACAAAACATAATATAATTTTTTTTTTATTTAAATTCTTCTTTATGCTTAAGAATAATGGTTTTATATTCTTTGACTCATTCTTAGTAGGTATAACGATTCCTATTTTCATTTTTTTTTTGTGATTTTTTTATAGTAATATTCAGTAAAACCTTTAATAGCACCTAAAAATATAAAATTAAAATAGATTATATGAATAATTAAGTACAATAAGAAACTTATTTTTGTTTTTATAAATAAATTTTTGATAAAATCAAAGTCTAAAACTATAAAAAAAATTAATAAATAAATACTCCAGTTGTAATTAATTAAAAATAAAATTGTTATTAATATAGAAATAAAACTTAAAAAAGCATTTTTATTACTTTTAAAAAGATCTATCTCAACTTCATTTCTCAATTTTTTAGTTGTCCATATTCCAGTTCTATAGAAAACATTACTGAAGAGTGAAAAGTTTTTATGATGGTAATGATCTACTTTTATATTTTCTGCAAAATCCATTTTTATATTACTTGCATAAATGTTTTTCTGAAACTCCTCATGTTCCATAATAAAACTATATTCGCCCATTTCTGGCCAACCTTTTAATTTTTGAAAAATAGTCTTATTAAATAATGCAGCATAACCGTAAAAAGGGATCTTAATATTTTTGTTTGTCTTATTTTTATTCACTAATAAGTCGGTTTGGAAAGACTCTTTATAACCTTTGTATTTTGCAAATATATTGTTAGATCTTTCATCCCTGGTAGGAAAATTTAATATTTCTGGTTTGAATTCAATTATATAATTTTCAAGTTTTTTAATAAAATTTTCTTCAATTATAATATCACTATCTAAAAATAATATGTAATCTCCACTTGCATGAGTTGCTCCAAAATTTCTTATACCATTCGCATAAAGTTTTTTTGATGATTTAATAATTTTTGCATTATCGTATTTAAAATCAAAATTATCACATGGAATTATTAATTCATGATCATTTTTTTGTTTTACTATTTTTCCCAAACATTCTCTAACAACATCATTATCTACATGACATGGTACTATTATAGAAATTTTCATTTAAATTAATTAAACCAACAATTTCGCAAGTGTTCTTATTGTCAATTTTGGGTTAAAAGCAACATCATTTGATTTTGCACATTCAAATGTGCAAAAACATTTTTTATCTTTTATCCACTTTATTCTATCTTGGGCCTCTTTTGCTTTTAAAAGGGTTTGACAATTGAAGTCATAATCTTTCAAGTTTCCAAAAGTAGATGACTGGTCAGGATGGATCGTGTGCAAAATTTCACATGGAGATGCATTCCCGTCCTGATATATTACCATAAACTTTCTACCTGCAGTACAGTAGTATTTGAAACTTTTTTTTAAAAATATTCTTTCAATCTCAGTATACATCGTATGTCTTAAATTTGTTATTAGTTTGTGTTCTAGCTTTTCATGTTTTTTATCTCGATCTTTTATATATTTGTAAATTTTGGAAACTACATCAATAGGTATATTGTCAGCATCATCTTCTTTCGTTATTCCACGCGTAAGTGTTGTAGTATGATGATCTGGATCTAATTCTGATTGTACTAATTTTGCAAATTCAAAAAACTTATCATAATTAAATTTTGAAACAGTAGTATTTATATCGACATGTAAATTATCAAATTCTTTCTTTAATTCTTTAAGAGAAAAAAAAGTCGTAATTGCATTGTCATAACTTTTTTCAACTCCTCTGATTTTATTATGTACATCTTTTATTCCATCTATACTTACACAAAGTCTAAAACTTGTATCTTTATTTTCAGATAAGATTTTTCTTACCATACCGATTACTCTATCTGTTAACATTCCATTTGTTATAATGCTACATTTTGCAACTTTTGAAATATCACAAAAGGTTTTTACAACTTCTGGAAGATCTTTTCGAAGCGAAGGTTCTCCTCCTGTTAAACTTAATTGGAGTAAATTTGGAAGTGATGTGGCAATTTTTTTAATTTCCTCAATGCTTAATTGAATAGTTTTTTTTTGCATCGAGTCCCAATAAAAGCACATGTTACATCTTAATTGACAAATGTTATTTACATAAAAAGTCAAGTAAGAAATTTTATTTGGGTTAGATAATCCGTACAAATAATTACTAATTATTCTTTTCATTTATAAATTTTTTTATAATACAATAAATTAATATTAACAACATTATTATAGATATAATAATCGAAAAACGAAATTTAGAGTTGTCGTAATATAAGACTAAAGAGTAATTACCAGGGGGCAACTCAACTCCCTTAAAAAATAAATTTGTTTTATAAATTTTGCCAACTTTTCCATTAATTAACAATTTCCAATTATCATCATACAAGTCAGAAATTACCAAAAAGTTAGTGTCATTAGATTTATAATTAATATTTATTTTTCCATTTTTTACTTTTTTAATAAAAATTTCACCTTGAGCAGAATATTCTTTATTAATTAAATGTGAATTTTGTTTTCCAATATAAGCATAACTTGAATTAATTTTTTCATTTAAAAATTTTTCTGGATTTTCTTCAATAAGTTTTTTTGGTAAATAGAAATATGGCAATGGATCAATTAAGTTAAACAAATATATTTTGTTTTGAAATAGGATATCAAATTCATTCATTTGATTTGGGAAATCTTTTTTTAAATTTGTTGCAGATACAATTAGATTAATTGATAGGTTGTTCAATAATACCGTGTCTAAATCTGAAATATATGGATATTGTAAGGATCTATAGTTTAACTTCATATCCTTCTTGTCAACTATAAGGTCCTGTATTTTTTTGCTATTAAAACTTGTTACTCTCGAAAAAGAATTAACAGGTGGAGATCTATAGCCATAATATTGTGATTTATCAATATTATGTCTTTTTATCCAATTCTTAAGTTTATTTGTATCAATATTTTTTATGTTTAAATTATACTTATTAACTTCATTGACAAAAATACTTCTGTCTGTTTTTTTTAATACTTTTCTTAAGCCATCAATATCCCATACAGACTTATTTTTTTGTAAGGGTGCGAAGTGTTTTGAATGAAAGAACGTAGTTATAATAAATAAAATTAGAAAGTAAAATTTAAAGTTTTTAAAATTTATAAATTTCTTTTGGTAAAAAAGTAAAATTAAGATAGATCCTGTATAATAGAAAAATAAACTTAAATCTTTTACATTTTTAAACCTATTAAAATATTCTAATAAAATTTGAGCTATTATTTTATTGTCAATTTTAAATAATTCATACTGACTACCCTCAATTAAATTTAAGAAAAAAATTACTATATGCTGATTTGTATAGCTATCAAAAATAATTAGAAGCATTAATAGCATAAAAATTAAAATTATATTTTTATAAATCTTAATACCTCGATTAATTTCTAAGGATTTATTGGAAATTATTATACTGATTAATAAAATTTGAATTACAAATATTTCTACATATACTTTTGACCACGGATATACTGATATAAAGATTGTATTTATTGAGCCATATGAAATGAAAAGATTACTTAAAAGCGCATGAATTGTATAAATTAATAACGAATAAACACATAAAAATTCCCAAAAATTTTTTTTTTTATTAAAAAAAAGTGACAAGAAAAAAATGTTAATTATTAGTGGTAAGTTACTAAACCAGCCATAATTAGGTGTTAAGTTTTTATCAGGAAATAAAATATTCTTTTTATTATAAATATTCCCAAATAATATATTAAATATATCTGTAAAAAATTGTCTAAAATCTAAAGTTGATGTTATCTCAAAATAATGGCTAGACCTATCATATTCACCTGACAATGAATAATAAATAGTTGGATAAAAAATCCATAGACTAGTTAAAAATAAAATTATTTTACTTAAAAAAATTATTTTTAAAGCATCCTTTATGAATAAAATTTTTTCTTGAAAATAAAGAAAATATAAAAATATAAATAATATGGAGTAAAAAAAATTTTGTTGAATAGCAATAGCTCCTCCTAAATTAAAAATAATAAAAAGATTTAAAGAATAAATTAAAATGTAGTTATTTTTTTTACTTTGAAAATATTTAAATAACACAATAGACGATATAGATACACCTGATGCAATCATCATCCATTGGGTTAAATAAAAAAACTCATTTTTAAAAGAAGCTAAAAAAAAAATTGATGAAATTAATATTTTATTAAATTGATTTAAATTTTTGTTAATAAAACTTATTAAAAGATAAATAGAAAATGAACAATATGTAACTAAAAAAAGATATACTATATGGTGAATTAATAACTTGTTATCTATTGGCAATTGAAAAAATAAATTTATAATTGACCAAGAATGAAAACTAGGATCTCCTGCTAAAAAAGTTTGACCTACACCAGTATTAAATCTCCATCCAGATAAATCATTTTCTAATCTGTAATCATAGATTGAATAAATATCTTCTTCAAAAGGTAAAAAAAAATTATAATCTAAAAATAATTGATAATTCACCAAAATAGCTATTAAAAAAAGAATGATAAAGATACTTAAATTACTATTTTTGAATTTTGATATAATCATTTATTAATAAGTTTTTATAAATATTAGTTAATTAATTTACCAAACTTACTTTGGCAATAGATCCATCTAATTCCATAAAAAGAATGAAATTTTTTGATTTTTTTATGTAAATCATATCCCTTATCCTGTCACCAATAATAGTGTAATGATGGTCTATAAACTTAAATTTTCCATATTCATCTTTCTTAAGTTTCATTTTATGAAAAGATCTTCTTCCGTCTTTTTCTGAGTAACCTAATGAGGTAAAATAAACTGTGTAATAATTTTTATCCTCAATGATAAAATTATTTTCTAAAATAATTTGTGTAATTGCAATTGAAGGAACAAAATATTTAATTGGTTCTATAAAATTATTTTGTTTGTGATTTTTATGTAATTTACAGGCTTTGGTTATTTTCTTTTCGTATTCTTCATTTGTTGGGTAATGTTCACCATATGATGCTGTTCCCCAACCATAATTTTTTATTTCTTTATCATTATTATCTGATAAATAGTTTATATTTATTTCATCTCCACCTTTTGGACCATGCTCAGTAGAGAAAATAATATTTTCTCCTGGATCATAAAAAATCCCTTGTTGATTTCTATGTCCTTTTGAAATTATTTTATAACTTCCATCAATTTCATTAATTGAGATTATCTTTCCTGCTAAATGATCGTCATCTTGGGCATAATTTTTTGCTAATTTGCCACAAGATCCATAATCTCCTATAGTTAATAATATTTCATTATCTTTATATTTGTCCATTATGGTACCAGCAGAATTAGTAAATATAGGCATACATTCATTCATTGAAAAAAATTTTTTAAAGTCTAATTTTTCTTCTGAATATTTTGAAACATAAATTTCTGAAAAAAAACAATTATCCTTATTAGGATTGAATGGTATATTTTTACTTCTCCAGTTGGTTAGAGAAACATAGACATTAGACCCTTTTATCATTATATCTTTGAATGGAGTTTCAGACCAAGCTATATAGTCCTTGTTAACAAAATCATCTAAATTTGTTTCAATTTTTTTGAGACTTATTTTTTTACTCGAAATTTCAAATTTTTTTTGAATAAATATTTCCCCATGGCCTGATATCATGAATAGATGATCCTTGTGATATTCTAGAGAAGCTCTTTTACCTATAAATTTAATTAATGGGTTTGAAAAAATTTCAATTTTAATTTTATTATTTCCTAAATTTTTAGTTTCTTCTTTTATGTGATGAAAATTTAAGTTTTGTATTCCATCAATTTTAATTATTTCAATAAGTTCATTAAATTGTTTTTCTTTATCTTCTAATTTAGATATTAAATTATCATTATTAGCTTTAAGATCTTTTAGTTGTTTATATTTTCCTAATATTTTATCATAAAAGTTAATAAAAAAAAAAAGGACTACTAAAAATAAAATAGATATAACCAATATATATGCCCTCTTCATAGTTTTGCTTTTAAATTTGAAATATCTATAATTTGATCGTTGTACACTGAATATCCTATTTTTTTTGTTTTAGAGTATGAACGAACATATTTTGTTTTTAAAAATTTTGCAACAAGCTGACCTGTAGTAAATCCATAATAATCATAAGGAACAATCTCATGAAGCAATTTTAAATTTTTTGAAAAAAGTGAATTTAGTACAAGTTGAGTACCAAGGGCAGAAAAAATTTTTTTACTATTTTGAATTAATTTAATTGTTGAAATAATTGGTAAGTAACCTGGTTTAATAACATTTAATTTAGGATATTTTTTAGCAATAGTTTTTACAGCTAATTTTTCATTTAGCATTTTTCTTCTATTTCTAGTTTTATCAGCTCTTGCAATATATACTTCATTAAACTTAATATTTGAAATTCCAATTTTTTTATGAATTTTTTTTGTTAGTAGTTTGATTGAGTCTATAAGAAGTAGCTCACCTACAGTAGCCTCTAAAAATAAACAATTTTCAGTATAAATAATTTGATTACATTTATAAAATTCTATTCTTTCATCCTTATCAATAATTTTTATGATTTGTTTAAAAATTTTATTTTCTGGTAAGTAAATTTTTTTGTTTTTACATATATTGTTGTCTAAAATATAATTAGTTAGACTTAATATTTCTGAATAGAAATGCCATGGATTGTATGAGGAAATATGACAAAAAATAATTGAATTTTTTATTATTTTCTTTTTATCGTATTTAAATTTTTTTTTTTTAAAAAGATTAAGTTTCCCATATGAGAGTTCAGCGCTAATTCTTGGTTCATTAGATAAGCAAAGCACATAATCAAAACTACATAAAAAAAAAGCTTTTTTTGATTTAATTAATGGTAAGTAAGCTCCTTTACCATCTTTTTCAGCAAATGATTTTCTAAAAATTGATTTTGTCCACCTATACGGTGCGTTATCATCAGATTCTATATATCTTGTTTCATAAGAATATTTAATGGAGAGTATCTTTTGGTAAATCGATTGGTAAATGAATTTATTAATTGTTTTAGTCTCCAAATTCGAGGATTTTACAAAGTTATTAAATTCTTTATAAAATTTATTAAATATTTTTTGCATAAAAGAAATATCTACTATAAACGGGATTTAAATTAATACAAAGACATTCATTGGAAAATAGAACTTGGATGTTTATATTTTTTTATTTTATTGTTGATAGGAATTAAGAATAAAGTTTAAAAAGACTAATGGAATTACTTTCTAGATTATTAAATTATTTTATAATCTGACTTAAATATATGATGATAAAAAAGTTAAATCTTGTTGAAATATTATTTATACTATTACCCATAAGTTTAATAACTGGACCATTTCTTCCAGACCTTTCTATTTCAATTATTAGTTTAATTTTTTTGTTTAACTTCAAGTCTAATTTACATATTAAATATTTTAAAAATTTATTTTTCTATTTTTTCTTTATATTTAATATTTATTTAATTTTTATTTCTTTTTTTTCTAGTGAAATATTGCAATCTTTAAAAATTTCAGTTTTTTATTTTAGGTTTTATATTTTTTCATTAGCTGTCTGGTTAATTCTAGACAATAATGAAAAAGTTTTAAGATATTTTTTTTATTCATTATTATTTTCATTTTTAATTCTTCTATTTGATGGTTTTTTTCAATATATTTTTGGTTTTAATATTTTTGGGTGGGATATTCATACAGGTCCTCGTGTAAGCAGTTTTTTTAAAGAAGAATTAATTCTTGGAAGCTATTTATCTAGATTAATCCCATTACTTTTTGGCTTATGTTTATTATTCTATGAAAACGATAAAAAAATATTTTATTCTCTAAGTTTTTTATTACTTGTTTCCTCTGAAACACTTACTTTTTTAAGTGGAGAAAGGTCTGCATTTTTTTACATAAACTTATCATGTCTATACTTAATTATATTATTAAATAAGTATAATTATTTAAGGTTAATTTCTTATGCGTTATCAATTTTAATAATATTTTCTATAATAATTTTATCACCTCATAGTAAAGATAGAATAATTGATCAAACAATCTCTCAAACAGGAATTATGAGTGATGAAAAAGTATTATTTTCTAAAGAACATGAACAAATTTTCAGAACAAGTTGGAAATTATTTAAAGAAAACAAGATGACAGGTATTGGTCCAAACAATTTCAAAAGCAACTGTAAAAAATATTTAAAGGAAAATTCTGACGATTTTAGATGTTCCTCGCATCCTCATAACACATACTTAGAAATTTTAACTGAAACTGGAATTATAGGTTTTATTGCTATATCTGGTTTATTTATTTTTTTGAGTTTTAATTTGTTAAAGCACTTGTACAATAAGTTCGCTAATAAAAATATTGAAACTTTTTCTAACTTTGAGTTATGCCTTTTGTTGTGTTTCTTTATAAGTCTTTTTCCATTAATCCCAACAGGTAGTTTTTTTAATAATCACCTATCAATTATTTATTTCTTACCAGTGGGAATTTTTTTGTGGGCAATCAATAATAAAAATTACTCTTCAAAAAAACTATAGTTATCAATTGGATACAATGATGGTGTGATTGTTAGAATATCAATTCTATTTTTAAGTTTCTTATAAACTTTCAAAGTCTCTTGCATTTCATTATTTAGGTAATAATTATTACTATACCCATCAAACCCAGCAAGATATATTTTTTCAGCTTTTCCAATATTACAAAGTGTTAATGCATATGAAAAAGCTAGATTATTTGGCATTGAATATTGAGATTTATTAAAATTAAATTTTCCATGAGTTATTTTACATGAAAAACTGCGAATTTTTTTTTTAAAAAATTTGTGTTTTGGGTCATCAAAATAAACATTTTTTGGAATATAAATAAATTTTTTAAAAAATTTGTAATTAACAGAGTCCATTAGATATCTGGATTTATCCGCCACAACCATTCCGTCAACTTTACTAATAAATTTAGATTGATAATTTAAAATTAAAACAATTGGCTTTTTTTCTTTAATAAATTTATCTATTTCATTTGAGTATTCATTGATATTTGGACCACCACCTATTATTAAAATTTTTTTCTGAAAACACCAATTTAATAAGGCCCATTTTTTTTTATCATTATTTTTAACTTCTTTTGTATAAATTTCATTCAGTAAATCTTTATTATAAGAAGTTGAAGGAATATTTTTTATGTGATTAATAGTTTTTAAAATATTATTTTTTGTATATCTATCATCACTTAACATCTCCTGAATAAATGTGGGATGGATATTATTTTTTGCAGCAAGATGATAAAATAAATTTTGTCCCCATTTACATTTTTCTTTAAGTTCTTGAAACTCATTAACTGCAAGATGATATATTTCCTTTAAATTATAATTTTTTTTATATTTTTCTTTTAATTCTGGCAGCAAAATTTCTGTTTCAGCATTCCCAGCACCTCTACCCATCCCGCATATGGTTGAGTCTACCCATGTTACTCCATTATCAATTGCGGCTATGCAGTTATCTATTGCTTTACCTTGGTTATTATGTGTGTGAATACCTATTTGATTTTTCCAATTTTTTTTAATTATTTTAACAATCCTTATAACTTCTTTTGGCATCATATTGCCTAATGAGTCAGCAAAATATAATACGTCTATTTTTTTAAATGAAGCTAGTAATTTTACGGCATTATTAATTTCGTTTTCATTTTTACCACCACACTGCATTAAATTGATAGCAACGAGATATCCCTTTTTTTTTATAATTTTTATTATTTGTTCTAATTTATCAATATCCTTAAAGTGTGTCGCAAATCTAATTAGGTTTACTTTAGAATTCTTTTTATCATTTAACAAAAGATTTAATGTTTTTTTAATACCAATTTTTGAGTCTAAAATTTCTTTTGTATCAATCATAATTGCAATTTTACAATTCTTATTAATATTTAACTTAGTTAAAAGTTTATCGGTGGTATATGAAAATGATCCCAAGCCTTTTTTTTTAAAACTTCTAAATCCTATTTCTACGTATTCAATTTTAGATGAATTTAAAGCGTTAATATATTTTTTGACAACATGATCTTCAAAAATCCAGTTATTATAGTAGCCACCATCTCTTAGCGTACAATCAAGAACATTTAGCTTTGGTTTAATAAATCTCATTAAGTTTTTTTATTATCATATTTTTTTAAATGTAAATTAAGTAAGATAAAGTTGTGATTAAATATATCCAAATTAACAATTTTTTAAATTGTTAATTTTTTTAAAGATATAAACTAATTTAGGTTTTGCTTATTTTTTATATACTGATAGAGCAGTTTTTGACAAAGAGTAAGGATATTAAAAGTATATTTAAATATTGTTAAATTTATTATTAGAAAAATGTTATTAAATAATTATAAAGTTATAAAGTGATAAAAAAAATAGCTTTAATATTTGGTATTAATGGACAGGATGGATCTTACTTATTAAGATTTTTAATTAAAAAAAAGTATAAGGTATTTGGAGTTATAAGAAGAAGTTCTAATTTTAATACACAAAGAATTGATGATGTTTATAATGACTCTAAAGCAAAGAATTCCTTTAAATTATTATATGGAGATGTAACAGATAGTTTATCAGTTGTACAAATTATTCAAAAAATAAAACCTGATGAAATATATAATTTAGCAGCTCAATCACATGTCAAGGTATCATTTGAAGTACCAGAGTACACTGCTCAAGTAGATGGCCTTGGAGCATTAAGAATCTTAGAAGCAATTAAATTACTTAATTTTAAAAAAACTAAATTTTACCAAGCTGGAACTTCAGAAATGTTTGGAAAAAGTCTGCCTCCACAAAATGAACTTACAAACTTTCAGCCACAAAGTCCATATGCTGCAGCAAAACTATATGCTCATTGGATTACAGTTTGCTATAGAGAGTCTTATAAATTATTTGCATGTAATGGTATATTATTTAATCACGAAAGTCCTCTTAGAGGTGGAACATTTGTTACTAAGAAAATAATCAGCGGACTTTGTAAAATAAAATATAAAAAACAAAATGTATTATATTTAGGAAATCTATACTCTAGAAGAGACTGGGGTTATGCAAAAGATTATGTAGAGAGCATGTGGAAAATGTTACAAAAGAATAAACCTGATGATTATGTAATTTGTAGTGGAAAAAGTTATTCAGTTAAAGAATTCATTAATATGGTAGCTAAAGAACTTAAGATGAATATTATTTGGAAGGGCAAGGGGTTAAAAGAAGTCGGATTTTTTAATAAAAAACCAATAATTAAAATTGATAAAAAATATTTTAGGCCATTAGAAGTAAATCACTTAAGAGGTAATGCTATGAAAGCACGAAAAATTTTAAAATGGAATCCAAAAAATAGTATAAAAAATTTAATTAAAAAGATGATAAATTTTGAAAAAAATGAAATTCAAAACAGCTAAAATTTTCTTAGCTGGTCACAAAGGTCTTGTAGGTTCCTCCGTTCTAAGATTATTAAAAAAAAAAAAATATAAAAATATTTATACAATTGATAAAAAAAAAATGCACCTCACAATTCAATTACATGTTCTATGATATTTAAAAAAAAATAAACCAGATAATGTTATAATTTGTGCTGCTAAAGTCGGT
>Ga0181553_10001165_pt1 | contig 23439 bp, 20 predicted proteins | sample 011ome_17_FD_133753 | JGI IMG/M metagenome (GOLD analysis project Ga0181553, IMG submission 133753) | Coastal salt marsh microbial communities from the Groves Creek Marsh, Skidaway Island, Georgia - 011502XT metaG (megahit assembly) | ecosystem: Environmental > Aquatic > Marine > Intertidal...
CGCTTGTCGATGGCTTTTAGAATCGCAGCAGCAGCTTGATCTGGGCTGGTGATCGCCATGGTATCAAAGTTGGCGGCCGCCTGCTCTGAATTTGTGTCTTCATCGCGAATCACGGCGGACCGCGCGATGTTCGTTTTGATGCCGCCAGGGTGCACACAACATACGTGGATCCCGTCCCCCTCGATCTCTTGACGGAGGGCTTCGGTATAGCCTCTAACTGCGAACTTCGATGCGTTGTATGCCGATTGGGAGGGTACGCCAATAATGCCAAAAATAGAGGAAATATTAACTAAGTGTGCGTTCTTTGATTCGCGCAAGGCGGGCAAGAAGGCTTTGCAACCGTGCACTACGCCCCAGAAATTGATATCCATAACTCGCGCTAGGTCTTCGTTACTTTGATTTTCCGCGCGTGATATCAAAGCGACGCCGGCGTTATTGATCAGGATGTCGACGCCTGAAAAGTGGGCAAGGATTTGGTCTCGCCAAGCGCATACGGCATCAAAATCGGAAACGTCGACCTGACTGATGCTGACTCGTTCATCTGGTAGCTTGAGTTCAAGCTTAAGCTGTTCAAGAGCGGCCAAGTTGACGTCTGAAAGTGCGACGCTATAACCCCGCTTGGACGAGGCGTGCGCCAGTGCCCGACCAATGCCGCTGCCCGCGCCGGTGATTGCAATGGTTATATTTGGCATGACGTTCTCCTTGTTATTTTTGACCCGCTACTCTATCATGCGCGGTCAAATGTACGAGCACAATTTTATCCATTTGAGTGTCTGTAGCCCGAGCGTGGCCTTTCACCCAGTGGACACAAAAAAGCGAGGTCTGGGTAACCGATCTCGCTTTTTTTGAGCCCGCATACTCTACAGAAGCGTCACAAAAAATCAGGAGGTGTCTTTGTCCACGCCAGCCATACTCGCCCTTGAAAACGGCCGTGTTTTTCGTGGGGAAGCGATAGGAGCAAACGGCTCTGTCGTTGGAGAAGTGGTTTTTAATACCGCGATGACAGGCTATCAAGAGATCCTAACCGACCCCTCTTACGCCAAACAAATAGTTACTCTTACATACCCTCACATCGGCAACACTGGCTGTAACAGCGAAGACGAGGAATCCAATGCCGTGTGGGCACAAGGTTTGGTTATTCGTGACTTGCCTCTTTTGGCCAGCAACTATCGTTCAGAAGAAGATCTCTCAAGCTACTTGAAACGCCACAATATTTTGGGCATTGCTGAGATCGACACCCGTGCGCTGACTCAAGTTCTGCGCGAACAGGGCGCTTTGGCGGGCTGTATCATGGCGGGTGAGGATATCGATGAAAATGCAGCCCTAGCCCAAGCAAGAAGCTTTGCGGGTCTAAAAGGCATGGATTTGGCGAAAGAAGTAACCACCTCTGAGACCTTTGAATGGAGCGCGGGAAGCTGGGTTTGGAACCATGGCTTTACGTCGCTTGACGAGATCGGCGAGCGTTTCCACGTGGTGGCGTACGATTTTGGAGCCAAACGTAACATTTTGCGCATGCTAGTTGATCGCGGCTGTCGCTTGACCGTGGTGCCAGCTAAAACGCCCGCAAGCGAGGTGTTGGCGATGAATCCCGATGGTGTGTTCTTGTCGAACGGCCCCGGTGACCCAGAGCCATGTGACTATGCGATCAGTGCAATTCAACAGATCTTGGAAACCGATCTGCCGGTGTTTGGCATCTGTTTGGGGCACCAGTTACTGGGCCTCGCCAGTGGTGCAAAAACGCTTAAGATGAAGTTTGGCCACCATGGTGCAAACCACCCAGTGCAGGATCTGCGCACTAAGACCGTTATGATCACGAGCCAAAACCATGGATTTGCGATCGATGAAAACGATATGCCTGAGTGCATTGAAGTCACTCACGTTTCACTGTTTGATGGCTCTGTGCAGGGTATTCACCGCAAAGATAAGCCCGCGTTCAGCTTTCAGGGGCACCCTGAGGCCAGCCCAGGTCCGCATGACGCCGCCCCTCTGTTTGACCATTTTATCGACCTGATGACAGCCCGTAAGGAAAGATAAGCCAAGATGCCAAAACGTACCGACATAAGCAGTATTTTAATCTTGGGCGCTGGTCCGATCGTGATCGGCCAAGCCTGCGAGTTTGACTACTCTGGCGCACAGGCCTGTAAGGCGCTTCGAGAGGAAGGGTATCGCGTGATTTTGGTTAACTCTAACCCTGCTACCATCATGACGGACCCGACCATGGCCGATGCAACTTATATCGAGCCAATTGAATGGGAAACCGTGTCGCGCATTATTGAGAAGGAACGGCCAGATGCGCTCTTGCCCACGATGGGCGGTCAGACCGCATTGAATTGCGCTCTGGATCTCGACAAGCACGGTGTTCTTGAAAAATTCAATGTCGAGATGATCGGCGCCACGAAAGAAGCCATTGATAAAGCGGAAGATCGCCAATTGTTCGACGATGCAATGAAGCGCATAGGTCTAGGGACGCCTCGTGCCTCTACCGCCCGCTCTATGGACGAAGCTTTTATTATCCTAGAGGACATCGGTCTTCCCTGTATCATCCGACCCTCGTTTACTATGGGCGGCTCTGGCGGTGGTATCGCCTATAACCGTGAAGAGTTTGAAGAAATCTGTATCCGTGGTTTCGATCTCTCGCCTACTCATGAGCTCTTGATCGACGAAAGCTTGATCGGTTGGAAAGAATACGAGATGGAGGTTGTGCGCGACAAGAACGACAACTGTATTATCGTATGCTCTATTGAAAACTTCGACGCGATGGGCGTGCACACGGGTGACAGTATCACCGTTGCACCAGCGCAGACGCTGACTGACAAAGAAATGCAAATCATGCGCGATGCATCTCTGGCCGTTTTACGTGAAATTGGCGTAGAAACGGGGGGCTCCAACGTGCAGTTTGGTCAGGATCCCAAAACCGGCCGTTTCGTAATTATCGAAATGAATCCCCGCGTTTCGCGCTCCTCGGCGCTGGCCTCAAAAGCCACGGGTTTCCCGATTGCGAAGGTGGCGGCGAAGCTGGCTATTGGTTACACCCTGGACGAACTCCAAAACGATATTACCGGTGGCTCAACGCCGGCGTCTTTTGAGCCTGCGATTGACTACGTGGTTACCAAAATTCCTCGTTTTGCGTTTGAGAAATTCGATACTGCGAATGCGCGCCTTACCACGCAAATGAAGTCGGTGGGCGAAGTGATGGCGATTGGTCGTACATTCCAGGAGTCGATGCAAAAAGCCATGCGCGGTCTTGAAGTCGGTTCAGCGGGCTTCGAGCACAAAATGGATGTGTCGAACCCCGACATGCGCGACGAATTGGTGAATGAGTTGACCAACCCAGGCGCAGAGCGTCTTTGGTACATTGGTGATGCCTTCCGTGCCGGTATGAGCGTTGAGGAAGTTTACAAGCTGTCCGGTGTTGACCCTTGGTTTTTGGTGCAAATTGAAGACATTATCCGTACCGAGGATTCTTTAAAAACACGCGCACTTGAAGAGCTTGACGCCAAAACAATGTGGCGTTTAAAGCGGAAGGGTTTCGCGGACAAGCGTCTAGGCGTGCTGCTGAACAAGACCGAGGCCGAGGTGCGTGACTACCGTCAAGGTATGGATATCCGCCCCGTGTATAAGCGGGTCGATACCTGCGCCGCTGAGTTCGCGTCCGCTACCGCCTACCTGTACTCGACCTATGAAGAAGAGTGCGAAGCACGGCCGAGTGATCGTAAGAAAATCGTCGTCCTCGGTGGCGGGCCAAACCGTATTGGCCAAGGCATTGAGTTTGATTATTGCTGCGTGCATGCGGCACTCGCGATGCGCGAAGACGGTTATGAAACCATCATGGTTAACTGTAACCCTGAAACCGTATCGACAGATTACGACACATCGGATCGATTGTTCTTTGAGCCAGTTACGATTGAAGACGTGCTCGAAATTATCGATTTAGAAAAGCCTGTGGGTGTGATTGTGCAGTTCGGTGGCCAGACGCCCTTGAAATTAGCGCGCGCCTTAGAGGCTAAAGGTGTGCCTATTATTGGTACAACGCCCGATGCGATCGACCGTGCGGAAGACCGCGAACGGTTCCAGAAAATGATTCAAAAATTGGGTCTCAAACAGCCCGCGAATACGACCGTTCGATCAGTCGAAGAGGCGCTTGAGGCTGCGGCGTCTATCGGTTACCCATTGGTTGTTCGTCCATCTTATGTGTTAGGTGGCCGCGCCATGGAAATCGTGTTCCGCGAAGAAGATTTGTTGCGCTATATGAAAACGGCTGTGTTGGTATCAGAGGACTCGCCTGTTCTCTTGGATAGCTTCTTAAGCGCCGCGATTGAGGTTGATATCGATGCCGTGAGCGATGGCAAAACGGTTGTGATTGGCGCCATTATGCAGCACATCGAGCAGGCTGGTGTGCACTCGGGTGACTCTGCATGTGCTTTGCCACCCTACAATTTGGATCCCGCTGTACAAGATGAAATGCGAGAGCAAGTCAAACAAATGGCGCTGGAACTCGGTGTGGTTGGTTTGATGAACGTGCAGTTGGCTTGGCAAGACAACGAGATCTATGTGATCGAGGTTAACCCGAGAGCGTCTCGAACGGTACCGTTTGTATCGAAATGTATTGGCGAGTCTCTGGCCAAGGTTGCGGCACGCTGCATGGCGGGTCAAAGCCTTGAATCACAGGGTTTCACGAAAGAAATCGTGCCGCCTTACTTCTCGGTTAAAGAGGCGGTACTGCCCTTTAACAAGTTCCCAGGCGTAGACCCTATCCTGGGCCCAGAGATGAAGTCGACGGGTGAGGTAATGGGTACCGGCGCGACCTTTGCGGACGCCTTCGCCAAGGCGCAACTCGCGGCCGGCGGCAACGCGCCGCGAGAAGGGACCGTATTGATCAGTGTTCGCGATGTGGACAAGCCGGGTGCCGTTAAGGTCGCCCAGAGTCTGGCCAGTATTGGCTACAAGGTCGCGGCTACGGCAGGTACGGCCGACGCCCTGGAGGCGGCCGGTTTGACAGTCGAGCGAGTTAATAAAGTGAGCGAGGGTCGCCCTCACATCGTTGATTTTGTAAAGAATGACCAGGCGTCGCTCATCATCAACACCACAGAAGGTCGCAGAGCTATTTTGGATTCAGCACCGATTCGTGCAAGTGCAGAAGCGCACCGAGTGTTCTACACTACAACCTTAGCTGGCGCGGAGGCGGTTTGTATGACCTTATTACAGGAAGACGACAAGCAAGTAAGACGCCTGCAAGATCTGCATGGGAGTCTCGCTGTATGAACAAGGTGCCAATGACCAAAACGGGCGAAGCCGCCCTACGTGAAGAACTAGAGCGTCTGCGCAAGGTTGAGCGCCCGCGCATTGTGAATGCGATTGCTGAAGCTCGAGAGCACGGAGATCTTAAAGAGAACGCCGAATACCACGCTGCACGAGAGCAGCAGAGTTTCGTGGAAGGTCGAATTATGGATATCGAGTCCAAACTTTCTTTCGCGCAGGTAATAGACGTTACGACTATCCCGCATACCGGCAAAGTGATTTTCGGCACCACGGTTGATCTGATTAACTTAGCGAACGATGCCGAAGTGACCTACCGTATTGTGGGAGACGATGAGGCGGATGTTAAGCAGAACCGCATTTCGATTAGCTCACCGATCGCTCGTGCGTTGATTGGAAAAGAAGAAGGCGACGTCGTTGTGGTCAAAGCACCGAGCGGCGATATTGAGTACGAAATTGATCAGGTGCGGCACGAGCCCTAGGCTTGTGCTGTCCGAATCAAATTAGAGAGTTTTGGATTGGGCTTGGTGCTTCGGCGCAACAGCAGCGCCGTATTGCCAATCACTTGAACCAATTCGGCTTTAAGTGCTGAGCAGAGTTCGTTAATAAGAGCCTGCTTTTCGTCTCGATCCATAGCCGCCAATTTGATCTTAATGAGTTCATGATCGGATATGGCACGCTCCGCTTCGGCCACCACGCCCTCGCTGAGTCCTGCGCCCGCGATGGTGACAACCGGTTTTAGGCTGTGGCCTATGGCTCGGTACTGCTTCTTCTCAATGTTTTTCATGGCAAATCAATTTGTCAAAGACGGCTGCGGATGATACACAGGTCCGCTATGCAATAAAATGGTTTTACAGGCCTATGGCGAAAAAGAAATCATCCAGTAAAGCGTGGCTTAAAGAGCATCGCGACGACGTTTTTGTGCAGCGAGCACAAAGAGAGGGTTATCGCTCGCGCGCCTGCTACAAGCTGCTGGAACTCAATGAACGCGATCGTTTGATCAGGCCCGGTATGAGGGTTGTGGATCTCGGTGCGGCGCCCGGAGGCTGGTCGCAGGTCGCGGGTTCGCTCGTGGGCGCAAAGGGGCGTGTCATTGCCACTGATATACTGCCCATGGATACGCTCGAGGATGTGGAGTTTATCCAGGGTGACTTTACAGAAGACGCCGTATTTGATGCTTTGCTGGAGGCCATCGGTGACCATCCGGTCGATTTGGTCATGTCCGATATGGCCCCCAATATGAGCGGCGTAGCGGCGGTTGATCTACCCAGGGCGATGTATTTGGTTGAACTCGCTGTTGATATGGCGACTCGGGTGCTTGCCCCGAAAGGTGCCTTTGTCGCTAAAGTATTCCAAGGCGAGGGGTTTGATGAGCTGTTCCGCACTTTGAGAGAACAGTATGCGACGGTGCTGACGCGTAAGCCGGAGGCGTCTCGACCTCGATCTAGAGAGGTCTATATCGTGGCGAAAGAGTTTAAAGGCGCTTGAAAATCCGATAAAGAACCCAATAACGTAACTATAGCCGGTGAGTGCGTTGTTTGAGCTTGCCCTATAGTGGAGTATTCGCGGCTGTCTTTTGGTTCGTTTGCTGGGCGCAACTGTTAAATAGCCCGTAAGGCGCTATACTCTGCGAGCTAATGTTTGCGCTCTTCATTGAAGGGCGGAGCCGATCGGATCGGCAGTGTGGCCGCACATTAGAAAGCGGCGAGAGAGGAAGTACTTTGAACAACGTTACCCGAAATTTGCTGTTGTGGCTGGTGATCGCTGCAGTGCTGATGTCTGTGTTCAATAACTTTGGCGTGCAGCAAAGCAACGAGCAGGTGGGATATTCTGATTTCATCACGGAAATTCAAAATGATCGAGTTCGTAAGGTCGTGATTGATGGCCTTACGATAAACGCCGAGCGCTACGATGGTTCTCGATTCGAGACGGTCCGCCCCATGGTGGAAGATCCTAAGCTGATGGATGACATGTTGCAGCATCAGGTCGTTGTTGAGGGTAAGAAGCCAGAACAGCAAAGTATTTGGATGCAGCTCTTGGTAGCCAGCTTTCCAATCCTGATCATTATCGCCGTATTTATGTTCTTTATGCGCCAGATGCAGGGCGGTGGCGGTGGCCGCGGCGGCCCAATGAGCTTTGGTAAGAGCAAAGCGCGTTTGTTGGGCGAAGATCAAATTACTACGACCTTTGCAGATGTTGCCGGCGTGGATGAAGCAAAAGAAGACGTGCAGGAGCTCGTTGAGTTTCTGAGAGATCCGTCGCGATTCCAGAAGCTGGGCGGCCGTATTCCTCGTGGTGTTTTGATGGCAGGTCAGCCCGGTACGGGGAAGACCCTGCTTGCAAAGGCGATCGCTGGCGAGGCAAAAGTACCGTTTTTCTCGATTTCGGGTTCGGATTTCGTTGAGATGTTCGTGGGTGTCGGTGCGTCTCGTGTCCGCGATATGTTTGAGCAGGCCAAGAAACAGGCGCCCTGCATTATCTTCATCGACGAAATCGATGCCGTCGGTCGACACCGTGGCGCCGGTTTGGGCGGCGGGCATGACGAGCGCGAACAAACCTTGAACCAGCTCCTAGTGGAAATGGACGGTTTTGAAGTCAACGATGGCGTGATCGTCATCGCTGCGACTAACCGCCCAGATGTGCTTGATCCAGCACTATTGCGCCCAGGGCGTTTTGATCGTCAGGTGGTGGTCGGGCTGCCTGATATTCGAGGTAGAGAGCAGATTTTGAAAGTGCATATGCGTAAAGTCCCTCTGGGAGAAGACGTCGAGCCCGCGAAGATTGCACGCGGTACGCCCGGATTTTCCGGTGCAGATCTGGCCAATCTCGTCAACGAGGCGGCCTTATTTGCAGCTCGCGCTGGTACGCGTAAAGTCGGCATGCAACAGTTCGAACTGGCCAAAGACAAAATCATGATGGGCGCGGAGCGTAAGTCGATGGTGATGTCTGAATCGGAGAAGCGAAATACGGCATACCACGAGGCTGGGCATGCCATAGTAGGACGCTTAATGCCAGAGCACGATCCGGTTTATAAAGTATCGATCATTCCGCGCGGACGAGCATTAGGTGTAACCATGTTCCTTCCAGAGGAAGACCGATACAGCCACAGTCGACGCTTTATTATTTCGAGTATCTGCAGTTTGTTTGGTGGTCGAATTGCGGAAGAGATTACTTTGGGTAAAGATGGGGTAACGACGGGTGCTTCCAACGATATTCAGCGCGCCACCAAGATGGCCCGTCGTATGGTGACCCAGTGGGGATTGTCTGAGCGCATGGGTCCGCTGATGTACGACGAAGCCGAAGAAGAAGTGTTTCTGGGACGTTCGGCGGGCCAGAATCATTTAAGTGTCTCGGGTGAAACCGCGAAACAAATCGATGAAGAAGTTCGCTCGATTATCGATGAGTGTTACGCAACGGCTAAGCGTATTCTGGAAGAAAATTTGGATAAGCTGCACATGATGGCTGATGCCCTAATGCACTACGAGACGATCGACTCGGATCAAATCGATGACATTATGGCCGGCAGAGAGCCTCGAGAGCCTTCCGACTGGGGCGGCACTTCGGGCGGCGATAGCAGCGCCAAGAAGACCGAAGAAAAAGCGGACACTAAGACTTCGCCTATCGGAGGCCCAGCGGGCGAGCACTGAGTGTGAGATCGGATTCAGACGCACCTCAAATCGCTTATGCTGCGGGGCGCAAAATTGAGTTTCCGTGCGTCATGGGCGTGGTTAATACCACGCCCGATTCATTTTCGGATGGCGGAAAGTTATACAAAGCCGATAAGCTTGATCTAGACCAAGCATTAGCCCGCTGTGAGGCCATGGTTGCCGCAGGGGCGGCCATTCTGGACATCGGGGGTGAGAGTACCCGCCCTGGTGCTAAAGCGGTATCGGTGCAGGAAGAGCTCGACCGTGTTGTTCCCCTTGTTGAGCGCATAACACAAAACGTAGATGTTGCGGTTTCGCTGGATACATCAACGCCCCAAGTGATGCTGGCAGGTGCCTCGGTGGGCGCACATATCGTTAATGACGTTAGAGCACTAAGGCGCGACGGTGCGTTGGCCGCAGCAGCCTCTACGGACTTAGCTGTGTGCTTGATGCACATGCAGGGAGAGCCCGGTTCAATGCAACACGCCCCGACTTACGACTCGGTGGTGGATGAAGTGACCTTATTTTTACAGGAGCGCGTGGCAGTTTGCATACGTGCAGGTATTGATATAGATCGGCTTTGGATAGATCCAGGGTTTGGGTTTGGCAAGACCTTGAGTCATAATATGAAACTTATGCGCGCAATCGATCGGTTTGTAGCGACAAATCTGCCGGTACTGGTAGGTGTGTCTCGAAAATCGATGATCGGCGCGATTACGGGGCGAGATGTTTCGGAACGTCTGGCTGGGGGATTGAGTTTCGCGACTTGGGCCTTGTTACAGGGCGCCCAGATCATTCGAACGCACGATGTAGCGGAAACCGTAGACGTCGTTGCGGTGGTCCAAGCTTTGAGGGAAGAAAATGGGTAAGCAGTATTTTGGCACCGACGGCATTCGCGGTGAAGTGGGCGTGGCGCCAATCACGCCGGATTTTATGCTCAAGTTAGGTTGGGCTGCAGGTAAAGTATTTGCGTCTAAAGCCGACAAGCATCGCCCTCTTGTTGTGATAGGGAAAGATACACGCGTCTCGGGTTATATGTTTGAATCAGCCCTAGAAGCGGGCCTGGTGGCGGCGGGGGTTGACGTTCGTCTGCTTGGCCCGATGCCCACTCCAGCTGTATCGGTGATGACCCAAACGTTAAACGCGACAGCCGGCATTGTAATCAGCGCCTCGCACAATCCTTTTCAAGATAACGGAATCAAGTTCTTTGCACACGATGGCGGAAAACTTGCCGATGAGATCGAACACGAAATCGAAGCGATGATTCAGAGACCGCTCGAGACCTCGGGCTCCAGCGCTTTGGGCAAGGTTGCTCGCATTAATGACGCTGCTGGGCGTTACATTGAATATTGCAAATCAACCGTACCCCGCGGTTTTAGCTTGGACGGCATTAAGCTGGTTGTGGATTGTGCCAATGGCGCTACCTACCAGGTTGCCCCTCATGTATTCCAAGAGCTTGGTGCAACCGTAATTACTATAGGCGCAGAACCGAACGGCTTCAATATCAACGCAGGCGTCGGCTCGACAGATATGTCTGCATTGGCGGCGCAAGTGCGGCAAACCCAGGCGGATCTGGGAGTGGCCTTTGATGGCGATGGTGATCGCGTACTGTTTGTGGATCATCAGGGCAGCGAGATCGACGGTGACGAACTATTGTACATAATGGCCAAGTCACGCCAGCAGCGTGGCTGTAGCGACCAAGGTGTGGTGGGCACCCTGATGTCGAATTTAGGACTAGAAGTAGGATTGAAGGCGCTTGGCCTCGGGTTTTTCAGAGCCAAGGTGGGAGACCGCTATGTCAAAGAAGCGATGCTTGATCGCGGTTGGACATTAGGTGGAGAATCCTCTGGGCACCTTATTTGCACAGAGGTTTCTAATACAGGTGACGGTATTGTTTCGGCCCTTCAAGTCTTGCGCGCAGTAGTTGAGAGCGGCGATTCCCTGGCGTCGCTCTGCTCCGAAATGGAGAAAATGCCCCAAACCATGATTAATGTGCGGATGGCAGAGCGCATCGATGTTACCGCGAATGCGCAGGTTCAGGCTGCGGTGGCAGAGGTTGAAGAAGCCTTGGGTGAGTCTGGGCGTGTGCTGCTCCGGCTCTCCGGTACAGAACCTTTGGTACGCGTGATGGTTGAGGGCAGCAATGCGCTAAAAGTACGTGAACTGTGCTCAGGTCTTGCGACAAAAGTTGAGCAGGCTCTGGCAGATTGACTTGTAACACAGGTGCGCTTTCGATAGACTTGCGCGCGCTTTAAAGGTGACCATATGCGTAAACCGCTCATTGTTGGTAACTGGAAAATGTGGGGCTCTCGAGAGAAAGCCAAACAGCTTGTTGCTGGCATCGTTGCCCAAGACTCAGATGAGAATGTTGATTGGGGGGTATGTCCTCCTTTTCCGTATTTAACTCAGGTGCTTGAGCAAGTCGGTTGCGATCGAGTTGGTGCTCAAACCGTGAGTGCTGATACCGAGGTGCCGCACACTGGTGATGTTAGTGCCACAATGCTGGCTGACTTAGGTGTTCGTTGGGCTATTGTGGGTCATTCCGAGCGTCGCGCCGAGCGCGGTGAATCGGATAGCGTCGTTGCGCAGCAAGTACAGTGTGCCTTGCAACAGGGTATAACGCCGATACTGTGTGTTGGCGAAACCTTAGATCAACGCGAGCAGGGTGCTGAAGAGCAAGTGGTTCGCTCACAGTTAGAGCGTGCGCTTAAAGGGGCAGAGTCGAGCTGGCCCCTTGTTATAGCGTATGAGCCTGTATGGGCGATAGGTACAGGGGTTGTGGCGGAGCCTTATCAAGTTCAGGCGATGCACGCGATGATTCGGCGCGCCGTGTCTGAACTGGGTATGGCGGGCGATGACACGCTGATCCTTTATGGTGGCAGTGTCAAACCCGAAAATGCGAAGGGATTATTCGCTTTAGACGATGTCGATGGAGCCCTAGTTGGGGGTGCGTCACTCGATGCTGAAGCGTTTTTAGCGATTATAGAGGCCGCTCGTTCGGCCAAGGCCTGATAGGCGAGAGATTATGGAACAAATTATTTTAGTGGTTCACCTTTTGGTTGCCTTGGGGATCATCGGTTTGATCATGATTCAGCAAGGTAAAGGTGCTGACATGGGCGCTTCGTTTGGTGCGGGTGCTTCTCAGACTTTGTTCGGAAGTTCTGGTAGCGGCAATGCGCTCACACGCAGTACATCTTGGTTGGTAGCGGCCTTTTTTGCTACCAGTTTTGGCCTTGCGGTAATCGCGGATCAAAAAACTGCGCCTGTTGATGATTTAGGGCTCGAAATTCCTGTACAAACTCAGGTAGAATCCGCATCCGATCTGCCGGTTGTTGAAGACGAGCCAGAGGCAATGACAACAGGTGATTTGCCTTCAGTGCCAGAGACCGAAGGCGGTCAAGGGTAGGTTAGACACTTTTAGCCGAAGTGGTGGAATTGGTAGACACGCCATCTTGAGGGGGTGGTGAGCATAGCTCGTGGGGGTTCAAGTCCCCCCTTCGGCACCAAGCATCGAACAGCCGTGACGGAGACGTTGCGGCTTTTTTGTTTGTCTTGTGATTCATAACCATAACGTTTGTATCACTGTAATTATGTGAATGATTATTTTGGGGCAATGCCCCTGAGCTCTTCACCGAAACGCTATTGTGTCAATTTAACGTGGGAGCCGAGCTGCTAGCTAAAGTGTTTGTGCTCGTGTCAGACGCCATTGGCTGGCACTGACTCCGTTCCAGCGCTGGAATGCCTTACGGAAATTCGCTTCATCGCCATAGCCACAGCGGTCAGCGATCTCGGCTGTGCCTAAACTGGTGGATTCGAGATACTCGCATGCCAGAGAGGACCTTGTCTGATCAAGCAAGGCTTGAAAACTGATGCCTTCGGTTTTTAACCGACGAAACAGTGTTCGCTTGGCAAGCCCTACGGCACGTGCGGCATCCTCTGCCGTGGTTCTGCGGCCGGTATTGCCCAGGATGAAGGCTCTCAGGTCGCGTTGCAGCGGTGAGTTGCCTCCGGCTTTCTCGATCATTGATTCACAGAATTCCTGGCATATGGTCGCAGTGACACTGCTTGGATTAGCGCAGGGCTCCTCGAGAATGCTCGCATCGAAGTGCCACTCCATGCTTTCGCTATCAAATTCAATCGGGCACCGAAATCGTGATTGGTACTCTGACGCATAAGTGGGGGCGGGGTAGGGGAAGCGCATCAGCACCGATGGAAACGGCTGGCCTAGTACCTCGCTGAGGAGGGTCGTCATCGAACTCCGCCAGAACTCGGCTGCAAAAGGAAGCAGGTTTCCGAGCGTAGCTGGGTTTTCGCTTCTAAGTATGCCTATCCGGTTGTCAGTATGGAATGAAATGCGCAGCACAGCACCAGCGAGCTGGAGATGTTGACGGCCGAACATGAAAGCGTCATAAAAAGTTGGGCTGGTCGCCAAGGCAAACCCATATACACCAAAGTGATGAACGCGTTGTCGTTGACCGGCCTTTAGCGCAGTCAGGTGGTGGGTGCTGTGCTCCTGAGCCGCTCGCAAAATGGCCAGTCTCTGTGCCTGCGATAGCGACCCTGTAAGCGTGCGTACGCCCGCGCTTCTGAGCACGTCTCGGTGATTGACTCCTTGCGTGTCCAGTTCATCGAATAAGGCGCGAAGGCCGTAGCCACTCGGTTGTGGCTGCTTCGGGAGTGTTGGCATTATTTCACCTCTTTCTTGGCACTATATCACCTAATTATCGTTATCGGAATTCGCTATGTTGGTAACTTCAAAAAATCGGCCTGTTAGGCCAAAGGGAGTGTTATGGCTGATGACCAATGCGTGAAGGTAACGAGAGAGGGGCCAGTTGCGATACTGACAATGGCCTTTGCTCCCCATAATTTGTTGGGGCTTGATCTAATGGCAGGTATGCGCCGAGCCTTGCTTGAGGCTCAGACGGGAGGGGCTCGCGCCGTTTTGTTGAAGAGTGGTTTGCGCCATTTTTCAGCGGGAGCGGATACATCATTATTTGTGGATGCAATGGGCCCGGATGGCGAGCTATCCGTGTCGCCTCTGGCGTTCCTTCGTGAATTGGAAAGTTTCCCTCTTCCAATCGTTGTAGCCGTTCAGGGCGTTTGTGTGGGCGGTGGTTTTGAGCTGGCGCTTGCCTGTGATTTTGTGATTGCGGCGCGTTCCGCAAAAATCGGTTCGGTGGAAGCGACGATCGGCATTAACCCTTTAATGGGGGCAGTTCAGCGTCAAGTCCAACGTGCGGGTGTAGCGCGTGCAAAAGAGATGTCGATGCTGGGACGTCGCTACGACGCAGAGACCCTAGAGCGATGGAATATCATCAATCGCGTGGTAGACGATGAAAAGCTCGATGAGGCCGCTATGGTAATTGCGCTGGAACTAGGAAACGGACCCACACTCGCGCACACCATTACCAAACAAATTGCGAACCTCGCCGCGGCGCATGGCGTCGAGGCAGCCGACGACGCCATGGAGCAAATGCAGTTGCCGCTGTGGGCGTCTGAAGACCTAAAAATAGGTCTTGAAAGCCTAATGACTCGTGGGCCCGGCCTCGCCAATTTCAAGGGGAAATGAGTTATGACCTCGCCGCTTGAAGGTATCAAAGTTGTTGACTTCTCCCGCGTCCTCGCCGGACCACTGTGCGGCAAGACTCTACAGGATCTTGGCGCGGATGTGATTAAAATTGAACCACCCCGGGGCGACGTGTCTCGTCTTTCCGCTCCCATTAATCCAAACGGTGTGACGGGTTATTACGCCCAGCAAAACGCGGGTAAACGCAATATCTCTATTGATCTCAACAAGGTTGAAGCAAAGGAGATCGCACACCGTCTGATAGACCACGCTGACATTCTGGTCGAGAACTTTCGGCCCGGCACGCTCGCATCATTTGGCTTTGATTACGAGAGTCTTAAAGAGCGCAATCCGCGACTGATCTACGTGTCTATTTCGGGTTACGGCCAAGGTGGTCCATGGCGCGGTCGTATGGCCTATGCTCCAACTGTACAAGCAGAGACGGGTTTTACTCATCACAGTTTTCGCCACTTTGGCGACAACCTTAAAGCCCCGCAAACAGACGCACTTAGCCATGCGGATGTCTATGCTGGGCTTCAGGCCACCATTGCCGTGCTCGCAGCGCTGCAACAGCGGGCTCGAACGGGCAAAGGGCAGCACATTGATGTGGCGATGGCCGCGACTTTAATGTCGATTAACGAACATGCGCACATGGACCTCAATGGGCTTGATCCAGGCGATGATCCGGCTATTTTGGGTGCTACTGATGGCTCGTTCTTCACTGGTCCCAATGGCGAGCAATTCATGAGCGCTATTAGCTTAGTCAACACCATCACATTTAGTTGGTTCGTGGCCGCCATGCGTCGCCCTGATTTGATGGATGATCTTCGCTTTCGTAGTTCGGCATTGAGGCGGGCAAATATTGAAGAACTTAAAGATGTCGTGCAGCGCTGGATCTTGACGTTTCCCGATATGGCGACTCTGGATGCTCAGTTTGACGAAGCGAAGATTGCCATTGGTGAAGTCCGCACTATGGAGCAACTTGCTGATAGCGAGTGGTCAGATTATTGGGGTGCTACTTGTCGGGTGCCAGATCGGCAGGGCGGCGAGTACCGGCTTCCCGGCCGCCCATGGAAATTTTCTGACGCCGAGCTCCCGGCGGTCGGGGTGCCTTCAGAGCAGGGCGAGCAGAACGAGGCGATCTGTCAGGAATTGGGCTTTAGCGAGGCAGAAATAAAAACCATGAACGCTAGTGGCAGTCTCGTAGGCAACTTCACTGCCCAGATGATCGCGATGGTCTCTGCCCAGTTGGCCGCTAAAGAGCGACAGTTTGCAACACAGATAGATGAGGAGGGCGCATGAATCACTTGGCGGAAATCTTGGCGCAGCAACGGCTTGCAGCTCGATCTGCGCCGAGCACTGCGGCAGAACGTATTAAAAAATTACGCGCTCTGCGAACGCAACTGGAGCGTTATCAGGATGTTTTCGCTGACGCGGTGAGCGCGGACTTCGGCGGAAGACCCCATTTCGAAAGCCGTTTAATAGAAGTGATCGGTACCCTTTGGGTCCTTGACCACGCGCGCCGCAATGTAAAGAAATGGATGAAGCCCGAGCGTCGAAGTCTACAGGCGCTCTTCGCCGGGCCCAACTCATTGAAATTGACGTACCAGCCCAAGGGGGTTGTTGGCATCGTGGCGCCTTGGAACATGCCCTTGTATCTATCGGTCGGACCCTTGGTGACAGCACTGGCGGCTGGCAACCGAGCCATGATCAAGCTACCTGAGGACACCCCGCGGGCAAACGCGGTAATCAGACAGTTGCTGTCCGAAATCTTTGCGGAGGAAGAGGTCGCGGTCTTTGGCGAAGAGTTGTCGGATCCGGCGGCATTCACTGCTTTGCCTTTCGATCATCTGATTTTTACGGGTAGCCCAAGAGTGGGGAGAATCGTCATGGCGGCGGCGGCGCAAAACCTGGTCCCGGTTACCCTTGAATTGGGTGGTAAATCGCCAGCAATTGTTGCACCTGATTACGATGTTGATGACGCGGCGCTGCGCATCACTCATGGCAAGGCTGCAATGTCTGGCCAAATCTGTGTGGCACCCGACTATGCTCTGGTACCGGAGGCGAAGGTCGCTCAGTTTGTGGAGAAGGTGAAGGCGTCGTTTCAACGATTCTTCCCCGACGGAACCGAAGATCGTGAGGAATACTGCAGTCTGATAAACGACCGTCATACCGGAAATATTCGAGCCATGCTTGACGACGCCCGAGCAAAAGGTGCCACCGTCATTCCGTGTGCGCCTTGGGAATCAGGCAACCGAGTGCCGCTGCACATAGTTACCGGTGTAACTCCGGATATGCAGATAGCACAGGAAGAGGTTTTTGGTCCCATTTTGCCTGTGGTGAGTTACCGAGACTTTTCTGAGGCTATAGCCTATGTGGCTGATCGGCCCAGTCCTCTAGCGCTTTACTTATTTAGTACAGACACAGCATCGCGAGACTGTGTTCTGGCGGAGACCCGCTCTGGCGGTGTAACCATCAACGACTGGGGATGGCATGTGGTGAATTCGGCCGTGCCATTCGGGGGTGTGGGCAATTCGGGTTTTGGTTCTTATCACGGCGTTGAGGGCTTCCGAGAACTTTCCAACCCTCGTCCCGTATTTACCCGAGCGACAACGTTCCCCACCCAACTGATGTATCCGCCATTGAACATCGGTCCTCGGGGACTGTTCCAGAGATTTTGGTTGAATCGGTATTCAAAGGAACCGGATGCCGCTCTCGGTGGTACTCGATATGGAGAGTCAATGGGGAACCGTGATGATTGAACTAGACGATACCCACAGTATTGAATTGCAAAGTTGGTTTGAGCCGGCTAATTGCCCCGAAACCGATTTCCCTATTCAAAATCTTCCATTTGGAATGTATCGCGCGATAGGTAGCAATGAGCCCTTCCGTGCTTGTACAGCGATTGGCGACCACGTGCTGGATCTTGCCGCTGTAGATGCCGTCTATCTCGACAACTTGAATCAACTCGCTGCTTCTGGTCGCACGACCTGGCGTCAACTTCGGTCTAACCTAAGCCAGGCCCTATCGGATACCAGTCGCCGTTCTCAGGTTGAGCGCTTCTTGACACCGCTGGACCAGGTGGAACTTGGACTCCCGGTGCTCTCCCGAGACTTCACCGACTTCTTTACTTCTTATTTTCATGCTTACAATGCGGGCAAGTTGTTTCGTCCCGACGACCCTTTGACGCCGAACTTCAAATGGATGCCTATCGCGTATCACGGCCGTGCCTCATCCATCGTGTTATCCGGCACTTCAGTGTGTCGGCCCTGGGGTCAGATCATGGCGCCTGATGGCAGCCAGCCGACGTTCGCGCCGTCTCGCTTCGTGGATTTTGAAACAGAACTGGGCTTTGTCGTTGGCCCCGGCACGGGTTTTGGAGAGATGGTAACCATCGACCAGGCAGAGGATCACTTGTTCGGCGTGGTCTTACTGAACGATTGGTCCGCGCGGGACATTCAGGCCTGGGAGTATCAACCACTGGGCCCCTTCCTCGCGAAAAGCTTTGCAACAACGATCTCGCCGTGGATCGTGACTATGGAGGCACTGGCGCCGTTCCGAGTGCCCGCGTTTAAACGTTTTGAAGGTGATCCCGAGCCTTTGCCGCATCTCAGGTCGGCGGCGAACGATCGGTCAGGGCACGTCAGTATTAATGTCGAGGCTCATATCACGCCGGCGTTGGGATCGCCGCAGCGTTTGTCCCGCGCCAACTATGCATCCTCATACTGGAACCCGGCTCAGTTGGTCGCGCACCACACATCTAACGGCTGTCCCTTGAATGCGGGTGATCTTCTCGGCACCGGCACCATCAGTGGACCCACGGATGACGAGGCGGGTGCACTGCTCGAGCTGGGTAAGATGGGGCAAACACCAGTGGCGCTTGAAGACGGATCAACCCGGTCGTCGCTGGCGGACGGTGATCTCCTGACGCTGCGCGGTGGCTGCGAGCGCGAGGGATTTCGTTCAATTGGTTTTGGCGAAGCCAGAGGCGCGGTGAAGCCCGCGGTTCCAGCATGAGACGCTTGGTGTGGGTGATCGTCCCTGCCTTGGCGGTAGGCCTTTTTTTGTGGCGCGACTCACTTGCTATGATGCTCTTTAAGCGAGCGGTATACGGGCAGATAACAGCAGATATTATTAGTGAATTATCTGAGGGGCTTCACGTTGCCTCGTGTGGCACCGGAACCCCACTTCCTGATCGAACCACGGCTGGAATTTGTACGGCTGTTATTGCCGGAGGCAAGCTCTTCGTGTTTGATGTAGGCGAGGGTGCAGCTCCTACCTTGGTGAATATGGGGCTTCGGCCGGCGCGAATCGAGGCTGTGTTTCTGACCCATTTTCACTCCGATCATATTGCCGGTCTCGGTAGTCTGGTACTCCAAAGGAATCTGGGTGATAAGATCGGTACGTCGATACGACTTATGGGTCCCAGAGGCGTAGAGGAAGTCGCCTCTGGTTTCAATGCCGCATTTGGTTTGGATCATCGGTATCGCATGGCACACCACACTTCGTTGTCGGTGTCGCCGCATGTTTTTGAGTTGGCAGCAGAGCCCTTCGATCTACCTGAAGACGAGGTGCTGACCGAGGTCTATCGCGATGATGCGACGATTGTTCTCGCCTTTCGGGTACCTCACGGTCCCGTAGATGCCGCAGTTGGCTACCGGATTGAGCACGCAGGAATGAGTGTTGTGATCAGCGGTGATACGGAAATGTCGAGCAACTTAGCCTGGGCTGCCACAGATACGGACTTGCTCGTTCACGAGGCGACTAACGTAGACATGCTCGCTGAAATTGAGTCGGTCGCACGATCAGATGGGCGGCAGACGCTGACCATCGTTATGCACGATATTCCGTCCTATCACGCGACCCCCGTGGAGGCGGCAACCGTCGCCCACTCAGCTGGGGCAAGGGCTCTCGCCTTTACCCATATGATTCCTCCACTCCCGAAAAAACTCCTAGAAGTGCCATTTTTGAGAGGCGTTGATGACAAATATTCGGGGCCGGTTATCGTGCTTCGTGATGGTGTTTTGCTTAGCCTCCGCCCTCAGGATCTGCCCCTTGAGCGTGAGCTACTCTGATCAGAGCAAGACGTCAAAAGAAAGGGCCAATCCTATTGAGGTGGCAATATATATTTTGTTGCCTGCCAACATGCACGGCTTATTGCCTTGCTGACCTTACTCTTTTGAAGGTGTTGACCCGTGGGTCTCCAAAATCGTTTCAGTTGACCTTGCTTAGGGTTGTTTAACTCAATGACCCGCATCTTTGATCTGCGGTCGGTATTGGCTGGGCGTAAGCCCAAGCCACTCTTTGGAGGCGCGAATGAGGCTTCTTCGGTCAGAGAAACCGAGTTCTTGAGCTATGTCATCGAGTGGCATCGTGGTGGCCAACAAAAGCAACAGTCGTTTAGATAGTTGCTCTATAGACACTTCTCGAAAGTTCGTTCCCAAATGGGCTAGGTGCCTCTGCAGGGTGGGCAGGCTCACGTGCAGCCTATCCGCTATTTGGTTTTGACACGAAAGGCTGTCGTCTAGAAGAGCTCTTACGTCGTTGATCAAAGGCGGCTCGCTCGTCTGACGGGTTATTCTGCCTGAGATGACTTTGTTAAAAATTTGCGTTTCATTCACTACCAAGCGATCCACCGGTCGGACACCTAAATGCAAATCTAAATCTGCCTGCTGATAAGTAAAGGTGACGCCTGGCTCGTTACGCAAGAGAGAGAAGCGCTTTCGTGGATAGATCTGATATCGAAAATGACGCTTGAACCCGCACGCAGATTGGAATTGATGGCGCCCCTATTTAAGTCAAAAGGGCGTATTCAAGTAGGTACTGATGCCGATATTGTTGTCTTTGATCCCGAGATCGTTCGCGATCGTGCAAGCTATGAAGATCCTGATCAGGTGTCGATCGGATTTGAGGCCGTATTGGTCTCGGGCCAGCTGATTCTTCACAAGGGTGAGGAAGTGCCGGGTGTAATGCCTGGCCAATTTATCTCCCCAAACTTGACTGGCGCAGATAAGACTCCTCTGTAGGTTTCGAGCCAGTGTTTCAGTTCGAGTCTGCGAGGCCTTAAAGAGTGCTAGTTGGGCACGATGTTGAATGATAATCTGTGAGCGAAAAAAAATTTAATAAGGAATAGCCATGCGTTCAGTCACTCGGGGTTTTAGCCTGACGTTCTGTCTTCTTGCCTCCTCTTTTGCGTTCTCTCAGCCGCAAGATCAACAACCGCCGGCCTTCGATGAAGATCTGACCAATATCTTGTTCTTACCTCAAAAAGTTCGAGACTATGCTTTCGGCCACGTTGCCGATCTCATGCCGACGCGGACTGTGGGGGTGTCTGAAAATGTTCTAATGCTTAACAGCAAGCCGCATGATTGGAGCGAACTCAGGTATGAGGTGAACGGCGTAAGCTACTCGCTGAACGACTATTTTGATCGAGTTGCGAGTAAGGGATTAATCGTTGTTCAGGGCAATGACATATTGCTCGAGTATTACGCTGAAAATCATTCAGAGGAGACTCGTTGGGTTTCGTTCTCGGTCAGTAAATCGATTACCTCTTTGCTGATTGGTGCCGCGGTAAAAGACGGTTATATCGAGAATGTTGATGAGCTTGTTTCCGACTATTTGCCGCGTTTGAAAGGCACATCCTACGGTGATGTACGTATTAGAGATGTATTGAATATGGCATCTGGCGTGGCTTGGAACGAAGATTATGCCGATCCGCAATCGGATGTCGCTGTTGCCGGTGCGTACAATGGATTACAACTGGTCGATTATTTGGCAGGTTTGCCCAAGGTGGCGAAGCCGGGCACTGTGTTCAACTACAACACGGGTGAGACTAATTTGGCGGGTGAGTTGTTGCGCTCCGCGATCGGCAACAATGCCTCCGAGTATCTAGAGCATAAGATTTGGCGTCCATTCGGTATGGAGCATGACGCTTACTGGTTGCTGTCGAGCGAGGGAGGCGTGGAAACGGGCGGTTGCTGTTTGAATGCGACTTTGCGTGATTACGCCCGCATTGGCATCTTTACTTTACGTGATGGCGTATTGAGCGATGGCAGTCGCGTCTTGCCTGAGGGATGGATGACGGAGTCATTGACGCCTATGAGTGGCTTTGGGCGTCCCGGTTACGAAGGTTATGGCTACCTGTGGTGGTTATTTGATCAAGGAGCCTACTCGGCGCGCGGAATCTTTCAGCAGTGGATTTTTATGGATCCGGAAAAAGAGCTCGTCATCGCGACCCACAACAATGCGTTGAATGCGGTCGAAGATGAAGACCACCAGCATACGCAAGCGGTCATTATGGCTATCAGGGCGTTCCTCTAGTATTGATCGGCGGGGGAGTTAACTTGTGCAAAGGTCGTTGTGCTACCGTCAGCATTAATTTGAACAACGGTATAGGGATCAAAGCGTTCGCCCACTTCCATGCCGGGGCTGCCAACGGGCATGCCCGGTACCGAGAGTCCGATCGCGCCTTTCGGCGGGTTGGCTAAAAATGCTTTGATATGTTTAGCGGGTACGTGCCCTTCGAACACGTATTGATCATCGACCATGCCCGTGTGGCAGGATTGCATTGCCGGGCTGATGCCAAGCGCACCTTTTAACCCTCCAAGGTCACGAGGGTGATAGGCGGTTGTAGCGAAGTTGTTGGTCTCTAAGTGGTCCATCCAGTGGATGCAGCACCCGCAGGTTTCACTCTTATAAACCTTCATCTCAATTGCACCTGCCTCGACGTCATTGGCCTGAGAATGCCCGAGCCATAAGCTCACGAGAAACGCGGCACTGGTTTTCATTAATCTTTTCATCGGTATGTGCTCCGGTATGACTCGCGTAAGTATAAATGATTTAGCCTAGGTTAACTGTTGGAATGACCATAGCCTAACAGCGTAAGTTAGAAAATAAAGCCTTAGGTGTGACTGATTAGATACAGATGATAGACGCCTTGAATGCTCGGTGTAAAAGCGATTTCCATAGCTTCAGGCATAAAAAAAGGCGGGTTTCCCCGCCTTTTCAATGTGTGTCAGTAGCCTAGTTGTTACGCCAGAATACGGTAAGACCAACCATGCGTGGTGGTGCAGGTGTGGCATTGCCGACTCCACCCGTGGGGTAGTTGTGAAGGAAGTAATCTTCATCCGTGAAGTTGGTCACCCAAGCGCTGACCTGCGTATTGCCAGAGGGCGTGGTGTAGATTAAGCGCAAGTCGCCGGCACTGTATTCGGGCACGGCTGCGAATTCCAGATTGTCAGGGTCCTGCCACACGAGATCTTTGTAACGCCAGTCGACCTGCGCCGCCAAAGAAGCTCCTGATGCCAACTGCCAGTCGTATCTCACAAGCAGGTTGTAGGCAAAATCTGGCGCGTTTCGTAAGCCGTTGCCAGAGCGATCAGGAGACGCGTTGCCTGCAGGGGCCGAGTATCCAGCAGGAATACTGAAATTGTCGAATTCCGTATCGAGCCACGTGGCGCTCCCTTGAACGGTCAGATTCTCCATTGGGAAAGCAGTGAATTCGAGCTCAAGGCCATCAATAACAGCGTCTGCTGCGTTTTGTGTGACGAGAACACCGGTGTTCACACCCGCATTTGCTAATGAGTCAGGTAAGAGCAGCTGCAAAATTTGCAGATCTTCATAGTCCGTGGTGAATATAGAAGCATTCAAGCGAACTTTATTGTCCATCCACTCGGATTTGACACCGGCTTCATAAAGCGTTGCGTATTCCGGATCGAAGGGGCTTGATGCTGCAATTTCAGTGGCTGCCATACCTTGGTAACCACCTGACTTGAAGCCTTCAGAATAAGTGGCATACCAAAAAATGTCGTCTGTTTGCTGGTATTGCAGCGAGACTTTCTTGGTTAGCTCACTCCAGTCTTCGCTGGTTTCGAAGTCAAAGGTACCAATAATCGCCGCTCCCAAGAGTGCCAGGCCGTCGGATTTACCCGTTCGATCCAGTTCTTTTTCTTCGGTTGTGTATCGTGCACC
>Ga0181553_10001166_pt1 | contig 23438 bp, 21 predicted proteins | sample 011ome_17_FD_133753 | JGI IMG/M metagenome (GOLD analysis project Ga0181553, IMG submission 133753) | Coastal salt marsh microbial communities from the Groves Creek Marsh, Skidaway Island, Georgia - 011502XT metaG (megahit assembly) | ecosystem: Environmental > Aquatic > Marine > Intertidal...
AATTCCAGCTCCAGCGGATCACGCGCATGCCGCGCCTTTTCCAGCGAGCGCCAGCAGTTCCACAGGTCTGCAAGATGTTTCGGCGCTGAACCGTCATCGATCGCAGCTTGCGCGTCTTCATAAGCGATGTTGTGATGTATGCGCACTATTGCACGCGTGAAGCGCGTCTTGTTGACCGCCCCATCTTTATCGACGTGCAAATGGCAAACCATTGCCGCGCGATCCACGCCTTCCTTCAGCGAGCAGACGTTCGCGCTAAGCACTTCGGGCAGCATGGGAACAACGCGATCGGGGAAATAGACCGAATTGCCGCGTTTGCGTGCTTCCTTGTCCAGCGCGCTTCCGGGGCGAACGTAAAATGTCACATCGGCAATTGCAACAATCGCGATGAAACCGCCCTGCCCATCTGGCTCTGCCCAGATGGCGTCATCGTGGTCGCGCGCATCCGCCGGATCAATTGCAACAATCGGGACATGCCGCAGATCTTCACGGTGTTGTTCGCTCAATTCCAGTTGTGCAGCCGTTTCCGCTTCAAGCAGGGTTTCTTCTGCAAAAACATGCGGAATGCCGTGCTTGGCAATGGCGATCAGGCTGAAACTTTTCGGCGCTAACGGATCGCCGATGACTTCCACCACTTTCACCCCTGCGCGTTCGGATCGGCCGATCCGTTCGGCAATGACCAACTGGCCCTCTTCCGCCTCACCCACATCTGCGATCCGCGTTGAGTTTCGCACCCGCTTGTCAATCGGGACAAGCCAGGCTTTGCCGCTGCCATCCAGCTCGACCACGCCCATCAGGCCTTCGGTCCGCGCGGGCAGTTTCTTCATCGGATGCGCGATCCACCCTCTATCGGTTTCCTCGGTTCGCGACAGCACTCTGTCACCGGTTCTGAGCGCAGGCAGGCGCTTTCCGCCTCGCCCCTTGAGCTCTCTCATGGTGATACGCGGCGGCTTGCCCGGCGCATCGGGAGACCAATTGTCGGGAATGGCAATCGCTTCGCCATCATCAATCTCGACCACACGCAGCACGGTTACCTTGGGCACACCGCCCATGCGGTGATAGGCCGTCTTCTTGCCGTCGATCAGGCCTTCTTCGGCCATGTCTTTGAGAATGCGCTTTAGCGTGATCTTTTCCTGCCCTTTAAGCCCGAACGCTTTAGCGATCTCGCGCTTGCCAGCAGGTGTGTCCGAAGATTGAATGAACTCGAGTATTTGTTCTTTTGACGGCAGCCCGATCGGGCGCCGCGTTTTCTTATTATTTTTATTCATGACCCCTTATATCGGGTTCGAGTGCGCTTCAATCAATAGGCCTTGGCAATCAGGATCCGTTCGACCGCAGGGTCTCCGGTGAAAATACAGGGGCCGTCAGCCGGTGCGGCATCGCGCGGCACGTTGCGGATGGTGAGCTTGTGTCCCTTTAAAGTCTCGACCACCTTCTCCAATGCGTCGCCGGTCGGCTTTGACCACTGCACTTCCAACCAGCCAGGATATTTTGCAGAACCATCATAAAACGCCGCTACTTCATCCAGCGAAGTCACGCCGCGGGTGATATTGGCGTCGCGGCGTTCAGCAGCCTCATTGAATAGCGAGTTCTGAATATCTTCCAGCAGCGCGCTCAATCCGGCAACGGCGTCTGCGCGAGGTGTGAAAGCGAAGTTGGCTTTGCCGTTGTCCATGTTCCAAAGCTGGTCGCGGCGGATCATGGCAACTTTGTTGTCATTCATATCGCGCGGACCAACTTCCATGATGACAGGGGCACCTTTGCGCACCCAGTCCCACCGCTTAGCCGCGGCTTGTCCAGCCTTCTTGTCCAGCAATACGCGCACCGGTTCGCCCAGTGCCTGTTGCGCCGCAATTTCTGCGCGCAAGCTCTCGCAATATTCGAGAACGACCTCGTCTTCATCTTTGCCGCGCAGCATCGGCAGGATCACGACCTGATGCGGAGCGATACGTGGCGGCACGCGTAGGCCGTCATCGTCACCATGCGTCATGATAACGCCGCCGATCATGCGCGTCGAAACACCCCAGCTGGTTGTGTGGCAATGCTGTTCGGTGCCTTCACGGTCCTGATATGTGATGCCGGCAGCGTGCGCAAAATTGGTACCGAGATAATGCGAAGTACCCGCTTGCAGCGCCTTGCCGTCCTGCATCATCGCTTCGATTGACCAGGTCTCGACAGCACCGGGAAAACGCTCGTTCTCCGGCTTCTCGCCCGCGATCACAGGCAGCGCCATGTCTTCTTCTGCGCACGCACGATACATTTCCAGCGCGCGGTCCGTTTCCTCCAACGCCTGTTCCCGATTTTCATGGGCGGTATGCCCTTCCTGCCACAGGAATTCGCTGGTGCGCAGGAACATCCGAGTGCGCATTTCCCAGCGCACCACATTGGCCCATTGATTGGTAAGCAATGGCAAATCGCGCCAGCTCTGGACCCAGCGCGCCATGGCATCGCCAATAATCGTTTCCGATGTCGGGCGAACAACAAGCGGCTCTTCCAGCTTGGCTTCGGGATCGGGGATCAAGCCGCCCTTGCCATCGGAAATCAGGCGGTGATGCGTGACAACAGCCATTTCCTTGGCAAAGCCTTCAACGTGTTCGGCTTCGCGTTCGAAGTTCTTGAGCGGAATGAAAATCGGGAAGTAGCAATTCTGCACGCCCGCAGCTTTGATGCGGTCATCCATCAGGCGCTGGATACGTTCCCAGATGCCGTAACCCCATGGCTTGATAACCATGCACCCGCGCACACCCGATTCCTCGGCCATGTCGGCGGCTGAAATAACTTCTTGATACCAGGCGGCGAAATCGTCCTCGCGCTTGGTGTTGAGGGCGTGGCGAATATTGGACACGTTTACTGGTTCCTGCTGCTGCGGCGATTGGTTCGAACGCGCGTTTGTTTTTACTTGCTGAGCTCGTCCAGCTTCTTCTGCATTTCTGACATCTGCAGGCGCAGCGCCTCTATTTCAGAGCTTGAGCTGTCTTTGGCCTTGCCGCCGTTCTTGCTGGCGCCCGGCATCAATACATCCGTGGCGGCGCGCATCATCGCGATATTGGTTTCATGAATCTTGGCAAAAGGCGTATTGCTTATGCCCTTCTCAAACGCTTCACGGATCTTGCCCTGGTTATCGCGGAAGTTGGTCATGGCCGCTTCAAGATAGCCTGGCATCATCGACTGCATCGAATTGCCATACATGCTGATCAGCTGCCGCAGGAAGTTGACCGGCAGCATCTGTTCACCGCCACTGGCTTCCTCATCCATGATGATCTGCGTCAGGATCGAGTGGGTGATGTCATCACCAGTCTTGGCATCAAGAACTTGAAACTGGACATCTTCGCGAACCATCCCAGCCAAATCATCCAGCGTAATGTAGCTCGATGTGCTGGTGTTGTAGAGACGACGGTTTGCGTATTTCTTGACGATGACGGTATCGCCATCGCCTGCGTTTTTCTTGGCCATTATGCTGCAACCTTATAGGATCTATGCTGCGTTCTTAGCACTTGCACAATGTGCAGTGCAACATGCGACTACCGCGGCTTGAAGCGTTGTCCCAATGTGGTAAGCAATTCATACTGAGACAGGCCCGAATTCGGCGCCACATCGGGAAGGTGGAATGGCACTTCAAGCCAGTCGCCCTCGCGCAAGCTGGGTGCGTTGGAGAGGTCGACAATGATCATGTCCATCGAAACTTTGCCCACGATCGGAAGCCTAGTTTTGCCATGCAGCAAGTGGCTGCCTTCGCCGCCTCTGCTGCGCAAAAAACCGTCAGCGTAACCAAGCGATACAACACCCGTTGGCATGGCACATTGGGCAGTAAATTCCGCATTGTAGCCAACAGAGTCACCTGCACTGAGCGAACGGGTTTGCAAGATTGCAGCTTCCGGCCTGGCGACCTGTCTGATCTTGTTCGCAAGTTCAGGCCTTGGAACACCGCCATACAGCGCCAGGCCAGGCCGCGTCAGGTCGAAGTGATAGGCGCTTCCAAGCGCGATCCCTGCGCTGTTAGTCAAACTGGCGGCTTGGTGCGGAACGACTTCTGTTGCTTGTTTAAATACTGCGAGCTGCCGTGCATTCATGACATTGTCTTCATCGGCGCAAGCGAGGTGCGACATCAAGATATCGACATCCAGCGAGGCAATCGCAGGGTCAGACAAGTCCCCCAGCGAGACGCCCAGTCGATTGATCCCGGTATCCACCATCAGTTGGCAAGTTCCGCCGCCGCTTTCATGCCAGAGCCTGGCTTGAGAAACCGAATTGATCACAGGTGCGGCACCGGTCTGTTGCGCATAGGCAGCGTCAGCCGCATTCATTGGGCCATGCAGCACGGATATCCTGGCCGGTGGTACATGGCTGGCAACCGCTTCGACTTCGCTCCAGTGCGCAACGAAGAAGTGCGTGCAGCCTGCGTCGCGCAAAGCGGGTACGCATGCATCCACGCCCAACCCGTAGCAATCGGCCTTGACAGCTGCACCGGTCTTGACCGCGCCGGACATCGCATCGAGCGCGCGCCAATTATCTGCCAGAACGTCAGCGTCAATTGTGAGCCGCAGGCTGGGCGGCGGAAGTTCAGCCATGTTCGTCTGCGAAGTCTTTCGGTGGGCCATCAGGGATGCCCCACCACAGCACAACGACACCAAATGCAACGACGACCCATGTGTACCAAAGCCCGGAGTAGATGTTGCCCGTGCTCGCCACGATCACACCTGCAATCAGCGGCAGAAATCCGCCCAGGTAACCCGCGCCGATGTGATACGGGATCGACATCGAGCTGTAGCGAATGGTTGGGGGAAACATTTCAGAAAGCAGCGCTGCAACCGAACCGTATGTGAGCGCTGATAGCATGCCCAGCCCGAGCAGGATCGCGACAATGCCAAGGATATTGGCGGCCGCCGGTTGTTGCTTGCTGAAGTCAAAACCGTACTCACCCAACGCATCGCGAATACCGGCATTGCGCGCGGCACCATCATCAAACCATTCTTGCTCAAGCGTCACGTCTTCACCGCCTGCGAGCAATCTCAGATCTGTGGCCGGCTCAACCTTGTAAGGGACGCCAGCGGCCGTAAGCGTTTCCAGCACCTTGCCGCATTCGGTCTGCTCCCGGTTGAACATTTCGGCGAACGGGTCTGTCGTGCACTGGCTACCCTGGACCACAATCGGGGTCTGCTGGGCGGCGCGCTCAAGACCCGGATTGGCCAGACTGCCCATGCCCCAGAAAGCCGGGAACAGCAGAAGCAACGTCAAGACAGCGCCGATCATAATCGGTTTTTTGCGGCCAATCGTGTCCGACCATTTGCCGATCATGACGTAAAAACTCATCGCGATAAGGCCGGAGAAGAAAAGGATAAGCTCGACCGTCAGATCATCGACATGCATCGGCCCCCTCAGGAAGCTCATGCCGGAGAAAAACGCGGTGTACCAGATCGTGGTCAGAATGCCGGTCACGCCAAACAGCGCGACAAATATCCGCTTCTTGTTTCCGGGATAGGTGAAGCTCTCCTTGAACGGATTGCCGGCGATTTTTCCCTCCGCCTTCATCGCCTGGAACACCGGGCTTTCTGACAGCATCAGGCGCATCCAAAGAGAGATCACGAGCAGAATGATCGAGAGCAGGAATGGCACGCGCCAGCCCCAAGCGGCAAAGTCATCTGCCGGGATAAGATACCGGCAAGCCAACACAACTGCGATGGACAGAACGAAGCCGCCAGCAACACTGGCCTGGATGAAGCTGGTATAGAAACCGCGCTTTTCCGGTGGAGCGTGCTCGGCAACATAAATCGCTGCGCCGCCATACTCTCCGCCTAAGGCGAGGCCCTGGATCACGCGCAGCAAAATCACGATAATCGGTGCAGCAATACCGATCGTGTCTATGGTCGGGATCATGCCCACCCCGGCGGTGGCAATGCCCATCAGGGTCACAGTTACAAGGAACGTATATTTGCGCCCCAGCTTGTCGCCCAGATATCCAAACAGGATCGCGCCAATCGGACGAAAGGCAAACCCGACTGCAAATGTTGACCAGACGAGCAGCAGTCCAAGCGTTTCATTGTCCGTATCGTAGAATGCATCCTTCAGGATGTAGGCAAGCGTGCCGTAGATGAAGAAATCATACCATTCGAAAACGGTGCCCGCCGAGCTCGCTCCGATTACAAGTTTGATTTCTTTCTCGGACGGTTCGCGAACCGCGACGCTAGCGCTTTCTGACATGGCTGCTGCCTCCCCTACAACATTGTGCGATGCGCCGCTCTAGCGTGTGTCAGGAACCTTGCAAAGCGCTTGCTGGGCAGCCTTCCACGGCAACAGGATTGCGCCATGCCGTCCCTTTAGCTCGCGCGCCGCAGACAGGGCCTGGAAGTCTGGCCAATCGGGTTCAGGTGCGGACGGATCTTTCATCCAGGCTTCTATTTGCGCAAGGACGAGATTGATCGATGTCAGCCTGGCCCCTGCTGCCGCACGCGCAAATACCGCCGCAGCGGCCTGACCAACTGCACAAGCTGACACGCCCAGCCCCAATTCCGCGATTGCGTCTTGGTCGGTGAGATTGATGCCGACCGTTAAAGAGCTGCCGCAGGTCGTGGAGCGCGAACTTCCCTGTACCTGCCAATCCCCCGAGAGCGGAAAGGCAGCCAATTCTGTCGCCAGTGATAGCAGATTGGGAGTGTAAAGTTTCGCCGCAGTGCTGGCGGGCATCACTCGCCTTCCGCATCGATACGCAGGCGTTCCCTGCGTTCGGCAATAATATTCACCAGATCACTCGAAGCGGAATCGATGACTGGGTATGTGCGTGCTGTGGTGATCCAGACGGGGCGCCCTTTGTACCCCCACAAGCTATCAAATCCGAGCGCGATGACCGAGAACGCAAACACCATAATCAGCGCGCCCTTGACCACGCCAAATCCAAATCCCAGCACGCGGTCGATCGGTCCCATAATCGAACCGCGCGATGCCTTACCCACGTTGTTTGCGATGAGTTTCATGGCCGCATATGGGATGAGCAACAAAAGTGCGAACGCGAGGATAGAAGTTGTCGGTTCTGCATCGAGATACTCGAGCAGGATTTCCGTAAAAGGCTCGTGCAAATAGTAGATTGCCGCCGCGGCCAATGCCCATGCTGCGAGCGATAACACCTCCTGCACCAATCCGCGCAGAAAGCCGCCTATCGCAGCCACCCCGATAATGATGAAAACAATGATATCGAACCCGTTCATGGGGGCGGATTATGACTTTGACATCACGCGGTCAACGAGGTTCGCAACTTGTTCCAAACCATTGAACGCGATTTTGGATGAACCGGTCTTGCTGCTCGCCGGTCCGAACGCAGCGGCAAAGCCAAGTTTGGCCGCTTCCTTGACGCGCAAATTGGCATGCGCAACGGGGCGCACTTCGCCGGAGAGTGACACCTCACCGAACCAGACCGACTTATCAGGGAGCGGCCGATCCGCCAACGCGCTGACCAGCGCGGCCGCCACCGCCATATCGGCGGCGGGATCTGATAAACGGTACCCGCCGGCAATATTCAAATACACTTCGGCCGAACTGAAATTGAGCCCGCAGCGAGATTCCAGCACCGCCAACAACATCGCCAATCTGCTGTTGTCCCAACCGACCACCGATCGCCGGGGCGTTGCTCCCGATTGCAAGCGGACAATCAAGGCTTGAATTTCGACCAGGACGGGCCGTGTTCCTTCGAGAGCGGGGAAAACCGCGCTGCCTGCCAATGGTTGATCCCGTCCAGATAGAAACAGCATCGAAGGGTTGCTGACTTCTTCCAACCCTTCCTGCTCCATAGAGAACACGCCGATCTCGTCGACCGCGCCAAAGCGGTTCTTGAGCGCGCGCAGGATGCGGTATTGATGGCTCCGCTCTCCCTCAAAGCTCATCACGACATCGACCATGTGTTCCAGCACGCGCGGCCCAGCGATGCTGCCGTCTTTGGTCACATGTCCGACAAGCACTAGCGCGACACCATTCTCCTTGGCGTATCGGATCAATTCAAAGGCACATCCGCGAACCTGACTAACAGTGCCCGGAGCCCCCTCGATTGTGTCCGAATACATGGTCTGGATCGAATCGATCACCAACAGAGCTGGCGCTTCCATCTGACCCAATGTCGTCAGGATATTCCGCACTGATGTTTCTGACGCCAGCTGAAGCGGTGCATCGGACAAGCCGAGCCGTGCTGCGCGCATGCGCACCTGGCCCGCGGCCTCCTCTCCGCTGACATAAACCACACTTCCACCATTCTTCGCTATGGTCGCTGAAGTCTGTAGCAAAAGAGTGGATTTCCCGATCCCGGGATCACCGCCCATCAGCACCGCCGAGCCGGGCACCAGCCCACCGCCAAGTGCGCGGTCAAATTCCGTCAGTCCCGTCGAACGGCGTTTGGGTAATTCTGTTGGCGCATTCAGTTCTTCAAAGGCAACCGCACGACCGCCTCTCGACAGGTCATGCTTTTGCGAGAACACCGTCGCTGGCGCATCCTCAACCATAGTGTTCCATTCGGCACAATCGGGGCATTGCCCCTGCCACCGGTGTGTCACGCTTCCACAAGACTGACAGATATATCGCTTCTTTGCTTTCGCCATCCGCAGATCGATAAACGGAACATAGGCAGAACGCAATTGCCTTCTGTGGTTAAACCCCTAAGGAAATCAACATGCACCAGAAGGAACTTCGTATTGCATTGGTTTGCTACGGCGGCGTCAGCCTAGCGGTATACATGCACGGTGTTACGAAAGAGCTCTGGCATCTGGCCCGCGCAAGCAGATCCTACCACCTGGAGGAAGAGCCAGAGGGACACGTGGCCAAGGTCTATCATGACTTGCTGGGAGAGATTGAGGCACAACAAGGGCTAAGATTGCGCGTGCTGCCTGATATTCTAACCGGCGCAAGTGCAGGCGGGATAAACGCGGTATTTCTGTCACAAGCTATATTCGCCGGACATTCACTTGAGCCACTTACCGATCTGTGGCTTGAGAATGCCGATGTCGACAAATTGCTGGACCCCGATGCCCGCCCAATGTGGAAGTTCGCCAAATTCTGGGCCCAACCGATAGCCTGGTGGCTGTTCAAGCGACCCGGCAATGTGGTGTCGGAGAGCGTCGCCCCTGAAACGCGGAGCGAGGTGCGCCGGAAGGTCTCGCGTTTTGTGCGGGGGCGATGGTTCCAGCCACCCTTTTCCGGCGACAATTTTTCGCAGCTACTGTTCGATGCAATCAAGGCGATGAACGCCAACGAAACGGGGCCGCCGCTTTTGCCACCAGAGCATCCGTTGGATTTGCTGGTAACGGCCACAGATTTTCGCGGGCATGTAGAGATGCTGCGCCTTCATAGCCCGGCGGTTGTTGAAGAAAGCGAACACCGCTTGCCGATCGGATTTCGTGGTCTGACCCCGGCTCAATCTGGTGCAGGACTTGCTGATCCGCTTGAGCTGACGATTGCAGCGCGCGCGACGGCAAGCTTCCCGGGCGCCTTCCCGCCGCTTGAACTGGCAGAGATCGATCGTTTGGCCCAGCGAAGCAAACACCATTGGCAAACTCGCGGTGCCTTTCTGAAACGTGTCATGCCCACTCACCTGCGTCTGGGCACGACCGAACAAGTTGCGCTTATCGATGGCTCGGTGCTGGTCAACGCACCGTTTGAGGGCGCAATTGATGCCCTGCACGGCCGCCCTGCCCATCGTGAAGTAGACCGGAGATTTGTATATATCGATCCGCGTCCAGATCGGATTGCTTCGCTCAAAGATGAGGAACAAAAGCCCGTCGGGTTCTTCGCTGCGATTTTCGGTTCGATATCCGCCCTGCCGCGAGAGCAACCGATCCGCGACACTCTGGAAGAGTTGGAACAGCAATCCCGCGACGCCGAAAGGTTGGAGCAAATCCTTGCCGGTCTTCGGCCTGAAGTCGACCGCGCGGTTGAGAAACTTTTCGGGCTGACATTCTTCCTCGACCGGCCAACGCCCAAACGGCTGCACAACTGGCGCGCGAAAGCGCAGCAATCGGCAGCGCAAGAAGCAGGCTATACTTTCCAGTCCTACGCGCAGGTGAAACTGGCAGGGATTGTCGAACGCCTGGCGAAATTGGTTCATCAGGCGGCACCGCAACTGGATCTGCCCGACTGTGATCCCATTGTTTCTACCATGCGCGGCGAATTAATGCGGCGCGGGCTGGATCAATTGTCCGAGGAAAAGGGCGGTGCAAGCGAGGCTGCAATCGCATTCTTCCGGACACATGATCTGGGCTTCCGGATTCGCCGTTTGCGTTTGCTGGCGCGGCGATTGGCGCGCGATTGTGAGCGTGATCCCGAAATTCCTGACGATGCACTGGACCTCGCGAGGGGTGAAATCTACGCCATTATGCGGCTATACCTTGATCGGGACAAGCATGCGGTTCGGCACCCTGAATTCGGTGACCTGGCCGCCAATGTTTTTGTCGATCCCGGCGCGGTGTTGGACCACTTGGGGGCGCATCGCTTGCTGCCGGAAATCGATGATGAAGCGGAAGATCGCCTTTGTGCTGCACTGGCACAGATGCCCAAGCAACTTCGCCGACGTATGCTGTTCGCCTACCTCGGGTTTCCGTTTTACGATGTCGCGACGCTGCCACTGTTGCGGCACGAAGGTTTTACCGAATACGATCCGATCAAAGTGGATCGAATTTCTCCTGATGATGCCCCATCGATACGAGATGGCGGCGCCAGAGCTACGCTGCGCGGCATAGAGTTCTACAACTTTGGCGCTTTCTTTAGCCGTGCATATCGCGAGAATGACTATCTATGGGGCCGATTGCACGGGGCAGAGCGGATGATCGACCTTGTTTGCTCAACAGTAGACAGCGGTGTTGATAGCCGCGTCTGCCATGGGTTCAAGCGGCGCGCATTCGAAGCAATCCTGCAGGAAGAGACCGAAGCCGGACGCTGCGACGCCGGCCTGATCGAAAGCCTGAAAAGTGAAATCGCGGCGAAGTTTGATACCGTTTAAGCTGTCGAATTAGTTGAGGCTTTTCCAAACGGCCTCAATAAACCGATCTTCGTTGATGAAGCCTTCACCCCGATCAAAACTGTCGAGCGGGCGCAAGGCTTGAGCTTCCTCCAGCGATGATCCGAAATCGCGCAGCGCGCGAATTCGGGTCACAGCCTCACCTACAGTGTTGCGATAAGCGATCAATTCGCGGCGATCCGACATTGTGCCATGGCCCGGGATCACCTTCGTATCCTCATCCATCAGGTTGATCGCGCTATCCAGCGAATAGAGCAGGTCTTCGATATCACCGCCGGACGCCACATCGACAAAGGGCCAGCCTGGTATCTTGAAGTAAAGATCGCCCATATGTACGATATTCTTTTCGCGCCAGCGCACGATACTGTCGCCATCGGTGTGGCCACCACCGACAAACACGACATCAATTGTGTCGCCATTGAGGTGCAAGGTCACACCGCGTTCGTAAGTGACAACAGGCAGAGCCGCCTTGGGTGACGGCGGCGTTACGCGCTCACCGCGGGTCTGCGGGAATGACATCCGGACGCGCACATTGTGATGCGCGAAGATCGTTGCGCCAGTGCCGCCGAAATGTTCGTTTCCGCCCGTGTGGTCACCGTGCCAATGCGTGTTGACGACATATTTGACGGGCGTCGCGCCAAGATAGGCGACCGCGCCTTCGATCTTCTCTGATAGCGGCGCGAACTGGTCATCGATCAGGATCGTGCCATCCTCACCATGGCTAACAGCCATATTGCCGCCCGCACCGAAAAGTACGGCCACACCCTGCGCCAACTCTTCGGAAGTAATCTCCACCTCGCTGAAGTCTCGCTGAGCTGCCAGGGGCGATGCAATAAAGATCGATGCGGTTGCTAGTGCGGTGGCGAAAATGCGTTTCATGACTGTTCCCTCTGTTTGACCTAGGCTTAAGTCTTGCCGAGAGACGAGTCGAGAATTGCCCGTAAATTAACTGCCGAACGCTTCCTTCACGCGGTCGAAAAAGCCCTTGCTTTCGGGGCATTCTTCACCGGTTTCGGTTTCGCGAAACTGCTTCAGCAGCTCCTTTTGCGCCTTGGACAGTTTGGTCGGTGTTTCCACCGCAATTTCGACCACCAGGTCACCACGTCCGCGGCCTTGCAGCACGGGCATGCCCGCTCCGCGTACGCGCAACTGCTTGCCGGATTGAATGCCCGCCGGGATTTCAACGCTGTTATCGTCACCGCCCAGATCAGGGATATCGACCGTGCCGCCAAGCGCAGCTGTAGTGAAGCTGATCGGAACGCGCGTGAGCAGCGTCGTGCCCTCGCGCTGGAAAACCGCGTGCGGCTTCACATGTACGAAAATGTATAGATCGCCCGCAGGAGCGCCTCTGGGCCCGGCCTCCCCCTTGCCAGACAAACGAATGCGCGTACCGGTATCGACGCCTGGCGGAACTTCAACCTCGAGTGAGCGCGCCTTGTCGACGACCCCTTCCCCGCGGCAATCACCGCAAGGGTTTTCGATCACAGCGCCGCGGCCGTGACAGGTCGGGCATGGACGTTCAACCACGAAGAAACCTTGCTTGGCGCGAACTTTGCCGAGACCATCGCACATTCGACATTCGCGTTCGCTTGTGCCCGGAGTAGCGCCAGACCCATCGCAAGTGTCACAGCTCTGCGAGACTTCGATTTCCAGCTCGACTGTTTTTCCGTGGAAGGCATCGTCCAGGCTGACTTCCAAATCATATCGGAGATCCGCTCCGCGCCGCGGCTGCGCGCGTTGCCGCCCGCCACCCCCGCCAAAAGCGCTGCCGAAAATAGTCTCGAAGATGTCCCCGATATCGCCAAAATCGCCTTGCGGACCACGACCGCCGCCGCCACCGCCGGACATTCCCTGCGTATATGCTGAATGGCCATAACGATCATAGGCCGCGCGCTTCTGCGGGTCCTTCAGGCAATCATAGGCCTCATTGATGGCCTTGAATTTTGCCTCACTCTCGGCATCGCCCGGATTACGATCCGGATGATACTTCATCGCAAGCTTGCGGTATGAGCTCTTCAGCGCACCGCCGTCAACGTCGCGCGAGACTTGAAGCAATTCGTAATAGTCGATGTCGGTAGATGCCATGCTGCTGCTTCCCTGCCCTAAACGCTAACCGCCACCGGCGCTGTATGCGCTGGCGGCGGCAGAGTTTCCCATCAGGACATCAGCCCTTTTTGTTGTCGCTGTCTTCGCTCGAATTTTCGTCGACTTCGGAGAATTCCGCATCGACAACTTCTTCGTCAGCCGAACTATCCGAAGAACCTTCCGCGCCCGCGTCAGGACCGGCAGCCTGCTCTTTTTCGTAGATCTGCTGACCCATCTTCATGGCCGCTTCTGTAAGCGCCTGCGCCTTTGCATTGATCGCATCGACATCATCGCCTTCGAGCGCGGTCTTGGCTTCGGCCAAGGCTGCTTCGACGGCAGATTTCGTATCAGCGTCAACCTTGTCGCCATGCTCTTCGAGCTGCTTCTCGGTCGCGTGCACCAGGCTGTCTGCCTGATTGCGAGCTTCCGCAGATTCGCGGCGCTTCTTGTCTTCTTCCGCGAACTTTTCGGCATCCTGAACCATCTGATCAATGTCCGAATCCGACAAACCACCAGACGCCTGGATCTTGATCTGCTGTTCCTTGCCGGTGCCCTTATCCTTGGCAGAGACATTCACGATACCGTTTGCGTCAATGTCAAAGGTCACTTCGACTTGCGGAACACCGCGCGGCGCGGGCGGGATGCCCACCAGATCAAACTGTCCAAGCAGCTTGTTGTCAGCGGCCATCTCGCGCTCACCCTGGAAAACCCGGATGGTCACGGCATTCTGATTGTCTTCAGCGGTCGAATAGACCTGTGTCTTCTTCGTCGGGATCGTCGTGTTGCGATCGATCATGCGGGTGAAGACACCGCCCAGCGTCTCAATACCCAGCGACAGCGGGGTCACGTCGAGCAGAAGCACGTCTTTGACGTCGCCCTGCAGAACGCCCGCCTGAATGGCGGCCCCCATGGCCACCACTTCATCAGGGTTCACGCCAGTGTGCGGCTTCTTGCCGAAGAATTCTTCCACGACTTCGCGAACCTTTGGCATACGAGTCATACCGCCAACCAGGATCACTTCATCAATCGCGCCTTTGTCCAGACCTGCATCAGCGAGCGCTTTCTTGCACGGATCGAGCGTGCGCTTGATCAGATCGCCAACCATCTTTTCCAGGCTGGAACGTGTGATCGTTTCAACAAGGTGCAGCGGCGTGGAAGAACCATCTTCCATGCGCGCGGTAATGAACGGCAGGTTCACTTCTGTCTGCTGCGAGCTAGAGAGTTCGATCTTGGCCTTTTCAGCCGCTTCTTTCAGACGCTGTAGTGCAAGCTTGTCCTTGCGCAGGTCCATGTTCTCTTTCGTCTTGAACTGGTCAGCCAGCCATTCAACGATCGCGCTGTCGAAATCTTCACCACCAAGGAAGGTATCGCCATTGGTCGATTTAACTTCGAACACGCCATCACCGATTTCGAGGACGGAGATATCAAAAGTACCGCCGCCAAGGTCATAGACAGCGATGGTTTTGCCGTCTTCCTTGTCGAGGCCATAAGCCAGTGCCGCGGCAGTAGGCTCGTTAATGATACGCAGAACCTCGAGGCCTGCGATCTTGCCCGCATCCTTGGTTGCCTGACGCTGGGCATCGTTAAAGTAGGCCGGAACAGTGATAACTGCCTGCTCTACCTTCTCGCCAAGATATTCCTCAGCGGTCTCTTTCATCTTTTGCAGGATGAATGCAGAGATCTGCGACGGTGAATAATCTTCACCGCCAGCGTTGACCCATGCATCGCCATTGGTGCCCTTGACGATATTGTAAGGGACCAGTTCCATGTCCTTTTTGGTCATCGGATCATCGAACCGGCGACCGATCAGGCGCTTCACTGCATAAACCGTATTGTCAGGGTTGGTCACTGCCTGGCGCTTTGCCGGCTGACCAATCAGACGCTCACCATCTTTGGTGAAAGCGACGATAGAAGGTGTAGTGCGCGCACCTTCAGAGTTTTCGACGACCTTGGGCTTACCCCCGTCCATAACAGACACGCACGAGTTGGTGGTGCCGAGGTCGATACCGATTACTTTACCCATGTTTCTTCGTTTCCCATCAGTTCAATTATTGGACACCGCGCATTGTGTTTTCCAAAGTTGGCAAAACAGCTCGGCGGCTCAGTCCGTCAGGTGTGTTACCCGGGTGATATAGGTGCGGTTTTGCTTGGCACAAGGGAACAGGCACACTAGATTTTACATGTTTTCAGACCGGAGAAACCTGACATGAAGTTCAAGCAATTGGCCGCCGCGAGCATGCTCGTCTCTACATTCGCCTTGGCAGCTTGTGGCGCAGAGCCGGAGACTGTGGTCGAAGCCGAACCCGAAGGTGTGCCCGGTTTGAGCGTCGAAAATGCTCGCCTTGTTCTGGCGCCGGTGCCGGGCAATCCGGCCGCAGGCTATTTCGATTTGAAGTATGAAAACGACCGCGGCCTCGCGATCCGCCGGGCCGATGTAAGCGGCGCTGAGAAGACTGAAATCCACGCTTATGGAGAATGGAACGGCAAGATGACCATGGCCGAAGCCATGGAAATTGCCATTCAGAAGGGCACTGAAATCGCGTTCGAGCCAGGCGGCTATCACCTGATGGTGTTTGATCTGGATGAAAGTGTTGAGCCCGGTGATACGGTCGAGTTTACGCTGACTGTGTCGGGAGGGGACAAGCACAGCTTTGAAGCCGAAGTTCGCGCCGCCGGGGACGAGCGCTGAACCACGTTCCACCGGAGGAGATTTAAGCGTTTCTCCACTCGCCTGTCCGGTGGGTGGCGAGCGCGCACTTACTCCGGGCGAAGTGAAATTGGCAGCTTCTGTTTTCGGGACGGCGATCGACTACGCTGCGGTCACAATCCGGCGCAGAAAGTGGTTTCCGTTTCAGCCGCGCAAGGTCACGATGGCACCGCGCGGGCATTTGCATTTCCATCCCAGGGGCAGCGCCTATTGCGATGATTTCTCAAGCGAGGATCTGCACCGGCAGGGCTTCTTCATTCATGAGATGACACATGTCTGGCAGGCGCAGGCACGCGGAAAGTGGTTCCTGGTCCTAAATCGCATGCCTTGGGCGCGCTATGATTACAGTCTAAAGCCTGGCTGACCATTGGCGCGTTATGGGATCGAGCAGCAGGCAGAGATCGTAAAGCACGCCTTCTGGCTCAGGAACGGTGCAAAGGTGGCTGGCATCAGCGATGTATCTGCGTATGATCTGTTGGTGAACTTTCCGGGAGCTGCGACATCATGACCTCTGACAGTTGGAAAATCAGGCCGTTTGCACCGGCAGATGCCCCGGCGTTTGCGGCGCTCAACCGGCGCTGGATCGAAGAGATGTTCGGCATGGAGGAGAAAGACGTCCGCCAATTGGAACATCCCAAGGACTCAATTCTCGATCCAGGCGGGTACATAGCTGTTGCCGACGCCAATGGCTGGATAATGGGTACAGGAGCCATCCTGCCCGCGGCCAATGCACCTGAAGACGGCCGCAAATGGATGGAAGTGGTCAAGATGGCAACCGATGTCGCCACGCAAGGACGCGGGATAGGTTCGGCTGTGTTGACGCAGTTGCTCGATTTTGCGCGCGAGCAAGGCGCTGATGCGGTGTGGCTAGAGACCAATGCCCAGCTTGAAGCTGCTACGGCGCTGTATAAAAAGTTCGGTTTCAAAAAGCTGGTAGACGAAGAGATTTGGTCCACTCCTTACGACCGATGCAATTTGCAGATGGTTTTAAAGCTGTAGTTTTCCACCAGTCCTGCTTGAGCAATCAAGTTTCAATTGATACCAGATGTGCCTCCAGTCGGCCCAACCCGCGACTGGCCAATGAGTCACTCACATGGAGATCAAGGACTACGGACTAAGCCGCGAGCGCGGCTATCTTTCGCATTACGAAATTGACGAGATCACCCTGCCCGCACGATTTGACGGCGTAGTTCAGGCGGCAGGAAATCTCTCTGGGCTGATATCGAGCGGGCGCGTGCGCCACTGGCTCAATCAGCTAGACGAACCCAAACTCGAAGAATGGGCGCTAGAAGCTGCCGAAGAAGAAGTGCGCACCGCAATGGTGCACTATTCGTTTCTCGTGCAAAGCTATGTCTGGGGTGAAGACACTCCTCCTGCCTATCTTCCCGCCAATCTCGCACGACCAATGGTCGAGATTTCCGATCGTTTGGGGCAGGCGCCGCTGTTGCCTTATTCGGGCTATGTGCTCGATAATTGGGCGCGGCTCGACAAGTCCAGCCCAATCAGCCTCGACAACATCTACATGTACCAGAATTTTGCTGGCGGCGATGATTAGAAGTGGTTCGTGATGATCCATGTCGCGATTGAAGCCGAAGCCGGAATATTGCTCGACAATGCGGCGAAACTGGTGACCGTTACCAAGAATGGCGACGAGGCCGAAGCCGAGCGTCTGATGGTGGAGATGGATGAGGCGTGGGAGCGCATCTATGGCCATTTCGCCTGCATGACCGAACGCTGCGACCCATACTGCTATTTCCATCGCGTGCGCCCCTACATCCATGGATGGGCGAACAACCCGGCGCTTGAAGGTGGCGGATTGACCTACGAAGGCGTCGAGAAGCTAGGTGGCAAGCCACAGGCACTGCGCGGGCAAACGGGCAGTCAATCGAACATAGTTCCGGCGATGGATGCATTGTTCCAGGTTGGACATAGTGATGACCCGCTCAAGAGTTTCCTGGATGACCTGCATCATTATCGCCCGGCCCAGCACCGCCGCTTCATCGAAGATCTGGCAGCGCAATCGACACTTCGCACGTTTGTTTCTGCATCAAGTTCGCAGTCTCTGAAGGATGCGTTCAACGCCTGTTTGGAACAAGCAGCTCGCTCCCGCACGCGGCATCTGGAGTACGCGGCAAGCTACATCAACAAGCAGGCCGGCAGTATCGCGGGCAATGACCCCGATGTCGGCACCGGCGGCACGCCTTTCATGAAGTATCTGAAGAAGCACCGCGATGAAAACTGTGCGCAAGTAGTGGCCTGATACAAAAAGGGCGAGGTAGCAAACGCCGCCTCGCCCCTTTTTCAAATTCTGGTCTCTGACTCAGGGCTTCTTCGCCACGCCAACCATAGCCGGACGTAGCAAGCGGTCCTTGATCATATAGCCGCTCTGCATTTCTTGCACGATCGTGCCTTCTTCGTGCTCGTCAGTTGGCACTTCCATCATCGCCTGATGCTGATTGGGATCGAGAGGCAGGCCAACCGAAGCAATGCGCTTCACACCGTGCTGGCCGAATACTTTCTCAAGTTCGCGCTGAGTGGCTTCAATGCCGGTTACAAGCGCCTTCATCTTGTCGTCTTCACGCAGACTTTCGGGAATTGCCGCAATCGCACGCTCAAGGTTGTCTGACACGCTCAGAACATCTCGTGCAAAGCCGGTCGCGGCGTAGGCGCGCGCGTCTTGCACATCCTTTTCAGCGCGGCGGCGCACATTCTGTGCCTCTGCTTTGGCGTAGAGAATATCCTGCTTTGCGGTCTCCAGATCGGCCTTCAGCGCATCGAGCGCTTTCTCGAAACCGTCTTCAGATGCCTCGTCCTCTCCATTGTCGAGGAACTCCTCCGGCACGCCTTCAAGTTCTTTGTCTACCGCATCATCTTCTGCTTCCGATTTGTCGTTGTCGATCATGTTCTTACAGTTCCAAAGCTATCCGATAAGCTTGCCCAGCGAACGGGCGGTCAGGTCAATCATGGGTATCACGCGCGCGTAATTCAACCGTGTGGGCCCGATGACGCCAAGCACGCCGACCACCCTTCCCTCACGGTCCCGATACGGCGACGCGATAATCGAAGAGCCGGACAATGCAAACAACCGGTTCTCGCTTCCGATGAAAATCCGCGTAGCTTCGGCTTCGCGCGCGCTTTCCAGCAATTCGGCAACTGATTGCTTGCTTTCCAAGTCTTCGATCAGGCTGCGCACACGCTCAATGTCCTGCATCGCTGCGTCATCGAGAAGATTCGCTTGTCCGCGTACGATTAGAACCGGACGCTGTGCTGCGTCTTCGCTAAGAACCGCAAGACCACGCTCGACCAGATTGCGGCTTGCGCTGTCGAGCTGAGACTTGCCCGATTTGATTTCTGCCCCGATCGCAGCATTGGCTTCGGCCAACGTCCGCCCAGCAAGACGTGCCGTGATGTAATTGCTCGCTTGCTCCAGCACTGAAGGTGCCAATGAACCACCCAACTCGATTACGCGGTTCTCGATCGATCCATCTTCGCTGACGAGCACAGCTAGCGCCCTCCCCTGGCCCAGATTGACCAGGCTGAACTGTGCAAGCCTAGCCTCGCGGGTTGGGACCATCACCATCCCGGCAGCGCCTGAAAGGTCAGACAGGATTGCGCTGGTTTGCTCCAATGCTTGTTCGATCGGGCCGCTGTCTGAAAGACGCCCCTCTATCGCGGCGCGCTCCTCCGCATTGGGCTCTGACACGCGCATCATCCCGTCAACAAACAGGCGCAAGCCGCTTTCGGTTGGCATGCGCCCTGCACTTGTGTGCGGCGCGGATAGCAAACCGTGTGCCTCAAGGTCCGACAACACCGCGCGGATCGAGGCCGGCGAAAGATTTACCGTACTATCGCTGGCAAGCGTTTTTGACCCGACCGGCTGCCCGCGGTCCAGATAGCCTTCGACCACGAGACGGAAAATCTCTCTCGCACGGTCGGTCAATTCTGCGATGGGTGGTGTGGACATACAACGCTATCTAGCGCTTTGCTCCACAGCCTCAAGCCTTGCAGGTGACACCGCGCACAGCCTATCGCGGCGGCAACGAATCAAAACACAAGGAATTCTCATGCGACCTTCCGGCCGCGCGCCTGACGAAATGCGCGCTATTAGTATCGAAACCGGCTTTACCAAGCACGCTGAAGGCAGCGTGCTGATTAGTTGCGGCGACACGCGGGTGCTGTGCACAGCGAGTATCGAAGAACGCATTCCACCCTGGCTGCGCGGCAAAGGCGAAGGTTGGGTCACAGGCGAGTATTCTATGCTGCCCCGTTCTACGCATACGCGCAGTGGGCGCGAAGCAGCACGCGGCAAGCAATCGGGCCGAACGCAGGAAATCCAGCGCCTGATCGGCCGGTCATTGCGAGCTGTCGTTGACTTGAAGAAGCTTGGCGAGCGTCAGATCACTCTCGACTGCGATGTGCTTCAGGCGGACGGCGGAACACGCACGGCATCCATTTCAGGTGCCTGGGTGGCGCTGCGTTTGGCGGTGAACGGCCTCATGGCGTCTGGCGACCTCAAAGAAGATCCGATCACAGGCCAGGTCGCTGCAATCAGCTGCGGAATCTACAATGGCACACCTGTGCTTGACCTCGATTATGATGAAGATTCCAGCGCCGATGCAGATGCGAACTTTGTCCTGATCACAGGTGGCCAAATCGCCGAAGTGCAAGCAACAGCAGAAGGCGCAACCTATGATGAGGAGGGCCTGCTACGCTTGCTGCGTTTAGCCAAAATCGGCTGTGACGGCATCTTCAAGGTACAGCTGGACGCCTCAAAATGACTCGGAAGCTGGGCGGAAAGTCACTCGTTATTGCCACTCACAATGAAGGTAAATTGCGCGAAATCTCTGCCCTGCTTGCGCCATATGGACTGAAATGCATTTCGGCAGGTTCGCTTGGTCTGCCGGAGCCCCCTGAGGATGGAAAAACCTTCGTCGACAATGCGTTGATAAAGGCGCGTGCAGCGGCCGATGCGTCGGGTCTCGCGGCGCTGGCCGACGATAGCGGATTGTCCGTGGACGCATTAGGTGGTCGCCCCGGTGTGTACACCGCGGACTGGTCCGAACGGCAATGGTTCGAAGGCGATCCGGGCCGCGATTGGTATATGGCGATGGGCAAGGTCGAAGGGATGCTCCAACAGCTTGGCCCGGATACAGACCGCAGCGCGGCTTTCCATTGCGTACTGGCGATTGTGTGGCCCGGTGGCGAGCATGAGGTTTACGAGGGAACATGCTCGGGTTCGCTGACGTGGCCGCCGCGCGGTGAGATGGGTTTCGGTTATGATCCTGTTTTTGTACCTGAAGGCCGCGATCAGACCTTTGCTGAAATTGACCCGCAAGAGAAACACAGCATGAGCCACCGCGCGGATGCGTTTGCCAAGCTGGTCGCGGACCAGTTTGGCAGTTAGTATGGGCGCATGGCGCGCGCACTATACATCCATTGGCCCTTCTGCGCGAAGAAATGCCCCTATTGCGACTTCAATAGCCACGTCCGCGACTTGGTGGATGTGGCGGCGTGGCGCGATGCCTTGTTGGCGGATATGCGCCACGAAGCCGAACTGGCAGGCGGTGAACCACTGCATTCGATATTCTTTGGCGGTGGAACGCCTTCCTTGATGCCACCTGCCCTGGTCGAGGCGTTGCTTCAGGAGGCGGAGGCGTTGTGGGGTTTTGACGCCAATATCGAAATCACGCTCGAGGCCAATCCATCGTCGGTCGAGGCTGCGAACTTTGCCGCTCTAACGCAAGCAGGCGTAAATCGGGTTTCTCTGGGTGTTCAATCACTTGAAGACGATACCTTACAGTTTTTGGGGCGCCTGCATGGGGCGCAGGAAGCGCTGGATGCGGTCGAGACTGCGCAACAGAATTTCGACCGCGTCAGCATCGATCTGATTTATGCGCGCCCGGGGCAATCGGCTGAACAATGGACAGCGGTGTTGAGCCGCGCTCTGGCGCTCGGCACGGACCACATGTCGCTCTATCAACTCACGATCGAGCCAAACACGCGCTTTGCCACCGATGTCCGACGTGGCGTGTTCACCCCGCTGGACGACGATCCGGCAGGTGATCTGTATGCGCTGACGCAAAAGATCATGAACGCGGCGGGCCTTCCTGCCTATGAGATCAGCAACCACGCCAAACCGGGGCAGGAAAGTCGCCATAATCTGACCTATTGGCGGTATCAGGATTATTGCGGGATCGGCCCCGGCGCACACGGACGACGCGGTGGAGTGGCAACCGAACGCCACAAGAAGCCGGAGAATTATCTGTTGGCGGTCAGCGAGCACGGACATGGCATCAAGGATCAGCGCGCACTCTCGATGGGTGAACAAGCATCCGAAGCGCTGCTTATGGGCCTGCGCCTCGCCGAAGGGATTGATTTGAGCAAGTTGGAGGCGCGGTTTGGAATCCCTTCTACCGATCTGATCAATGCGGATCGCCTTGCACTTCATAGTGACCTTGGCCTGCTTGAATACGATAGTGGCCGGATCACCGTGACGCCCTCCGGAATGCCGTTGCTGGACGCGCTTCTTGGCGAGATTGTTGCGGACGCGCTGGTAACCGCATGAGCGCGGCGGATCTCCTCGAAGCGTGGAACAATGAGCTGACCAATTCGCGCCGGCGTAGCCCGCATACGGTGCGCGCCTATCTGGGCTGTGCGGATCGTTTGCTGAAAGCGCGTGACTTGGTCGATTGGGATGGTGTGGCCTTGTTGGAGGCCCAAGATTTACGCCGTCATCTGGCCGAGCGACGCGCGGATGGAATCGGCAATGCCAGCGCCGCGCGTGAATTGTCCGCGCTCAAAAGCTTTATCGCTTTTGCACGTGAGCAAGCGGGCGATCCTGACCCCGCCTCACCGCGCCTACGCGGGCCGCGCGTCAAGAAGGGCTTGCCCCGCCCGGTTATGCCCGATGAGGCAAGCAATCTCGCCGATCTGGTCGCGGGCAATGCCAAGGCGGAATGGCTGGGCGCGCGCGATCGCGCGGTGTTGCTGCTGCTGTATGGTTCAGGCTTGCGGATTGCCGAGGCGCTGTCGCTCAAAGGCAATGACGTGCCGTTGGGAGAGGTGCTGCAAGTGACCGGCAAAGGCGGGAAGCAGCGTATGGTGCCGGTGCTGCCGATCACCCGCGCTGCGTTGGCGGATTATTGCGCAAAATGTCCGTGGCCGCTGCCGGGCAATGAGGTGCTGTTCCGCGGCGAGAAAGGTGGCCCGCTTAGCCCCGGCATGGTTCAGAAAGCGACCGCGCAGGCGCGCCGCGCGCTGGACTTGCCTGAGACTGCCACCCCGCATGCATTGCGGCACAGTTTTGCGACGCATTTGCTGGGGGCGGGAGCGGATTTGAGAAGCTTGCAGGAATTGCTCGGCCATGCTTCTTTGGGATCGACGCAGATTTACACCAAGGTTGATGCGGCCACGATGCTGGAAAACTACCGCGACGCGCACCCGAGGGCGAAGAAGAGGTGATTTCCACCAAAAGCAAACATTCCGCAAACGACCCAGTAGCGGACAAAGCGAACAGCCGAGGTCAAAAGCAGAACCGGCCAGGCCGGTAGTGAATGAACTTACGATATATCGCCGCAAAAAGTCCTTTGATCAGAAAATACCTACCGCAAGTTCGGCCCAGATTGCGAGAAACGCAAATACAATGAAGCCAACTGCCAG
>Ga0181553_10001171_pt1 | contig 23422 bp, 16 predicted proteins | sample 011ome_17_FD_133753 | JGI IMG/M metagenome (GOLD analysis project Ga0181553, IMG submission 133753) | Coastal salt marsh microbial communities from the Groves Creek Marsh, Skidaway Island, Georgia - 011502XT metaG (megahit assembly) | ecosystem: Environmental > Aquatic > Marine > Intertidal...
AGACTGGATTTCAATTGGAATTTATTTTAGCATACTGGCAGGTATTGCTATATGGGTCATCAAAAGCAAAAAAAACAATACGGAAGACTACTTCTTGGCAGGAAGAAATGTCGGATGGTTTGTTGTAGGAGCCTCAATTTTCGCCTCTAATATTGGATCTGAACACGTCGTAGGACTAGCAGGGGCAGGTGCTAGTGACAAACTCCCCATGCTCATCTATGAGGTTCACGCATGGATCGTATTGATTTTGGGATGGGTCTTTTTACCTTTTTACCAACGGGCAGGAGTTTTTACGATGCCCGAATTTTTAGAAAAGCGATTTGATTCTCGGATGCGTTGGATTTTATCTGTTTTTTCCATCGTCGCCTATGTGCTTACTAAAATTTCTGTAACGATATACGCAGGAGGAATTGTAGTGTCTGCTCTTTTGGGAATTGATTTTTGGACTGGCGCTATTGCCACGGTTATTTTAACTGGAATTTATACCGTTTTAGGGGGTATGCGAGCTGTAGTCTATACCGAAACCTTACAAGCCTTAGTGCTGGTCGCTGGTGCAGCTGTTTTAACCTATATCGGCTTGGATCGAGTGGGTGGATGGGAAAGTATGAAAGCAACAGTAACTCCCGAATATTTAAATATGTGGCGTCCTGCCTCAGATCCAGATTTCCCTTGGCCTTCCTTGTTTATTTCAAGTACTATAGTTGGTATTTGGTATTGGTGTACTGATCAATACATTGTCCAAAGAACACTAACCGCTAAAAACATTAAAGAAGGTCGAAGAGGTACCATTTTTGGCGCCTTGATGAAGTTATTACCTGTTTTTCTTTTTTTGATTCCAGGAGTAATTGCATTAACACTCAAAATGAGGGGAGAATTGGAATGGGAAAGTGCTGATCAAGCCTTTCCCGTATTGATGAGTAATCTACTCCCAGATGGCCTTCGAGGTCTTGTTGCAGCTGGTCTATTAGCTGCTTTGATGAGTTCCTTAGCCTCCGTCTTTAATTCAGTTTCTACTCTTTTTACTGTAGATATTTATAAAAAATTAAAACCTGAAACTCCTGAGAAAAAACTCGTTCAAACAGGACAAATTGCAACCATAGTGGTGGTCATCATTGGTATCTTTTGGATACCCATTATGTCGAATATTTCAGGTGTGCTCTACGAATACTTGCAATCTGTACAAACCTATATTGCTCCTCCCATTGCAGCAGTTTTTATTATGGGAATTATGCACAAACGCATCAATGCCCAAGGTGCTTATGTTACCTTAATCAGCGGTTTTATTATTGGCTTTGGTAGGATTTTTTTAGAAATTATGAGTGATTCTCTGAACCCGGGAAGCTTCTTACATACGGTTGGCACTATGAATTACCTTACTTTTGGCTCTTGGTTTTTTCTCCTTTGTGTACTGCTTATAACAGCTGTTAGTCTCGCTACAGAGGAACCTAAACCGGAGAAAGTGGTGAATCTAACAATTGGAACTGTAAGTTCAGAAGAAAAGAAAATTACAAGAGCATCATTCGACTGGAAAGATGTTAGCATTTCCATCTTTGTAGTCCTTGTAGTTATTTTTGTAATGCTTTGGTTTAACGGTAGGTAAACTAAAATTTAGAAGTTAAAATAGCTAAAAAACTTTCAATACCAGTAAGGTAATTCCCCACACGAAGATTTTCGTTTGGACTGTGTTGATTGTTGTCTAAATTGACGGTAGGTACACCTATAGCTGGAACACCTAACTCAGATACAAAAGGTGAGATTGGAACCGAGCCCCCACTGGTTCTGATAATAACAGGTTTTTCATTGTAATAATCTGTTAATAGTGCACTCAACCATTTTCCTTCTTTAGATTGGGTGGCTGTTCTAAAGGCTGGGTAAGCTACATTCGATGTCATTTGTATAATTCGATCTTGACTCATCCGTTCCTCTTTAGTTGGCTGATGGTCAAGAACAGTAAAGCCTTGATTTATTAAATGTGTCTTAACTCCATCAATCAGTTTATAGGGATCACTCTCAACTACAAGTCGAATGTCCAATTCTGCTGTGGCAGTGGCAGGGATAATGGTTCTCGCTTCATCACCTACCCATCCACTTTGCAAACCACGAATGTTTAGGGAAGGGAATTGTATAGACTCTTGATAGGTGTTTCCTACCCTATCATTACTTTTGGTCTGGGTACGTTCCTTAATTGCCATATCTTCTGTTGGTACACCTTCAAGAATTTTTTTAGTAGCTGCATCCAAACTAATACCATCATAAAATCCAGGGATCACAACACGACCCTGATTGTCTTTCATAGAGGCCAGGGCTTTGGACAGCTCTAATGCAGGATTCGGTATATAGTTCCCATAATGTCCGCTGTGCTGAGGTACTATCGGACCAAAAGCTGTAAGTGTCAATGCAGCTATACCGCGGTTTCCAAAAACTAAGGTGGGTTTTCCTGAAGAATGTACAGGACCGTCTAAGATTAGAAGTAAGTCGGCTGTTAACTGATCTTTGTATTTCTTTACCGCCTCTGGCAAACCTGGAGAACTTTGTTCTTCTTCGAAATCTAAGATTAATTTGATGTTGTATGCCGCTGATTTGCCCTCTTTTTTTAGATGATTTAAAGCTGTTAAAAGCATTACAAAAGGGCCCTTATCGTCCGCACTCGAACGCGCAAAGATTCGATAATCATCTATTTCTTGACCCTTTAAGTTATCCCAACTAATTGGGTTAAACTCTGTACCATTTTTCGATTTTAAAACTGCTGTATAAGGATCTTTTTGGTTCCATTTTGTTCCATCTACCGCCTGACCATCTAAGTGCATGTAAAAAGCTAAGGTTGGCTTTGATTTTTTAAGGCTCAGATTTGCTAGTAAAAGAGGCAATGCTGATGTTTCTAGAGTATTGACCTCGAAACCTAAAGCCTCTAACTCTGATTTAGCCCAAGAAATATTGTACTTAATATCATCTTGTTTCGCGGCATAATTAGGCAATGCCAAAAAAGATTTAAACTTTTCTATGCTTTCAAGGCCTATTGTACGAGCAGTCGTTTCAAATTTGCGCTGAGCATTTAAATTTGAAAAACAGCATATTAAAACTAGAGCGATATTAAAAAATGATTTCATATTCGATAATTCAATGTATGTGAAAACCAAATATATTGAATTCAATATGATCTTATCAATTCACTATGGAAAAATTATTTTAATTTTAAAGTTGTTATTTTAAATAATACCATTTGAAAAAAATCCTTCTTTTATTTGCTGCTTTAGCTTACCTCCAGGTTATAGCTCAAAATTCCAACCCCAATCAAAATTTAAATTTCGATGTTTCTTTTTTAGAACAGGATCCTATTATAGATGGTGAAATCTTGGAAGAAACTCTTTGGAATCAGGTGTTTCCTATTCGTGATTTAAAGCAGATCAAGCCCAATTACGGTGCTCCTGCCTCAGAAAAGACTGAAATCCGAATTGCATATACATCAAAAACCCTATATATAGCTGTAGTTTGTTTTGATACAGCACCAGAGAAAATTGTAGTATCTGACTCTCGGAGAGATGCCGACTTAAATGATGATGACAGCTTTCTATTTATAATTGATACTTACAACGACCAGCAAAATGGATTTCTATTTGGAACAAATGCTGACGGCATGGAGTACGACGCACAAATAGATAATGAGGGTGAAGGAAATTTTAGTGCCAATCGACAACAAGGAGGAGTCGTAGGAGGCACGAATATAAATTGGGATGCGTCTTGGGAAGTAAAAACCAAAAAAGGGAATTTTGGTTGGAGTGCAGAATTTGCAATTCCTCTTCGATCCATTCGTTTTAATGGAGGAGAAAATAAAACTTGGGGAATTAACTTTCAACGCAATATCAGCAAACGAAGTGAAACCGCATATTGGGCAAACCTTCCTTTAGGATTTGACATTAAAAGGCTATCCCTTGCCGGAAAAATGCATGGATTGAATTTAAAATCACCAAAAAACCTTAAAATAATTCCCTACGGACTGGCACAATCTGTTCAAAATAATCACCCACCAAAAAGCACTTCCAGCAAATCAGCATTTGGTGGAGATATCAAATACAGCTTAACCCCGGGGCTGACCTTAGACATGACCTATAATACAGATTTTGCACAGGTTGAAGTTGATGAACAGCAAGTCAATCTCGATCGGTTTAATTTATTTTTTCCTGAAAAGCGACCCTTCTTTCTCGAAAACGCAGGCCAATTTAGTGTGGGCAGTCCCGGTGAAGTCGATTTGTTCTTCAGCAGACGGATTGGTATAGGTGAAAACGGAAGCCTAGTACCCATTATAGGAGGATCTAGAGTCTCTGGAAAAATTGGACAAACCAATGTGGGCTTACTCAGTATGTTTACTGATGAAGTCCCCACAGCGTCTGGTGAGCTAGATATCGTTAAAAACAATTATTCGGTAGCACGAGTCAATCACGATTTTGCAGCAAAACGCTCCTCCATTGGTGGTGTTTTTATCAATCGTTCTGGCATAGGCAACGAGCTAGATTACAACAGGGTTTTTGCGATGGATGGCAAATTGGGTATTGGTAAAAAAGCACAACTCTCTGGATATGTCTCAAAAAGTACTACCCCTGGTATCACTTCAAATGATCATGCATTTAAGTTTTTAGCAGTTTACAACTGGAACGGTTGGAACCTCAGAGCTGGGTATACAGAAGTCGGCGAAGGTTTCAATCCTGAAGTGGGTTTTTTACTTCGCTCAGCATTTAAAAAACCAGAATTTCTAATCTTCAAACAATGGCGACCTAAAAATACTGGAAAACTTCTTGAGGTTAGACCTCACGTTTCTTACAGAGGGTACTGGAATTTTCAAAATACGCAAGAAACTGGATTTTTACACGTCGATAATCACTGGGTCTGGGAAAGTGGTTTTGAAATTCATACTGGAATTAATTTTACTCGTGAGACAGTGCTTTCAGCCTTTCCAATTTCCAAAATCACTGTTGAAACAGGAGAATACAATCATCAGGAATTACAGTTTGTTTTGATGACCAATGCCAATAGAAAATTTTACTTTCAAACTCGAACACTCATTGGAGGATATTTTGGTGGGAATCGAATTTCAAGTACCAATAAGGCAACCTTTCGATTGGGAGATAAATTCAATACAGAAGGAATTTTTAACTACAACCGTCTAAAACTACCTGAAGGAGATGCCAATGTATTAATAACAGGAGCACGTTTGGCTTATTCCTTTACTCCAAGGATGTTTTTGCAAAGTTTGGTCCAATACAACAATGTGTCTAATATAACTTCTGTAAACGCTCGTTTTGGCTGGTTGAGAAATGCGAATACAGGACTCTTCGTTGTAATCAACATCATTAAAGACACTGATTATTTAGATGCACTCAACAATCAAAGTATAACAATTAAATACAGCCACCAATTTGATCTTTTGGGAAGGTAAATCTAATCAGCCAAGTTTTTTCTCAAAAAACGAAGCCCATTTTTATAAAAAATATTTTCAACGTCCTGGACACCATAGCCTCTCTGAGTAAGAATGTGATCCAGCTTTTGAAGGTCTGCTATGGTCTCTAAATCATAGGGGCATTGCTCTTTTCCGAATCCTCCATCAAGATCGGAACCCAGAATAACACGCTGTGAATTACCTGCCAACTGACAAATATGGTCAATATGATTGACAATGGTCTCTAGAGTCAATCCACTCTTGTAAGGATCAGTAATTCCACGTTTCCAATTAGGAAGCATCATCCAGGCATCAAAAGCCATTCCAATGACCGCATCTCGTTCTATCAAAGCCTTGATTTGATCATCGTCAAACTGACGCTCATCAGGCACCCATTTTCTTACATTACTGTGACTTGCCCATATTGGACCATCATAAATTTCTAGGGTTTCCCAAAAACTCTGATCACATAAATGAGTGGCATCTAGTATCAGTTTTAATTCTGAGATTTCTTTTAGTAAAGATTTTCCTTTTAAACCGATACCTCCAGTAGAATCGGTTCCAAAGGCATAAGTTCCAGGACCGTAATGTGCAGGCCCGATTGCGCGTAGACCCTCTCTGTACATTTGGTGTAAATAATCCATATTGACTATGGAGTCCGCGCCTTCAAGGCTTAAAATATATCCAATGGGTGTTTCTTGAGGATGCTGTTTCCAATGGGTAAGGTGCTTATCTAACTGCTTTTTAGTCCTGATCTGGTACAATTGGTTGTCCAGCTCCATGGCTCGATACCAGGCAAGCTGACCTTGAGTTTGTGCCCATGCTTGCTCGGGAGAATTCCATCCAGGTAGTTTGTTCTTAGGCTTTACGTAGCGGGCAATTAATGTTGCCATACACAAACCTATATTCCCCTTTCGCATTGCTGGAAAGGAGACCACTCCTTTTTCACGATCAGGTAAATCATCCATCCCTGACTCTAAAGCACGAATCTCAGAAACCTCCATTCTGAAATCTCTATTCCATTCTAGAGCGTTCATAGACAAATCTAAATGGGCGTCAAAAATAAACTTCATTGGTTTAAATCAATTTGATAATTGCGGGCCTGAACGCCCCAATACCCAGTATGTGTTCCATTTTCTACAGTATAAGCTCTGTTGTATTTAGCTACTGTAGGACAAATATGATAAGGCAAGGCATAAAAAAGATCTCCAACTTTAAAATTGTTCTCTTCTTTATACTCTACGATTAAATGTTCTTCACTTTGCCCCTTGTGAACAGCATTCTCTATCCCAATAATTTCAACTCTGGGCAGGGGCATTTCTGAGGCTACGGCTTTATGTCCCAAATCAAAACAATAGATATTGTCATTCGGTTTACTAATCAAACGTGTGATTAAAACAGCTGCAATGAGAAAAGGGGACTCTTTCCAAATCTTTTTATACCCTAAATCCCAAAATAAAGTCGTCCCGGGACTTAATAAGGTGTTTTTCCGTAAAGTATGAGGATAAAAACTTGGAGATCCTCCTGCTATGATGTTGGGAACAGTCCCACCCTTGGACTCAATACGATTGATCAACGCTTGAACAGGCTTAAAATCCGTATCGCACTTTGCAATTCTCTCTTTTAAATCCAAAGGACGAATATGACCATCGTAAATGTGAAATCCCTGAAATACTGTATTGTGGTCTTTAATTAAAGCATGGTAGAGTTGGTCAGCCCTTTCAGGCAGTATACCAGTTCGATTCATCCCATTGTTCAAATCGATCCATAAATTGATCTTTACAGCCTGCTGCTTTGCTAAGTCAGAAAAAATTTTCAAAGACTCTAAATTATCTACCAAGCTTGAGCATGCTATTTCAGGATTTGCTTTTTGCCAATGAATGAACTGTTTAATTTTTTCTTTGGTAGGTTGGTGTGCAAGAAGAATCTTACTTACCCCACAACTAATCAGCAACTGCATTTCTGCAAGAGTGGCACATTTGAACTGAGTGATTCCTGCATCCATTTGAAGTTTAATGACAGCTGCCATCTTGTGCGTCTTTATATGGGGAATCAAGCGTTCAGTTCCTCCAGCTAATTGGAGCATGGCCTTTATATTGTGTTGAACCCTTTTGGGATATACGACCAGACCAGGAGTCAATAAGTCGTCTTCATTCTGAACTTTAAACTCGTTTAACATGATTTGAGTTTATTTTTCTAATAAAAAGTGAGCTTCAATTTCAACTGCAATATTTTGAGGAAGGGACATACCTACTGCACTGCGAACACCAATTCCATTTTCTTCACCAAATACTTCAGCCATCAATTCACTAAACCCATTGATTACATAGGGATGTTCTTCAAACTCTGGAGTGGCGTTTACCATTCCTAAAACTTTGACTACTCGCTTGATGCGGAGTCCTGATTCCATATGTGTAACTAAAGTTGATAGCATGGTTAGACCAACTTGTCGTGCGGCATTTTTCCCCTGATCTCGATCGAGTGTCCCTCCTACTTTTCCAGTAATAAGACCTCTGTCATTCAATAGGGGTCCTTGGCCGGAAACATATAGGTAGTCTCCAACCACTAAAAGAGGTCGGTACACCCCCAAAGGTTTGGGGGCTGGAGGTAATATTAAACCCAATTTTTCTATTCTGTCTTTTAATAAAATATTCATTTGCTATATAAATTGATTCAATATCAAAACACCCAACAAACCACTGATACCAATTGAAGTCTCCATAACAGTCCATGTAGATAAGGTCTCTTTAATATTTAAATTAAAGTATTCTTTAAAAAGCCAAAATCCACTGTCATTTACATGGGAAAGCATCAGACTACCTGCGCCTATTGACAAAACCATCAATTCTGGACTTACACCAGTAGATTGGACTAGGGGTAATACGATTCCAGCTGTCGTCAATCCAGCAACTGTTGCGGAACCAACTGAAAAACGGATCAGTGTAGCAATTAACCAGCCTATCACTAAGGGCGACATGGAGGTAATTTGAAGTAGGTTCCCGATATACTCACTCACACCGCTGTCGATTAAAATTTGTTTTAATGAACCTGCACCTGCAATAATTAAAAGAACCATGGTAATACCCGATACAGCCGCACCGTATATTTTCATCACGCCATCCATATTTAACCCCCGTGCAATGCCCAATGTGTATGTTCCAACCAATACGGTCAGTAACAAGGCTATCACTGGATTTCCAATAAACTTGATGATAGAAAGCCACAGTCCATCAAGCGGGAAAAAATTTACAATCAAAGTTGATACAGCGATTAAGATAACAGGTAATAATGCAGTTAATATACTGTTTGAGAAACTAGGGAGTTCTTCTTCAGAAAACACCTTAGTGGTCATGAATTCTTTTAAAGGTTTTGCTTCCACTTTGGGAATAAAACGAGTCAAAATAGGACCTGAAATTAAAATGGCTGGGATGGCAACAATAACACCGTAGATTAACGTTTTTCCCATATCTGCCTCAAACATGACAGACAGAGCCGTGGGTGCGGGGTGAGGAGGAAGAAATCCATGAGTGACTGATAAAGCAGCTAACATGGGTAGCGCAATTGAAATTAAAGACAGTCCAGTTGCTGCTGCTACTGTAAAAACCAAGGGTACCAAGATGACAAAACCTACTGAATAAAACATGGTTACCCCAACAATAAACCCAGTTAGCATCACTGCCATTCTGGTATTTTTAACGCCAAAAAGCTGAATCAGTCCATTGGTTATCTTTTGGGCTGCACCGCTCTCTGCGACCAGTTTTCCTAACATGGCTCCCAGCCCTAGTATCATTACTAAAAAGCCTAAGGTATTGCCTATCCCCTTTTCAATAGATTCAACTATGGCATTGAGTTCCATTCCCTGTCCCATACCGATAGCCAATCCCACAAGTATAAACGCTATAAAGGCATTGAGGCGAACAACTAAAATTAAAAGGAATAAAAGGAGGATCCCAAGGGTGATTACGACTAATGGCATACGTAAAAATAGAAAAGTTAATCGGATTTATGTCTATGAACAATGTTCATATTTTGTTCAATTCGATTCAATTATCCATTGATGGAGCCCATAGTGATGTATATAATCAAAGTGACCAAGCACAGAAAAATAGAAAAAGGTTTGGTGTATTTCCATTGTTCCATTTTGACCAGTTTTAAATCACTGATATTGAATTTATTTTTATTGGGATAGTAGTAAGATATCAGATACATAACCGCCAAATTCAAAATAAATTCTATTCCCCAAATATGGACAAAGTGTATTCCTGTATCAAAAACAAAACTAGCGAGTAAATAAAAAGTCAAGCCAACAAACAATGCTACCTTAGCTGCTAAAGCAGAAATGTTTTTTGTGAAAAACCCTACCAGAATGATTGAGGCAATTGGAATAAAGAAAATCCCGTTCAATTGTTGCAATAACTGGTACAAACCATCTGGAGCTTTGGCTACAAAAGGAGCCACAGCTATAGCAAAAATAGCGAGTACTGAAGATGTTAACTTTCCTATATAAACCAGTTTTTTATCAGAAGCTTTTGGATTAAAGTGTCTTTTGTATAAGTCCAAGCTGAAAATAGTTGCTGAACTGTTGAGCACACTGTTAAATGTACTGAGAACCGCACCCATTACAATAGCGGCAAAAATTCCAACAAAACTTGCGGGTAGGACTTTCTTAATTATTTCGGGATATACCATATCCTGGCTTTCATAAAGTGAATCTCCAAAATAATAAAAGCCAATAACACCCGGTAAAATAATGACTAAAGGGATGAAAATTTTAAGCAGACCCGTAAATAACAATCCCTTTTGGGCTTCTTTTAGGTTTTTTGCTCCTAACGCCCTTTGAATGATCGTTTGATTCATACACCAAAAATACAACTGGTTGACAATCAATCCTGTAAATAACACTTCAAAAGGAAGCACAGAATCTTTTGCTCCTATAACGTTAAATTTTTGAGGTGCATGATTAAAAACCCTCGTCAAACCATCCATTGGATTACCCTCACCAATACTCAATAAAGCCAAAAATGGAACGACTAAACCTCCAATTAAAAGTCCATAACCGTTGATGGTGTCTGAAACAGCAACTGCCTTCAAACCTCCAAGAATAGCATAAAGTGATCCTATCAATCCAACAACAACTACAGTAATTAACAAGGCCCTGTCTTTAGAAACATCAAGCACTTCGGATATTTTAAAGATACTTTCTAGATTGATCGCTCCAGTGTAAAGTACTATCGGCAATAGGGTAACGACAAAAGAAATCATTAAGAAAAATGCGACGTAAGACCTCAACATACCGTCAAATCTATTTTCCAAGTACTGTGGAATGGTTGTCAACCCCATTTTTAAGTATTTTGGAATAAAATAGACTGCTGCTGCAATTAGTGCTAGGGCTGAAGTAACCTCCCACCCGATGACAATAAAACCGTTTTTATACGAAGAACCATTCATCCCAATTAAATGTTCAGTTGAAATATTAGTCAACAACATAGACCCAGCAATAACAATTCCTGTCAAGCTTCTCCCACCCAAAAAATAGCCCTCTTCTGAGCCCAACTTTTCTTTTCTCAGTCTATACCATGCATAAACTGCAACAAATAAAGTATACGCTATAAAAGTGGTAAATGTAAACATGAGTTAAATGATTTCTGAGAGTAAAACTACGCGGTTCTCCTCACTTGATTTCTTTGCAGCTAGACTAATGGCTAAAGACTGAAGACCATCTTGAAAACTCAATTGAGGATCTTCTTTATTTACCAAAGACTGAATAAATGAATCCAATATATTGAGGTAGGATTCTTTGTAACGCTCAATAAAAAAACCTACGGGTTTGGTGTGATGAACCCCGTGCTGATCTGAAAAAGAAACGGTATTATCGGCTTTATTAGCTGAAGACAACATTCCTTGTTCTCCAAAAACTTCAACCCGTTGATCGTATCCATATTTACTGTTTCTACTGTTTTCAATAGTTGCAAACCCTTTATTTTTAAATTTCAGTACGCTAACTGCTGTATCAACATCCCCGACTGACTCTAAAGGCAAATCGCCAAAAACACTGGCTGTACTGTATACTTCTGTAACCTCACTTCCCATCAGATGTCTGGCTAGGTCATAATCATGTATAGCCATATCCAAAAAAAGTCCACCTGAACTTTTAATAAATTCCATTGGTGGAGGCCCAGGATCTCTACTGATCAACTTTATTGATTGGGTTTGTCCAAATTTATTTTTATTCAATTCTTTTTTAATGCTTAAAATATTGGGGTCGTATCTACGGTTAAAGCCAACCATAAACTTTACTGAAGTCTGATTCAATTGCTTTTGAAGTAGTTGTACATTTTGAATGGATAAATCAATAGGTTTTTCACAAAAAATGTGCTTTTGGGATGAAATAGCAAGCTTGAGGTGATCAAAATGAAACGCAGTAGGCGATGCAAGAACAACAGCGTCCATTTCTACCTCGGTCAACATTTGCTGTAATGAAGTAAAACGATTTGGAACCCCAAATCTTTCTGCAAAAGCAAGGCTTTTCTGACTTCCGCTGCATGCGGCTACTACCTCGGCATTGGGTATAAAGTGCTGAATGTTTGTCAAATGAACCTGTCCTATTCTCCCTAATCCGATTATGCCAATTTTAATCATCTACCCTCAATTAAAACTGAAGTTCTTTAGGTAGGTATTTGGCAATTAAATCTTCGTAATAAGGTCTTAACGCTTTAGCGTCTGGAGGAACAGGAACCTTGGAATACAAATCGTAGGGATTGAATTTCTTTACCCATTCAAAATTTTCGTGATCTTCCTCATTCATCAAATGAGAATAAGCTTCTTCACGGTGCTGGGCATAAAAAGAATGATATCGAATGATGTAAAGTGCTGGTTTAGGCAAATAATCCTTCATTACGTGATAAAGGTATTCATCGTGTCCCCAACTCATTTTAACATTGTCCAAGCCACAATTTTCAGAATATACTCCAAACTTGGTATTAAAACGCTCGTCGGAGTAATCTGGATTTTCGGCAAAAAACTCAGGATAGACAATTTTATTTGAAAACTGGCAACCTACAGGATAAGTATCTCCAACTACAGCCCACTGGGGCTCACCATACAAACACAATACCTTCCCTAAATCATGCAACAGTCCGGTCAAAACAAACCAATCAGGGTGTCCGTCTTGACGAATTGCCTCCGCAGTTTGAAGCAGGTGTTGTAATTGGTCTAACTCAATGTCTGGGTCACTGTCATCAACCAAGGTATTCAGGTAATCCAATGCATCCCAAACAGACATTCTTTGCTTGTTAAGACTTAGAAATTCCTCTTGTTTTGAAACTACAAAATCATAGGTCTGATGTTGATGATTGATTTTATAAAAATTCCGTACCAATTCATCTCTAGGGGAGTCGCTATAGTTTCTGTAGTCTTCTTTTTGCTTTTGATGAGGTTCGGGATAACGCTTTTTTAAATCGTCTTCCCAATCATCTAAACTTTCTAAAGGTGTGTTTTGATCCATCAGTTAAGTTTTATAAAATCTAATAAATATAATGATTTGTTACAATACCAATATACGATGTTTAATCAGGGTATTATAAAATTCTTATTTGACAGACCAGTGTTCTATTTATTATTCGGTATTTTTAAAAAAACAAAAAATGAATCGAACATCATTTCTCAAAACAAGTGCACTTGGAACTTTTGCCATAGGAGGTATCCCTTCTTTAAATCTTTTTTCTTCGGTACCTTTTCAAAACCTTAAAATCTCTATTACACCTTGGTCACTTATGAGAACTGGTTTCGGAGGTAATGACCCTCAGGGAATTGGTGTCTTTGATTATCCTGCTGTAGCCAAAAGTTTAGGATTTGACTATATCGATCATGAGATGTTTCATTTTCCAAAAAAATTAAATGAAGGAGATATCGAAAAAATGGTTTCGAACTGTCAAAAGGCAGATGTTAAAAGTGGCGTTCTGCTTACAGGGGGTGTAGGCGACATTGGAGATGCCGATATTAAAAAAAGAAAAAAGGCGTTAGCGACCTATAAATACTGGGTCGATATCGCACAAAAACTGGGTTGTAAAGCCATGCGTAATGTCTGCGGTGAATTCATAACCATTCCCCATAAAGAAAAGCTAACCTACGCTATTGAGGGCGTCAAAGAACTTGGAGATTATGCTGGCAATAAAGGATTGGACTTACTTATCGAAAACCACAACGGATATTCCTACGACCCTGAATGGATGATTGATCTAATGGAAAATGTAAATCTTAAAAATGTGGGGGTTCTTGGAGACTTTACCAACTGGACACTTGAGCGTAATCCAAATACTTTTTATCCAGATCCTTATAAAGGGATTGAACTGCTCAGCCCCTACATAAAAGCTGTAAGTGCAAAATCAGAAGCTTTTTCAAGTAGTGGAGAGGAAACGACTACAGACTATAAAAAAATGTTTAAAATCCTTCAAAAAGCACCTCACTTAGAATTTGCTGGAGTGGAATTTTCAGGAAATACCATTAGGAGAAATAAAGGTGTTCAGCTAACCAAAGTACTCATTGAAAAGGTGATTAATGAACTAAAATAGTAGGACTTGCACACATTAATATAATTTAAATAATAAAATATCAAATTTATCCTAATATGAAATCAACAATATTAAGCTGTCTAGGGGGCTCATTAATTACACTACTATCCATTTATCCAAATTCACTTCAGTCTCAAGAAAATAAGCACTATAATTTCATTGTTATTTTTGCTGACGATTTGGGCTATGGTGACCTCAGTAGTTTTGGAAATCCGTCTATTGTCACTCCTGTACTTGATCGTATGGCCATGGAAGGCCAAAAGTGGACTAACTTTTACGTTGGTGCACCAGTTTGCACACCCAGTAGAGCAGCCTTACTCACGGGTAGACTTCCAGTGCGAAATGGAATGATGAGTGATAAAGTTCGTGTGTTTTTTCCAGACTCTAAAAATGGGATTCCGGCTAAAGAAATTACCATAGCGGAACAACTTAAAAAAGCGAATTATACCACCCATATGGCTGGTAAATGGCATTTAGGACATCGAGAGCAATACCTACCCACCAATCATGGCTTTGATTATTATTACGGTATCCCCTACTCCAACGATATGGATATCACTCGAAAACTTAACAGTTCTATGGATTATTGGGAATTGTGGACCAAAGAATATAAAAATTTAAATCCAAAAGACTTTAATGTTCCCATTTTAGAGGGTACCGAGCAAGTGGAGCGCCCAGCTGATCAATACACTATTGTTAAACGCTATACTGATGCTTCTATCCAAGTTATTAATTCACATCAAAAAGGAGACAATCCTTTCTTTTTGTACCTGGCATATAACTTGCCTCATGTACCTCTTTTTGCTTCAGAGCAATTTATGGGTACAAGTAAGCGAGGTTTGTACGGAGATGTAGTGGAGGAAATAGATTTTAATATAGGAAGAGTTATCGATGCCCTTAAAGAAAAAGGATTGGATGAAAATACCATCGTGGTTTTTACTTCAGACAACGGCCCTTGGTTGCCTACAGAACTTTCTGGAGGTAGCGCGGGCTTACTACGAGAGGGGAAAGGAACCACTTGGGAAGGAGGCATGCGTGAACCCACCATCTTTTGGTCTCCAGGAAATATAAAAGCAGGAATAGTAACAGACATGGGAACCACCATGGATTTGTTTACCACTATTAGTAAAATCGCTGGAGTGGAAGTCCCTTCAGATAGAGAAATGGACGGGGTAGATCTTTCTCCTGTTTTGTTTCGTAAAGAAAAAGGGCCCCGTAATGAAGTTTATTTTTATCGGGAACGAGAACTATATGCCATGCGTTTAGGATCATACAAAGCTCATTTTATCACTAAATCTGCTTATGTGAGTAATCCAAACAAAACCTATCACGACCCCCCTCTACTCTATAATGTAGACGAGGACCCCAGCGAACGCTTTGATATTGCAGCTCAAAATCCTGCAGTGGTAGCTGAAATAAGAAAAGCTGTAGAAGCGCATCAAGCAAAAATGGAAATGGATCCGGATTTATTAATCGAGCGAGACAAAAAATATTTAACCAGCATTGATAATACTTCTTCGCAATAAGAATGTAATTAGCTGATTATTAATAAAACCGGTAAAATTGAAACCTCATTACGGTGTTTTTCTTTTGTGTCCTTAATCATGAGTGGAAAATTCTCAATTTTGGATTTTTCTATAATATTCAGCGAGGCCCCATCTAAATTAGAAATCATAAAAAGCACAGTATTGAGAGAATGTATTTGAGGATTCAAGAATAACTGCTAATGAAAAATATTTTTTTTCATTGTAATTGATTTATGATTAGTATGGACAAAAGCTATTAATATTAAGCTAAACAGCAAATCCGTTCTTTCAAAAACACTTAAGCTTTTTTTGACGTTTTGAGATGATTTTGATTAATTTTAAACTATTCTCTATTGAATACTAAATATAATTTTGTGAATGACTTAAAGTACTTGTTGGCATATACTATACCCGTTTCTGCGTTAATTGGTATCCAACTTGGAGGCTATTGGAGTTATACGACTGTATTTTATGCCTTTGGCTTGATTCCAATTTGGGAAGCATTTCTGTCCCCAAATCCTGACCAACTCAACGATCAAAAAATTGAACGTCGCCTAGCGAATCGATTTTTTGATTTAATGCTCTATTTTAACCTTGTCATAGTGTACTCCATTCTCAGCTATGGTATTTGGTATTTGACTGCTACTCCCCTAAAAACATCAGAAATTGTTGGTTTGGTACTTTCTTTTGGAATTGTATTAGGCACAAATGGGATTAATGTAGCTCATGAATTGGGACATAGAAAAACACCATGGGAACGTTTACTAGCAAAAATTCTATTGATACCGGCATTGTACATGCATTTTTATATCGAACATAATTTTGGGCATCACATGAATGTAGGGACTCCTAAAGATCCAGCTACATCTAAAAAGAATCAATCTGTTTTCTCTTTTTGGTTTACTTCCACCACAGGGCAAATCCGCAACGCTATCATGATTCAAAAAGACCTCTTAAAAAAGAAAAAAGCTGGTTTTTTTAGTATTTACAATGACTTTTTATACTATCAGTTATTTCAGTTATCCTATCTGGTTTTAATCGCCGTTTTATTTGGTGTTTATGGAGCTTTACTGGCCTTAGGTATAGCCCTTACTGCAATTTTATTGTTGGAAACTATCAATTATATCGAACATTACGGACTCATTAGAAAAGCAAAAGGCACACGATACGAACGAGTAACTCCCATGCATTCGTGGAATTCAAACCACGCAATAGGTCGTTTGGTTTTGTACGAATTGACTCGTCATAGTGATCATCATCACAGAGCATCTAAAAAATATCAAATATTGGAGAGTATAGACGATAGCCCTCAACTTCCGTTTGGATACACTACCAGTATGCTAATCGCTTTGGTTCCTCCTGTCTGGTTTAAACTCATGAACAAGAGAATCCCTAAAGAGTTTCATCCTTAAAAAGATTGAATATTCTTTTTATCAAGCTGTTTGGGTTTGAACCTTTTATCAATATTTTGATTCACTAATTCACTTCAAAAAAATATGGAAATAGGTGTAGATAGTTTTGCCGCAGTTGATATTACTGAGGGTATTCCCAGTTCACAAGACAGAGTAAGAGCAGTAGCTGACTTAATTGAAAGGATAGTTTACGCAGACGAAGTAGGATTAGATATTTTTGGAATAGGAGAACATCATCGAGAAGAATTTCTCGATTCAGCACCCCATATGATACTGGCGGCGGCGGCTTCGAAAACCAAAAGAATTAAATTGGGAAGTGCTGTAGCAGTTTTAAGTGCTGCAGATCCTGTACGTGTTTTCCAAAACTACGCTACTTTAGATTTGATCAGTTCTGGAAGGGCTGAAATGGTTGTAGGCAGAGGATCTTTTTCAGAGTCATTTCCTTTATTTGGGTTTCAATTTGAGGATTACGACCAACTTTTTAAAGAAAAACTAGAACTGCTTTTACAAATTAGAAAAGAAGAAATAATCAACTGGTCAGGGATGTTTCGTGCTCCTCTTGAAGACCAAAGAATTACCCCAAGACCTTTTCAAAACAAAATACCTATCTGGCTAGGTGTAGGAGGAACACCGGCATCATTCGCCAGAGCAGGAAGTCTTGGACTGCCCTTGATGGTCGCAATTATAGGTGGTGAAACTCATCGGTTTAGACCCTTAATAGATTTGTATCGTAAAGCAGGTGAAGAAGCTGGATTTACCCCAGAGGAATTAAAAGTTGGAATTCATTCTTTAGGATATGTGGCAGAAACTAAAGATCGAGCCATAGAAGAATATTATTCTGGCTATGCTTATAACTTTACAAGAATCGGAAAAGAAAGAGGTTGGCCGCCAGTTACTTTTGAACGGTTTGTGGCTCAAAACGGTAAAACAGGGGCATTAATGGTAGGTGATCCAGAAGAAGTCGCTGAAAAGATTTTAAGACATAGCAAATCTTTAGGAGGAATAGACCGCCTAACATTCCAGCTAGACAATGCCAATTTAACACATCAGCAATTAAAAAACAGCATGCGCCTAATCGCTGAAAGGGTTAAGCCAATAGTCAATTTTTAGTTCAAGCCACCTTATTATCTGACATGAATAATTTACCAAATCAACCCTCAGAATTCAAATATTGATTCTGTAAAACAGATTTAAAATGTCAAGCTAGTAATACTAATCCTCTTTTTTCAAAATAAGTCTTTATAATAATTTCTGATGCAAACCAAAAATATACTAACTTTGATGTAACTAAGTAAAATCATCTACCCTAGAGATTACTCAATACATTTACCTTCACTGTTCGGTTGTAACTGAAAACAAAAAAATATGAAAACAAAGAATCTAGTAAGAAATGGATTATGTGCACTATTATTGTTAATAGGAAACATAGCTTTAGCGCAGACGACTCTAAGCGGAACAGTCGTAGATGCAGAAAATAACGAAGCAATCCCTGGTGCTAATATAATTGTACTTGGCTCAAACACTGGGACAGTTGCTGATTTTGATGGTAAATTTACATTAAATACTTCGGCAGAACTTCCTCTCACTATTGAAGTTAGCTACGTTGGATTTGGCTCTAAGAGTATAGAGGTTATATCAGCTGACCAGGTTATTGAAGTAGTTTTAGAATTTGGTCAAAATTTAAATGAGGTTGTTATTTCTGCCTCAAGGAGGTCTGAAAAGATTTTAGATGCACCTGCATCGGTTTCTATAATATCTTCACAAGATCTTGAAAATACAGCAAATGTAACTGATCCAGTAAGAAACTTAATTAACATACCTGGACTTCAATTCCAACAACAATCAGCAAACTCAGTAAACTTCGAAATGAGGGCTGGTTCAGGTGTTTTTGGAACAAGTGTTTTTCCAATTTTGGATTATCGTTTTTTACAATCTCCAGCTTCTGGGTCTTTTTTCGCATTTCAGTCAGGATTATCAAATTTGGATATTGAACGAATAGAAGTTGTAAGAGGTGCAGCATCTGCGCTTTATGGACCTGGTGTTGAATCAGGAGTTGTTCATTTCTTCTCGAAAAAAGCGATTGATAAGCCTGGAACTTCAATAGAACTAATAGGAGGTAATTTAGCTACTGTTCAAGCTGCTGTTAGGCATGCTTATTCAAATGACAAGAAAACTTTTGGATTTAAAATTAATGCTCAGTACAAGAAAGGAGATGAATTTAGTTTAGACCCTGATGAAGATGCAGATTTTTTAGCTCAAATAAATGGAGCTACAGCTAATGGGATATTTCAACCAATTGTTAAAAACAATAGAATTGATCCTTCACAAGTTCCTAGCACACCAATACTTACAAGAGCTGAAATAGATCCTGACGGTGACGGTAATGCCTATATGAACGAATACGAAACATTCATGGCTAATGCTCATCTAGAATTTAGACCAAACGATAATACAGATGCAGTTATATCTGGGGGTATTAACTCTGGTAATGGATTAATTAATCAATCTCAGGGACCTGGTTATGCTGCTGGTAATGATTATTGGGGCCAAGCTAGAATTAGATCGGGTGGTTTTTTCGGCCAAATATCATATAATGCTAATGATGGGGGTAATGATAACGCACCTTTTTTTCTTTACTTAACCGCTCAACGGATTATTACTAAACGTTCAGCACTAGATGCTCAATTACAATATAGCTTTGATGCTAAAGGTTTTTTAGATTCTAACTATACATTTGGGCTTGACTACAGAGATATCGGATCTGATTCAGAGAATACACTTTTTGGTGCTAACGACGGAACTAATGACTATATCAATTATGGATTTTATGGTCAAGGGACTTCACGTTTCAGTGATAAGCTAGACTTAACTTATGCATTAAGATATGATAAACTAAATTTCGTTGATAAAGGTAAATTAGCCCCAAGAATAGCTCTTGTTTTTAAACCCAATGAGAAAAACAGTATCAGATTGACCTATAACCAAGCTGTATTTGGTCCAAGTGCACTTGAGGCATACGTTGATTTTCCTGTTCAGATTCAGGCACCAGGAATTCTTGATGTTTGGCTGTCAGGTCAGGTAACTGAGCAAGATTTTAATCCTAATCAACCTATAGAAATCGTTGGTGGTGGTGGTGCAACAATTCCTGCTAATACTACCGAATGGCCTTTGGCTGTTCCTTATGGTGCTGTAGCAGGACTAACTTTACCTCCTTTATACGAAGGTGTAGCTGCAAGTCCATCATATGCACCTTTATTACCTTTAATTCAAAACTTCTTTAGTACATATGTCCCATCCGGAGCATCTGGAACAATACAGGGTTATAATGCGTTTAATGGAAGTCCAATGCCACAAGCAGTTGGAACGCCATCAGCTCTACTTGGAACAACAACCTCTTGGGAACTAGGTTACAAAGGATTGTTAGGAGATAAATTTGCTTTAGGTATTGATGTTTACACTTTTGCAAGGACTGGTTCAACTCAGTTTACAGCTATAGGTCCCACATTCAGATTAACAGGTGCTGAAGGAATTCCAGCAGATCTTGGTGCCCAAGTAGCTTCCGATTTTGCTAATGATCCCATAATTAGTGCTGCAATAACTCAAGCTGTTACAGCTGGTGTAAATGCGCAAGTTCAAGCAGGTGTTGAAGCACAATATACAGCAAATGGTATTCCTCAAGCTATTTGGGAAACTGGTGCTCCTGAAGGTGCGTTATTTCCAGGATCTCCAGCTATTGCTCCAGTTTCTACAGCAGTTGCAGCAACAGCGGCCCCTTTAATTGCTCCTGCTATAGCAGCTGCTAATCAGGAAGTGGCTGGGCTAGTAGGTGGTGCATTCACTCAAGCAGGTCAAGCCTATACTGGACTTATTAACACTGCTGCTGTAGGTGTAATTGAGTCTCAAAGAGTTCCCCAAGGTGATGGTATAACACATATTTCAGCAGGTTACAGAATATTTGATAATGTAACTCGTTCGCATTGGGGAAGTGATCTTTCAATGGAGTATTATGCTACAGATAAACTTACCTTTTGGGGGAATGCTTCATGGTTAAGTCAAAATGAATGGAATCCTGGTGAAGAAAATGATGATGATTTACCTTTCCAAGACTTTTTAAATGCACCAAGATTTAAATATCGTTTAGGAATGGATTTTCTAGATAGAAGTGGATTTAAATACTCTCTTGCTTTCCAACATGATGATGAATTCAATTCAAATCAAGGATTTTATGCTGGTACAGTTCAAGCAAAAAATTTAGTTGATGCCAGTATCGGTTATAAATTATCTGATGGAATAAAACTCGATTTATCCTCTACAAATTTATTTAACCAGAAATACCGTGCATTTCCAAATATGCCTGTAATTGGAAGAAGAGTAAATTTAAGAGCTGTGTTTGATCTATAAAAATTTTAAATAAAGGCGACATAATTTTTCTCATGTCGCCTTTTTTATTTGAACAACGGGCAATATTTCTTGAAAATAATTCCTTTCCTTCTTTTTGATTTATTTAGTTAAATAGTCGGATGAGATATAATGCCTTTAGTTATTAACTTAATTTTACTTTTTTTGGAAGTCAAGCCCCATTCTGAAAGCAAGCTGTTTTAACTAAGGAAATAAATTAGCATATTTTTTTATGTACTCTATTTATTAAAAAAACTTTTGTTCTGTAAATGGCTTAATTTGGATTTAAAATATCCCCTCTTTTACCGTATTAACTCATATATCTTTATCATTTTCAGTAATGTATAATCCAGTTTACGGTTTATTACTTAAAAAAATTAGTTTGTAACTTATCAATATCTAATGGATTATAATTTTTTTTAGGTAGTTCTGGTATTGAATTAAATTCCCCCATTTTACCTTAGGGAAATCTTTATTTAAGTAAGTTATAGCAATGGATTAGGGAGGATTTGGATTGTCGGTATTCGTGTAAAAGCTTCCCCTAATGCTATTAATTGAGTTTGCATATTAAAATTAGTTAAATTTAAAGCTAATAATCAATCAATTTAAAATGAAAAAAATCTCATTACTTCCAATTTTATTATTTCTGTTTTCATTCCCTATAAGTGCTCAAGAATTAGATAGCGCATCTCCTGAAGAAGTAGGTGTTTCATCAGATCGAATCAATCGACTAACAAATGTTATGCAAGAGTATGTAGATCAGAATAAAATGTCAGGGGCAGTAGCTTTAGTTGCTCGAAAAAATAAAATTATTTATTACAATGCTGTTGGGAAAAGTGACCTAGAAAATGACAGAATGATGAATAAGGATGCAATTTTCAGAATTGCCTCTCAAACAAAAGCAATTGTAAGTGTTGGGATAATGATTTTACAAGAAGAAGGTAAACTGTTAATCTCTGATCCACTTTCTAAATTTATACCTGAGTTTAAAGAATCCACGGTTGCGGTTTCTAGCGATGATGGAAATTATAAAATTGTTAAATCAAAACGGGAGATTACCCTTAGAGATCTTTTAACCCATACAGCAGGTATTGGATATGGACAGGGCATCGCAAGTGATTTATGGGCAGAAGCTGGAATACAAGGATGGTATTTTGCAAATCGTGATGAACCAATTATAGAAACCGTAAAAAGAATGGCTAATTTACCCAATGACGCTCATCCTGGAGAGCAATTTGTCTATGGTTATAACACAGATATATTAGGGGCTGTAATTGAAATTGTTTCAGGAGAAAGCTTAGCCTCTTTTCTTCAAACACGAATATTAAATCCATTAAAAATGATGGATACTCATTTTTATTTACCTAAAGTAAAAGAAGATCGTTTGGCAACAGTATACTCATCAACAAATGATGGAATTAAAAGAGCACCAGACAAAGGAACAATGATAAGTCAGGGAGCGTATGTAAATGGACCAAGAAAGAGTTATTCAGGAGGAGCAGGATTTTTAAGTACTGCAAAAGATTATGCTCAATTTTTACAAATGATGCTAAATGGAGGAACTTATGATGGGAATAGGATTTTATCTCGCAAAAGCATTGAATTGATGACGACTGACCATTTGGGATCTGTTTCTTTTCCTTGGTCAGAGGGAACGGGATTTGGACTTGGATTTTCCATTGCTACAGATATAGGTGTTAGAGGACAAATGGGTTCGCTTGGTGAATATGGATGGGGTGGAGCATATCACTCTTCTTATTGGGTTGATCCAAATGAGGAATTGATAGTTGTCTATTTTACACAATTAATTCCTGCCCAAAATATTGATGATCATGGTAAACTCCGAACTCAGGTTTATCAGGCTATTATTGATTAATAAATACTCTTTTATTTACGATTAATCACCTACTATGGAATAGAGTCTTAGATTAGATCAATTATTGCAATAGATTAGAGAGGATTTGAATTGTCTCCATTGGTATAAAAGAAAAACCCTCCGCTTGGGAGGGCTAAGCTTATTGATAGATGCAATGCTTACACATCAGTCATTACACCTTTTACTGCTGCAACAACATCATCTGTAAT
>Ga0181553_10001193_pt1 | contig 23281 bp, 19 predicted proteins | sample 011ome_17_FD_133753 | JGI IMG/M metagenome (GOLD analysis project Ga0181553, IMG submission 133753) | Coastal salt marsh microbial communities from the Groves Creek Marsh, Skidaway Island, Georgia - 011502XT metaG (megahit assembly) | ecosystem: Environmental > Aquatic > Marine > Intertidal...
AAGTTACATCGTAAGCTTTTATCCATGTAGTATTTGCTAATGCAGATGTGTATACATACGTTGCACGAGGTGCAGTTCCAAAATACGAGTCGTTAGTTTGCACACTTGTATTACTTACTACTGTTCCGTAGTAAGTGCAACCTTGGCATGATATTCCTGGCTGTGAACAGTATATAAAAACATCAGGATTACTTTGTGGATAACAGTCGTAAATTCCATTATTTGGATCGGTAGCACCAGGCTCTGAGTAAGAATAGCTAGTTTGCCATACCGTATCATATGTTGTGAATATGATTGCTGGTACTTCTGTATTAAAATACGATTGGTAGTTTGTATAATATTGTGTTGTAGTATTTTGGTAATTTGATCCTACGCATCCGTCAGCAACGCACGAAGGATCATAAGTCCCACCGAATGTCTCAGTGCCATTAATATCTAGTGTAGCTGAGTCTGAAACTGGGCCGAGTTCCGTAAGTTGGAAATAACGCCAACTAGTAAAAGCAATCTGTGTCGCACCAGAGTTTGTTTGTGTCTGCCAGGTTGTAGTATATGATGTATTACGATCATACGAATACGGATCACAAATTAAATCTTGAGTAGATCGAGAAGTTTGTCTACTAGTTTCATATGTTGAATACCACACACTATCGTAATATGTAATAAATGGCGCAGAAGTAACTGCTGACGTTTGTCTAACAAGAGAAAACGTAGTAGGCTGTGAGGTAATATAATCCGTAAAATACGCAGTAGAAAAAGTAGTATTTTGAGAATATATTGTAGTAAACGTAGTAGTGAATTCAGTATCAAAATACGTTAAGTATGCTTTTGCGCCAGATATCAATTTACGTGACATTATATTGCTCCATTAAGCTATGTTGCGCCAAGCCTGAGTTCCAATCCAAGTGAGACCATTATCGTAAGATTCAAAAATAAAAACTGCTTTACCAACAGTTGGTAAAGTTGGAGTTAGATTTTTATCCCAAGTCAAAAGACCAGCAAGTAGCGTAAGTGGAAAGGCGCCAGGATTTGTGAGAATGAGCGTAAAAGTATTTACTGCGCCAGTTTTAAGACCGGTAGCATTAATAGTTAACGCACCTGCAACCGTCGCGGTAATATTATCTCCTAGCGAAAGATCAATATTAACTGTACCACTAATATCACCTAAAGCCTGAAGCTTACCTTTGTAACTGGTCGCTTCAATATTACCACCTAGAACAGCATTTCCTGTAGTGGTTAAATCTGCGACATTGGTGAGGTTTCGGCTATCATCGATAACCGTGGTTCCTGAAACCTTAATTGCCATCTTCGTATCTCCTTAAAGTACTCGGCGAGAGGTATCTATTTATTTTATTTATTCGACAATTTTATCAACTTTATTTGATAGTTCTTTAACAGCTTCGATTAGAAGTGGAATTAAAGAATCATAAGATACGCGTTTGATACCATCTGGACCTTCATGCACTAATTGCGGTAAAACTTTTTCTAATTCTTGTGCGATTACACCAATTGCGTCATCACCATTATTTTTCCAATTAAATGTGACGCCTCTCAATTTATTAACTGTACGTAAAGCTCCAACAATTGGTTGAATATTATCTTTTAATATAATATCTGACGTTGAGTTAAAATCAGTAGCAGTAACAGTACCTGGAATAGTAAGATCTGTGACGTTTAAGGCTGTTGTAATTATAACATCTGACGAACCATCAAACAAAATACTACCAGCAACTAATCCGTCAATAGCGATTGATCGACTTGTTTCTAATATTGTTGCTGTATCAGCATTACCTTGTAATGGACCAATAAAGTTAGATGCTGATACAGGAGCTAAAGCAAATGATGGGTCACCAGTATTAATCTCAATTTCTGCTTCAGGAATATACCCTTCAAAGAATTTCCATGTACCATTATCTGTTGCATCTCTAAAAATACCAGTGTGAGCATAACTACCATCATAATATCCACCAGCTATACCCATATCTACATTTGATTCAGTCTTAGCATATGCTGTACCACCAGATACCCAAGTATCAGTATTTGTTGATTCAACAACAAACTCTGTTGGACTAGCTGAGAAGATTACAACATCGGTAATATCAAACGATGCAGGTGTTGAACCAGTAACAGAAACTATATTACCAGGTGAATAATTATTGTCTGCAGTATATGTTACATATGTACCATCACCAACTGCATTAGTAATTGTAGCTTCAACTCTTCGGTTAACGTAAATAATAGTGTCAGCAACAGAAAGGTTAGTAACATTAGTGTATGAAACTGTACCAGCAACAGCAAGGTCTCCACCTACAGTAACGTTGCCCGTAAAGACTGGTGATGCAATAGGAGCTTTTAAGTCTAAATCGGTATTAATATTCGAAAAGTTAGCATCTAACTCTGTATGAGTTAGAGGAGAGCCTTTAACGTTTCTAAGCACTATTGTTGCCATCTGAATTCCTATTTATTCTGCAATAGTGACAATATTAACTTAATGTCACCCTTGATGTTATTTATATCTGATTCTAAAGATTCGATTTTATTATCAATCTCAATAGACCTTTGACGTTTCAAAATATAGTTTTGGTATCCACGTTCGTCTGTATTAATAATAGCTTTATTAAAAGTATCTTTTACTAAATCATTAAAGCCATCTTTAGGTTCAATTTTTAACTTCTCCGTCATAATATATTAAGCCAATGCAATAATTCTTAGATTTCTACATTTAGGAATAGTTGATCCATCATTTGAAGTAAATACGATTTTGAATACAATACTTTCGTATGGTTGAAGATCATCAACTTGTTTTTCAATCTCAATAAAGTTAGTGTCAAGAGTAGTTGGCATATTTGGAATACTAATTTTTACAAACTCTTTGTTTGATAGACCAGCAGATTCACCGACTAGTTTTGTTTTATAGTAAATATCGATACCAGAGCCAACAGGTCTATTAATATCTAAACGTAAATTAAATGCTGTTGATGGGTTTGCAAAATCAACTTGGCGAGTAATGTATTTAGAATATGTACTACCACCTGTCGCAGCTTCTTCAGCAACATAGTTAGCGCCAACTGTAATTGTGTACGCACTAGTTTCAGTAGAGATATTACCTGACAACTTACTAATTTCGATTTCTGATCCATCGTCAGAAATTGACACAATACGTGATTGGCCGTCATTTGCTCCAGCTGTTGATGTAATATTCATATATGAACCAACAGTAAGTGTTAGAGCTAATTCACGAAGACCTGATGGAACTGAAATTGTACCAGCAGTAGAGTCATCAGAAGATACTGTTACTGTTACGCCAGATTCTGCTGACATGAATGAAATTAAGTCTTCAGTAAGAGTAACTTCACTAGCATATGTTGGACTATTAACAATATTTTGAGCAGCAACTAAACCAAACTGTGTAGTATCAATCATAGGAGCAAGTAATACACTATTTGTACTAAGAGTTAATCTATAATCTAAATCATCGTTATTGCTTAAATTATTAACCTTCACAGTATCAGACACAATTAATTTAGTTTTTTCTAATTCATTTGTAGCTTTTTCTAGAGATTGATAAGCGTTGTCAATTGTGTAATCAACATTAGTACCTCTATACGAAACATCAATTTGTGTGCCTGCTTCTTCAATCTTTGCCATAACAGGATAAAGAGCATTTGCTACAATGTTTTGTGTTGCAACAACACCACTTCCACCAAATCTTAAACTTGCACTTGCTGCAGTTGGTAGAGTAACAGTATAACCATAGAGAGTTTGATCAGCAATTTCTAATGGCACACCAACAATTTGAGCCATATCAATATTATACAGTGTATTATATGAACCATCTAAATCAGCAGTTGCTCCACCAATAGCTCTTAATGTTACGAAAGATCCATTTGGCATGCCGTGATTAAAATGATATACTCTCATAGTAGTACTACCATTATAGATTTCTAATGGGTCTGACTCAAGTGTTTTTGGTGGTGCACCACGTAATGTAAAGTCAATGGTTGCAGCATTTGTAGGGTCAAATAACGCACGATATAAGTTAAACTTCAAATCTAGTAATTGTTCAGGAGTCCATGTTGAAGCATTTTGTGATTTGTATAATGAACCAACTGTTGGTTGAATTGTGACTCTTTTTCCAGTAATTAAATCAACATTATCTAATTCAGAAACATAAAGATTATAATTACTTGAATCTGATCCAATACACAAAGAATATTCACCAGGCTTTAAGAAAATTGGATTATCAAACTTGAATTCTGTAGGAGTTTCTCCCTTTGAAGAAGTGTAGATAAAATCTGGATATACAATTACTTCTGACATTGGAATAATATATTTTCCAGGTATGCCATTTTCGTTTTGGCGAATATGTAGAGTAACAGGTCGATCATAATCCTTTTGCGCAAAGAATAAATCAACTTTAGTTACAATACAAGAGTCCTCAATAAAAAAGGATTGTGCAACTGGTTTTACAATTTTTGACATTATTAATTTTTCCTATTTTACGATTCTTATATTATACGCCATTGCTCATTGCGGTAGAAATCATACCTGCAAGGCCTTGATAATTAGGATTTACTTCTTGCATTTTATCTGGATTTGCTAGTGCCGTTACAATCTGTAATGCGTGCGCATTAAAATATGTATCAAGATCTCCACCATTTGCAACCCAATCTGCTGCTCCTTCATCAATACCAGCAGCTGAAGCATTTTTAACCGAATCAATGCTATTACCACCAACTAAGATATCTTTTACAACTTGGAATAGAATTACAGCTTCATCATTATGCGCTGGGATATTATAACCACCACCATCAGCATCCCAGTCAATTCCATCATTAGTAATATATGTATCAGCAATCTGGACATTAGCTAGTACATCAGCAGTGAGGCCTCTTTCAGCCGCGACTTTTTCAATAGCTGATCTTTCTTGATCATTGACGCTCTTACCAAAAGCATAAGCAACAACCACATCAGTCGCTCTTACAGTAGCGCTATTAAAGGCAACTGCATCATCAACATCATTTCTATCTGTTGAATTATCATTAACAACTGTAGGATCGCTATCAGTATATACTCCATTATCATCGTCATATGCGACATCAACAACGAATGTAGTTTCATCATCCTCATTAGTAACAGCAACTTCGTATCCACACGCTTCTGAGAATTCATTAACTACTGTATAAGTACCACAATTTCCATCTGCATAAGTTTGTGTACGAGTATATCCAGCACAAGCAGCTGATATTAATGAGCCAGACGCTGTACAATTAGGAGTACTATTACTATATCCACAATCTGGTGAATTTTCTATAGCAATTGCTTGATATGTTCCGCCAAATCCATCAGCGTATTGAGCTAATTTACTAAACCCATCACATTCATCATAAGCAATAAATGTTCCTTGAGCTGGATGCGTTGTAGCTGGATCTGCATATCCACAAACTTCAATATCATTAGTATTGATCAATGTTTCAAATGAGCCACCAGATCCATCAGCATAAATACCATATAGATTTTTACCCTTACACTTTGTTCCAAGTGAAGTGCCATATGCACTATACTGCGTAGCAATAAATTTAGAAGTAGATTCATAAACTTCTTCGGTTGTAATAATAGCATTACGAGTAGAAACAATTTCGTTCGCAACGTTGCGCAATTCACCCGATGATGTAAATGTCATTTGAGCAGAAGTAGTTTCTAGTTTAGGATCATTCTTTGGACTATCACTAAGTCGTAATACGTATGTTCCAGTATTCAAATCATACTTAGATGCTTTATAATGGAATACTCCTGATAAGTTACCTTCAATATCAGTCTTAAGGGACTGAACTAAATTGCCCATACTTGCTAAAGTAGAACTACTTAGTGTAGTTGGAGTATATGATGTATTAGCGTCATTAACGACAATACAATCAGCGGTAACATTAATATTACCAAAGAAAACCTGCATACGCGTATTTGGTTTCAATCCTTCAGCTGAGAAGTCAATTGAAACATCACGCATTTTAGGAATTACTGTCTTACTTTGAATAACGTCGTTATTTGTTACAGTATCAACTGTTTCTTGTACAATGGTTTGAGTTCCGGAGCGACGTCTTACTTCTTCTGTTCCACCTTGCACGCCATATTGTAATGTTTCCCATGCTCCCCAAACAGTACCGGTACTACCTTTACCATTAGCATTAGGAGATAGAGAATCATAGTTTCCGTTAACATCACGATAGATATCAGGTAGACGATTAACATCAAACCATACATCCGAAGATTTGTTACTAGTAATTTTACCAATACCAGTATTCATGGCGTATGGGTTAATATTAATTGTAGTTGTAGCTTTATTATTAGCAATGAATCTTTCTTCGGTAAATTTAAGCGTAAAATGATCGCCGATTTTTACGTATCCATTAGAAATTCGATCAACTTGAGTTGTATTCGTTTCTTCTAAGTTTAAGAACACCGCAGTAGATACTGGACGTAATTCTTTCTTGTTATAATCAATTGCAACTCCATAGTCACTATTGAAAACATCTCCAACACCGTGGCCGGAAAAGTCGTCAACAAAGAATCCATTCTTAAATCGATCTAAACCATCAGCATCTTTAATTTGATATGCTTTGGTTTCATTTTCAAGCATATTAAGTTGCGTGTAATACTCAACGTTTTTAATACGATTTTCTAATCTACCAATCTGGCGCATTGTGAATCTACGATTATCAATCGGTGTAACTTCAATATCTTCTTTAACATCGAAAACATAAGCCTTTTGATTGAAAACGTATAAACCTACTGAATCATCTGGTACTTTTGGTTCCTTAGGACTTGTTGCGCTCTTACCTTTTACAATATAGAGTTTGCCATAACGATTAATTACCATTATATCAATACGTGGTAAGTAATATTGATATGTTGTTACAATATCATTTTCAAAATCTGGGAATTCGCCAACAGACGCACCAGTTCCAGAGAATCCAGTACCTGCGTCATTAATACGAGGACGGAAATCTAAACAGTCTCTTAAAACGTACTCTTTACCTGAAATCGTCACAGTTGGAATATCTGCGTACGGAATACTATATGAATCAACAGTAAAGTAATCACCAGCCTGGTGGGTAAAGTAATCAAATGTAATACGAATTGGACCAGTAGGAGCAGCAGCACGCGCTTTAAGCTTAATAGAACCTAATCCATAATGAGTTAATCTTTGGCCATTGTCCAAATCATATCTACTTGTAATATCAATTTCTGTCGTATCATCATAAGGAGATCCGAATGCCGCTGCTGTAGACATTTTAATGCTTACCAAGCGATAGATATCAGCTTTATTGAGAGGAATAGTTTTTGCTGTGGCACCGTTTTGACTTATAACATCAACTACACTATTTGATTGAAGTGTCTTAGTCTTTTTATCAGCAGCGGATCCGGTTTTCTGTACAGTAGCAACAAGGAGAATACTTTCAGTAGTATAACCTAAGCCACTTAAATCTAAGTTAACTTGAGTATTAACACCTGTAAATGTAATTGCTGCTGAAATATCTACGTACTGTCCAGCTGAATCAAATAATTGATAGTTGTCGGTAGAATAACTTGAGAAAGTTTCGTTAATACCAGCCGAGAATTGAGCAGTACCAGCAGTCAAAGTCGCGCTAAATACACGGCGCGTTGAATACGTAGTGTCAAAACCAGTAGAATCAATTGTTTTAATAATACTTACAGGTAATGGGAAAATATAAGCATTCTTATCAGTGTCTTCAATTACAGATGATTGAATATAGTATAGTGATCCATTTACTGTAGATGCCGCTGAAGGACTAATTGCTGCAGTAAGATCATTAGTAATACCAGTAATACGATAGCGTGAACCAGCAACATTAATATATGCGCCAATCTTTAATTGCGTAGTAAAACGAGTACCAGTACCAGTAAGAACTGATGAAGACGATGATGTTGACACAGAACCAGCTAATAGAGTCTCTTCAGATACAATGTCTGATGTAAAATCATCATATGATGAATTAGTCAAATATAATTGCTTTACATCATCTGAGAAAGATTTACCAGGATTTAGTTGAACATCAAAGAGATATGCTCTATAAATTGATGTGGTAGAACCAATAGTACCAGATGAATAATCAATATGGCGAATTCTAGCAGTACCTACAACAGAACCATTTGGTGTTCCGGGCGTAGCATTGTACTGATCGTATAGAGTAACCTGTGGAAGTTGTGCTAATGTTTGTAGACCAGAATTTACATTAGTAATATTAACATAGTTTCCAAATGGTACAAAGACTGAGCCATTTGTTACAGTGTTAAAATCACGAGCTTTATCTGCATCAATTGCAGCAATTTTAATATTATCAACTTCGTAACCTTTTACATAAGCTTTGCCTGGAGAAACAACTCCGACAAACTTATTATCATCGCCGCCTTTGGACGCAGGATAGTAACCATTAAGATTTGAACTAGATTGCAAATGCTCTTGCAATTTAAGTCTAAATGGCTTAACTACATAGTCACCAGATTCATCATAGGTTCTACGAGCTAATGCATCACCAATTGCTGAATAGATATCAGTATTTCCACCAGTAAGAATTGAATTCTTAGAAATACGTGTAAGTTCCATAAACACTTCAGAAGATATATCTTCTGGCACTAATGGCTTTGTGTTTAGAGTTAAAGCAATTGTATAACGATCAGCACCTGGTGCAGCAAAGTTATATGAGCCATTTGCTGGATCTAATAGTGTTGCATCATCTTCTGAAGTTAAGATATTTTCTGTAATATCAAATCCTGCAATTGCTGTTACAACATTTGTATATTTTGAAATTACTTTTGTTTGTTGAGGAAAGTGTACAAAATGTCCTTTTACATAGGCAATACCAGAAGTGACAGTAAATGCAGCACCAATATTACATGCGGCAGTAAGTGCAGTCTTGGCTTTTTGATTATAAAAGGTATTAATCAATACTTCGTCATCAGCAAAAGTTTTTGTTAAGCCGTCAGTACCAGAGTTTAAGTACTTAACGAAAATTGTAGGTGGATCTCCTTCAGCATTTGCAGTCGCAAACCCTACAACTTTTGCTTCAACTCCAGTTGTTTGACCTGTAACAATATCACCAACTAAAGGTGTACCAACTTCTGATGCTAGATATGTAGTAGAATTAGCATCAGTATATGAGGCTTGTAGTTTAACTGATTGGTAGTTTGTATCAAGTGATCTTTCACCACCAAGTATAACTACACCATCTTTGAGAATATGATCGCCTAAAGACTTGATTTGATTCTGCAAAGCAGATTGCATTTGCGTCAATTCACGAGCTTGGACTGCAACACCTGGCTTGAATAAGATTTTTAGAAAACCTTTGTCCGCACTAAAATCGTCGTAGTAAGGATCTGTATTAAAATTGATTGCCATATTTGTCTTACTCTATTTCTCTAGGTTAATTCAATTAAAGGTATTTATATTAGAACTTGATATATGTTCTAAATATAACCGTTTGTTCTTCTGAAGAATAAAACGCAGTTCTATTATCAATAAACAGAACTTCGCCTGAAAACTTATTAATGTCTGGTTCAGTAATGTCAGTAATGGTAAAGCTATTTGATCCTGCAGCATTAAAGAACTCATCGCCAATTTCAGGAATAGATCCATTTCTGCTAATCACTAAGATTTTATTTGTAACAGACGTAATTGTTAATAAAGACTTTGTACTATCAGATGTTGCAATAATACCATCAGGCGCAAAATCAGTTGGGTTTATAGTTCCTTCAAGTAAATAACATGCTGATGCTGATGCACCGGTATATTTTCTAATCTGATTAAAATATTCTAGGTCTTTAATAATACCAAATTGTCTATATTGATTATTTTCAACTAATAAACCTTGGTTAAACTCATTTGCAAAAGAAATATAAAAACAAAGAGTGTCAGCCATTAGTTCGCGTGGAGCGTTAAAGCCATGACCACCGCTTGGTGAAACAATAACTCTTGCTGTTGCTGGCAAAGCTCCTGGTGCTGATGGAGCCGACATTGTAACCGTAGCATAGCTATAACCAGATCCAGCATTTGTAATGGTAATACCATTTACAGCACCAGTAACATCGATCGTAGCAACTGCAGTAGCGCCAGTTCCATTACCCGAAATTGTTACAGTTGGTGCTGTTGTATAACCTGCACTTGGAGTTGTAACTAAAATATGACTTAGCGCGCCATTAACAGTAAGAGACTCAACGTCTGCTTGAAGTGTATCTAGTGTTCCGGGATCTGATAGTAGTAATGTAACGCTTGCACCAGTTCCTGGTTCAGCAGCGCCATCTTGAATATTTAGATATGCTTCGGTATAACCTGTACCACCATCGTTAATTACAACGCCGACAACTTCGCCATCCTCAATTACAATATCAATATCTGCACCGGTGCCATCACCTGTTACAGTAGTAGTTGTTTCAGATGCTATGTAGCCACTTCCACCATCGTTAATAATAAAATCAGTAATTACACCTTCGGAATAATATTGATTTTTTACTTTTTTAGTAACCGGCATTTGCGATGTTGATAGAAACTTATTACGCAATGCAAGTGGAATATAATACATGAACTTCCATATGTAACCATCAGAGGTTAAGAATGGATCAATGTCAACACCTGTTGGTTTTTGAGTAGATGGCTGTCCGTTATTATTAAATAAACATTTGTATACGTTAAAGTCATCTGTTAAGACATAATAATCATATGTAAGAAAGTCACCTTCAAATGCACTATCATAAGTATCGTATGTTACGCCAGATGCCCAATCAATTCTACGTGTCGTAAATGATACGTCTTGAAGTTGAATTTGTTTTGTCGCTACAATATTGTTACGTGAGTTATTTTCGTAATCAATGTTGTTGAATGGACGTGGAACAGTAGATTCGCTAATATATGGCAAAACACTACCAAGATAGTAGTGATATATCGCTGTTTTATTTTGAATCTTCTCATAGATGGACTCAGCCATCGTATGGTGGAAGTTTGGTCTTACTACTGACGTCATTGTTTATTCACACTTTGTTAGATTAAGAAAGAGTAACGGTCCAAGTAATTGTCATACTATCGTCTGTTGCTTTATTGATAACATCAAACACAGTACGGCATAACATAGTTCCAGCTGAAGATGCATTAAAGATACCAGCTTCAGTAAGAGCACCAGTGCCTTGACCCGCTGCATACTGAGCAGTATATGTTACTACATTATCAGCAACAACTGTATTAGTTAATAGCTGACGATTTGCTTCTGTACCAAGAGTGGTATCAGCTGCATCAGCCGCTACGGTGCCAGTACCAACAGCCATATGACTCATAGCAGCTGAACTGTCATCTTTCATACGTGATGCAATGTAAGCTCGGCCTACAGCAACCACTAGGTTTGGAATGTAAGCTTTTTCTTTTAGTTCACCATTAGGACCAAAAATATCAATTGATACTTGGCCAGTGGCTTTAACGGAATCGTTAGTTTTCATTTAAGAGTTTCTCCTAATTAAATTGAGATGTGCCGACTGCATAGTCGCTGGCGAAATAGCCAATTGAATATGATTCGTCATTAAGTTCAATTGTACCAGAGTCAATACTATTTATATCATCTGATAGCTGCTTGTTTACATTAAAAGTTAATAGTTCTAGAGAATATACAACATCAGTTAAAGATTTATCTACAGCAAATATTGGTTCATCATTAAATCCTAAACTATCGCTAATAGATTTAGTGTAATCATAAGATAAAAATTCGCTTGATGTAACACTATCACTTGTAGGTTTGTTATATCCCACAATATGAGCATCACCGGTAGTTATAAGTTCACTAACAACTTTAACAAATGTAATAACGGCTTGATCACTAGTATCAACTGCCTCTTCATAATAACGACTCTGGAAGTAACGCGTAATACTAGAGAGTTGACGACTTAAATCAAAATCGTTATTAATTTCAAACGCACCAAACGCAATCATACCAGCAGGGTGCACTGTTTGATTCAGAATATTCTTATATGCTGTAAATAATTGTCCAGACTTAATTTGATACGAATACGGTTGATAGAAAAAGTTATCTTGGAGATATATATCGTCAGACAAGAAACCTTTATTATTAATATACGATCCAGCATAAAGAGCAATTGCGCTTGAAGTAAATTTAATAATTGCTCGATCAGGAAAATCGATTTGTTCTTGATCCGGATCTGTAGATGCTATTAGATCCACACCACCTACAATATTATCTGTTGCAACAATCATATATTGTTGCGTATCGGCGTAACCACCATTGAATCGAATAAATTCAAGTTTCGTAATTGCACCAGTACTTGATATTCGCGTAACTTTAATCTTTGCAGCTAGATCAACTGATGGATCTACAATGTCAACATATTGACCGACCTTAAATCCACTTCCACCGTATATAATTTCATAATCATTAAGTGACGAGATTACAGTACCGGTAACACCTAGGTAGTTAACTATATCACCAACAGAAATTTGTGATAAGACTACTGATTTACGAATATAAATTTCATATACGTTTGATTCATTAACCTGACGAATTCTTTCAATTTCAACTGTGGTCACACCACCAGTATACGGATTTGTAAGGTTAATAATCTGCGCATATAGTGCAAAGATATCTCCTTCAGTAACTTCAATAAAGAAGCTAGTTTGCTGAACCCATCTACCATCTGATGCGACAAGAATCTTTTCTTTTGGCAGAGAAATATCAATCTCTGTATTAAACAACAGTCTAAATAAAATACGAAATGAATCTAATGAACCACGCGAATTATAGAACTGTGTAATATGTTTATAAAGATTAATCTTGTCAGCAACAATATCATTGACCATAGCTTGGCCAAGTTCTTTACGAATTAAAGCAACAAATGAATCAACGGCCGCATCTAAATCGCGATTTGCGATAATGTTATTAATAACCTGTGATGGACCACCATCTTGATTTAGATAACGGTAGTACTCTTTCAGAAATTCAATTAATGCTTCTGAGTCGTTAATTAATTGTCGAGGGATTAACCCCTCAATATTTGATGACTCAATATCGTATTGTTTAGTCATTATGAGTTATGTCTTGAGAATGTTGTGTATGAAGCAGCACCAACTGCACCCAATGTAGCAATTAAGTCAATCTCACCAGTAACTGTAATTCCAGGTGTATCGTCGCTCTCAATAGAAACTAGTTGATTAAACTTTGGAGCAATGTCATTTGATTCAGGTTCGACAAAGATTTTTACAATCGTAGATGAATCAAATTTAATTTGTGTTAATTCAATTCTGCCTTCATTCACATAAATCTTACCAGCATTTTCTAAGAGTACAGCTTTTGTAATATTGTTAATAATCTTAATTGTTCTGTTAGGTAAATCAGCAGTATCCGCAACGTCAGTAAAGACAGCGTTAGAAGATCCACCATATGTAAATTCACTTGAAGACATAACGACTTCATTACTATCAGTAATATAAATGCCGGCGCAGAATTGTAGTTTATAATCTGTAACCACACCTTGAATTGGCATTAAATGTTTGTGCATGGTTAATCTAGCATAAGAGTTTAGAATGCCAGGATCAACGTCATCAATTGCTTCTAATAATTTAGAGAAACGTAATACACCATCAAACTTTTCTAGATACTTATCATTATATTCTAGAACGGCTGTACGTACTGCAGCTTCCAATTGTGATTGAGTTCTAGTTGTTGAGTTTGGATCATACTTAAATAAAATATTACCAGTAAGGAATGTATAGTTAGGATCTACAATTTCTGCTGTAATGGATCCAATATTTCTTGTTGAAAGAAAATTATTAATTGTTTGTTTTGTAACCTGTGAAAGATACTCGCTAGCAAATGGTTTAATTGAAATATAAACCTTACCATAAACAGGAGGCTCATTAATTTCACCACCCCAGATACTTACGTCTTCAATAAAGTCATATTCTGATTTTAAGATAGTTGCATAGTCGGTTGCGGTTACAGCACGATTCTGAGATGCAAAGCTACGTGGTGCATTGAATCGAATTGAATCTATATCTTCTTTATCAGCACCGTCTTGTGTGCGAGTAAAACCAGTTGAGTTTGTGACTGAAGTAACTGTTAAACCATTCACGGTTGAGTTAATTGAGAATGACTTTGCACCGTTGCCTTCAGATCCAGCCGTTGAAACATATGCGACTTCAACAATGCTACTAGCATCAGGTCTAAATCCAATTACACCATCACCAAAGAAAATCTCGTATTCACCGTTTGCATTTTCTTGTACAAAGTATATTTTACTATCAGCTGTTAAATTAACAATATTACCATAATGAGTATATGTTGTATATACGGTTGATGCTACTGATGGACGTACACGCACTAAAAGCGTAGATGTATCAACCATCGTATCTGGAATTGTAAACTTCTGATGAACGTTATTGCCATCAACACGGAAAGTATTTGTTTTAATCGAACCCTGTTTTGCTTGGACATTAAATGTATAATCAAATAGAGCAGATTTATTTACTGTGTATGATTGATTCGTTACAAATGTATATTGAGTAGTACCAATCAAACCAGTAAAGACTGTACCCTTTGGCATTGTAATTTGTGCTGGGCCAGTATTATCACTTCTAATATAAACTCTTAAATATGCTGTTGCTGCACGTGCAGAAGATGGAATATAACCCAATGACTTTGCATGAGAAACAACATTAGATCGCCGTTGAGCAGAATCTAGAAAGGCTTCATTGGCATTCATATGAGCCAACATAGCATTGTATTGTGTATTATATGCTAGCACGTCCAATAGAATATTAATACTTGATCCATCAAAATCGTAGTCAGCAAACTTATCTTGTGTTGATAAGAATGCTTTTAGATTGTCTTTAATCTGATCAAAATCTAATTCGGTAACGTTTTTAATATTTGCCATGTTATCTAATTCTCTCTAGATATAGTTCGACGTCGACTAGTTCGCTTACGTTCTGTAATTGTACTGTTAATGATATGAACCATGCATTTTCATCTGATCGATCTTGAATCTCTAATGCTCTAATCTGAGCTCTTGGTTCATGAATCTTTAATGCTCTAACAATATTTTGTTTCATTAAAGCAACGGTAACTGGTGATACTGGTTCGAACAAGAAACCTGTAATCCCACTACCCAATCCTGGTTGAAAAGGTCTTTCACCATAATCAGTTAAAAGAATATTACGAATAGAATTCTTAATTGCAGCAATGTCTTTTACGGGCACAACATCACCAAAGTTAGGATGTGCTTTAAATCTTAGGTCTAAATCAGAGTATGGCTTTGAACGAGAAACTACTTGAGCTCTCGCAATACCTGTGTTTTTATCTGATAGAATCTCTGTACTCATAGCTTTATTTATAAACCTTTTCTTAGTTCAAGTCGATTCGTGCTGCATCAATATCAACATTACCAGAAACGGCCGTTGTTTGATTACCACCAACTGTTTCAGAAATATTGTTTGTAATCTGAACGGTTTGACTCTTCTCATAAGTCTCAGCAACTTCACCCTTTACAACCTGAGTTAAATTACCATACACGTACTCGGTCTTATTGCCAGCAACTTCTACATTATAGTTACCCTTAATAAAAGTGGTGGCATCGCCTTCGATCACAACTCGAGCTTGTCCTTTCACATTTACATAATCATCGCCAATCACCAATTCAAATCTGTCTTTTACAATCTTTGTTACCTTTGTACCATCAGGATGTACTTCATAGAAAGTACCTGAACGATGCTGTTCGCGTATACGTTGCTTATCTGCCGTATCGTCTACTTCAAACACATGACCTGATTCTGATTCGTATACATGATTAAATGGATACACTGGTTCAGATGGAGAAGATGGTTCATCAAAGAGTACTTGATCTTTGAATGTCTGCGCATCCTTACCAACTTCACCAAATCGAATATCTTCGGTATTTAGAATATGACGTGATGCGGCGCCTCGTGCTGCTTTATGTACATCACTCTCACCAAGATAGTTATCAATTGGATCATCATTCTTCTTAGGATATAATGCATTGGGATCTGAGAAACCCTTTTCAGGTAATGCTTCATTTACGTTTAATCCCGCAATTGAACCCATTACAATTGGATCTTGTGCTTCTCTTCCATCTCTAAAGAATCCTACTACCCATGAACCCTCAACTAATCCATGTGGAGTTTGTCCTACACCAGATACGCCTGAACTCGATGTTGGTAACATTACTGTTGCCCAAGGGAGTTGATCTGTAGGTAGTTTAGATAGATCATCGGTATGGAATCCAAAGCATCTGATTCGAACACGACTCAAGAATAATGGATCAGCACGGTCTTCAACAACACCGGTGAACCATACAAACTCGCTTTTCATAAAACCCGAAGACATATATTATAACTCCCTTACATTATTTAGATCGTATATGAACCGAATCACGTTTCACTTTAATTGTTGTATAATATCCATCTCCATTAAAGGTATGGACGGTTGAAACGATAAGGTATCTGCCCGAAAGCAATTTATCAACCTCACGGCCAGCACCTGGAGTAGTTTCACCACTCTTTGGAAATGCTAATTCAACGATTGATCCAGATGATAACTCTGAATCACCATGTAAACGAACTGTATGAGCAATTTGATCTAAGTTTTTATAGACCGAGTTCTTACGAGCCGTAACATATGGCATATGCTGATAAAAGTTTAGATGACCAGTGTCGGCCATTGCTAATTCGTTTGTTGCAACATAGATATTGAATGTATCCTTTAGATTTGATGGGCTTACACCTGATACATCAAAGGCTTTATTCCAAGCAATCTCAGACTTAGATCCATCAATCATCGGTGGTGGAGTATCAAACGCATTAAAGTCTATTTGTTTATAGGTCTTATTAGAGATATCAAGTGCATGCGTACGCGTAACATATGCTCCTTCTTTTAAACCTTTATAAGCCGAGAAGCCTAGATTGGAAGATACCTCTAAAATACGTCTACGTTTCTCTTCATAGTCTTCATCCGTTTGTGCTTCATTACCATAAAAGAATCCCTGTGAATATCGATCGTACTCTGTGGTTGTTACCATTGAATCATACGACGCAATCACATGTTTATTTGAATCATTAAAGACTTGATAAGCAAAGAATGGTGCACCGCTGTTCGCAACTGCTCTATTGAGTACCGTTGCGATTGCTTCTGAATATGTTACACGAGGTGGAATCCATTTAATTACACCAAGGCCTTGATTGTCTTTAACCTCAGCCGTAACACCAATCTCTTTATAAAGACTTGCTATAATCTCGGTAGGTGTACCAATCTGAGCATGCTCAACACGCTTAAATTTAGAGATAAGACCAAAGTTGCTTATACATCTAAACTTATAAACCTGTAAGTCAGGCTTAATGCGAGAATAGAGTGGCATATCAAGTACATGCCAATCATGTTGTAGTGTAATTGGCGATTTTGTTTTAGAGTTTTGCCGACGAATGATAACCGTAATTTTTTCGTTACCGGTAATATTTAAGTCTTCCATCATAGACACAGCATCATTCAAATCAATCTCAGCTATGAGTGTCTGCTGAAAGATAGATTCAGTAACAACATATGACGTCACCAACGCTGTAATATCGCGCTCTTTACCATTCGCAGAATATAACATTACCTGCATCCGATAGGATGAAGGATTTACTGCGGTGGTATTTGTTTTATGTTGACCTTGTTGTTTAGGCATTGATTACTGTCTTATATGTTTCGGCAAAGGTATCTACAATTCCAGGAGTAAGTACACGAATAGATGTATACTTATCATTCTCGTCTTCTTCGTATTGTAAGTTTGTTATTGGTATGTATGTGTTCGAATCTGATTCATTAAATGGAATACGTTCAACACGATTCCCTGATGTATCTACATAATGATGTGGTGCATTAATCTCATTAATGAAGCTAATTTTGTATTGAGAATTATTCTGAAAATTTTGACCGGTTGATTGTAAAAAAAGAGTATCTGAACTAGAAAACGTGCCATTCACATTGGTAAGATATAAATGATTTAAAGACGCGTCAATAGCATCAATAGTTGCTGTAGTACCAGAGGCAGTACCTATTATGGTAGATCCAACTTCAATCTCCTTGGCCGCAACATAATGTTCTATTAGCCCATCGAATCCTATTTTTGTTTCGGGTAATACAACAAGTCTATTATATTTGTTTTCAGCAAACTGAACTAACTGATTATAGCTCTTAGGCCAGTTATGTAATCCGGCTCGAAGGTGTTCGTTAATTAAAAAGAAAGTCCAAAAGTATTCGGGTGTTTCATACAATTCAAACGATACCTGATCTGGTCTCATACCATCTTGAATATCATATAGAATATACGCATTAGCGTTATCGATCTTATCAATATCAACTTTGATACCTCTGAATAGATCAACTACAACCTGTTTAGAATTTGGATCTTTATAATCGGTCTGATAAGATGTAAGTGGAAACTTACGAAAGAAATTAAGCATATAGATTCTCTCCGCTTATGATTTCGTTCTTGTTGAGGACCTTTGTCTCTTGGAACGTAAGAGAAATATCAACTTCAACTGGAGCGCCAGTAGCAAAATGTAAATGTGATGAGGCATTAAAGTTAGTGTTAAACGATGTAAGGAAACACTCATGAATCTTTGGATAATAAATGTTTTCAGTGCCCTGACTAGTATATAACTTAATCTCCCACTTTGCGGGATATGATAGAATATAGTTAGCAGGTCCTGGCTCGGGATACATATTATGTCTAAAGAATTGTTGAATCTCTTTAATCTCTTTTGAATCGTCGGCCGAATCAGCAATAAGTTTAAAGTTAAACACATAGCTACGAATAGACATGTTAGTAAATTGCGCAGTTGTATTTGGATTGGTTACAATACCTTTTGCTAATCCATAAGTAGAAGCAGGATCTAGTCCGGCAGTTAACCCAGCATCCTTTGCGATCTTTAGTGCTAACATTGTTTTAACGTCTGCGTTACCTTGTACTGCGTTTTGCATATTTGTAACTGCGGCCGCCAATGACTCTTCGGTATTATCACCACCAATTCCCTGAATAAGTTTAGAACCAATTGGACCCATATCAAATGTAGTGTAACCTGCACCATCTTGAAATGCAACGTTTGTTGGGTGATATAGAGAGCAGTGTCCCAATGGTTTACCACCTTTACCATACGTAAACTTCTGAGCAGTAAAGCTTACAAAGGGAGTACCAGCATTAAAAAGATTGCTAGGGTAGACTAGTGATTTCATACGTTATTTTATCCCTAATAAATAGATAAATACACAAGTATTTATATGTTATTTATAAGGCAATGTAGTGGCAAAAACTTACAAAGGAAAGTATAAGGTTAAAAAACCTGAGAAGTATATGGGTGATCCGAGTAATGTGCAATATCGATCACTATGGGAACGTCAGGTTTTTCGTTGGTGCGAGGATCGAGACGATGTGATTGGTTGGTCTTCCGAAGAAGTAGTCATACCTTATATTTGTAAGACCGATAATAAACCACATAGATACTTTATGGATTTAAAGATTAAATTCTCTAACGGTCGTATTCTATTAGTAGAGATTAAACCAAAGTCACAAACAATACCACCAAAGAAACCAGCACGTCAAACGAAGCGCTATCTGAATGAGGTCATGACGTATATTAAGAATGAATCAAAGTGGAAAGCTGCAACTAAATATGCTAACCAACGTGGATACACCTTTGAAATCTGGCATGAAGATTACTTGGCATCCCTCGGTATTAAATTACTATTAAAATCTTAGTATACCCCCTACCTCAAAGGACTCTTTAATATTATATCACAAATCAATCAATTTGTACATATAAATACTCTATATATTCAATCATAAAAGATTACGGTAATATGGCATCTTCAATTTTTCAAAAGTTAGAGCAACAGGCGTTTAGAGCAGGTGTCGCTCCACGTACTGAAGAATCACGCAAATGGTTCATGCAAAAACTAAAGAACATGCGCGTGAATCGAAGAAATACTTTATCATCTGAAGAGCTTACAAAAGTAACACGGCCTCGTATTGGTAATATGTATATGTACTTTTATGATCCAAAGACGAAGGAAACACTTCCTTATTATGATAGATTTCCTTTGGTGATTATGGTTGAACCTGCAAAGGGTGGGTTCTATGGAATTAATCTACACTACCTATCGCCAATCTTACGTGCACGTCTCTTTGATAAGCTTTTAGAGACAACAAATAACAATAAGTATGATGAATCAACTAAGATGAAAATACGATGGGAACTACTAAAATCAGTAAGTAGATTTCCGGGTGTATTACCATGTTATAAAAGATATTTGTATTCACAGATTCAACAAGTACCAGTAAAAGTATCTGCACCCGAGTGGGAGATTGCGGTATTCTTACCAACAGAACAATTTGTAAAGTCTAGCAAGCGAGTTGTTTGGTCTGACTCTAAAAAGAATTTAAGAGGTTAATGAGAAATGATTTTCACAAATCCGGTTGATGATTTAGCATCACGTATTAATCAACGTGGTGGCTTGGCTCGTTCAAACTTCTTTGCTGTTACGTTCTTTGGTCCAGCTAGTGTGAATCCCAATCAATATTTGTTAAACGCACTACTTGAATCAGCATCGATTCCTGGTCGTTCCATCTCAACATTTGAGCATGGTACAACAACACAGCCAATTAAATATCCATATTCGTTTATTAATGATGATGTCACTCTTACATTCCTTGTAACGAACGATTTCTATATGAAGAACATCTTTGATAAGTGGATGAAACATATAGTGGATGACGAAACAGGTAAGATCTATTATCGTAAAGACTATGTGAGTGATGTGACAATCACCGTATTGGATTTAGATGCTGATATGATTTATAAATGTACTCTACAAGATGCGTATCCAATTACGATGAATGCCATTGAGTTATCAAACGCAAATGAAAATGGTTTAATTCGTATAAGTGTTACATTAACATATAAGAACTTTATAAGTCAATCAACATACTTCTCATTTGCTACAGCATTTGCCGATATTCTAAATGCTATTCAGATTCCAAACCCCTTCATGCCAGGATTACCATTTAATCCCTTTGGTGATATTGGTGATCAGCTGCAAACAATGTTTAAGTTTGCAAAGGGTGAAATTGCAGGTGAATATAACTCGGTCATGGCTGATGTGACAGATCAAATTCGTAAGAAGATTAATGAGTCCTTTGCTTCAATTGTAAAACCATATCAAGGTTCAGTAGGAAGTATTGTGGATCAAGTAAGTGGTAAAATAAAATCACTCTTTGGTGGCGGTGGAAATGCCACAGCATCATCAGGTGACTTTGCTAAATCATTATCGTCAGCTACAAGTGACTTTGTGGGTGGAGTAAAGTCTGTTGCAACAACTATCGTTGATAGAACATCAAGCGGTATTAAAAGTTTATTTGGTTAATTAAATTATTAAACATATAGCATGTTTATATTATAGGAGAGAAATGAAATGGCGTTACCTAAGTTAACAAGTGCAAAGTATAGTTTAGATGTACCAAGCACCGGTGAGACAATTGAATATAGACCATACCTAGTAAAAGAAGAAAAGATTCTAATGCTAGCAATGGAATCACGTGATCGTAAACAAATGATTACTGCTTTACGTGATGTAATATCTGGTTGTACCGAAGGAAAAATTAATATTGAGAAGTATACTCTCTTTGATTTAGAGTATATCTTTATTAAGTTAAGAAGTAAATCGGTTGGTGAGACTTCGAATGTTGGCGTTAAATGCCAAGATTGTAGTACTCAAAACACTGTAGAAATTAATCTAGAACAAATCGAGGTTGTTGGTACGATTGAGACTAAACCTTCGAAGGTTGAGCTTACCGATACAGTTGGCGTGATGTTAAAGTATCCCACCGTAAAGGGATTACAAAGACAGATCACTAAAGATAAACTAGACGAAGAGTCTACAATGGCAGCAATTGTTTCGGCAATTGAATCAATCTATGATGCCGATAATGTTTATCCTGCCGAGAGCGAAACACAAAAGGATCTAAGAGAGTTTGTGGAGTCATTAACAGCTGAACAGTTTAGAAAAATGACTGACTTCTTCGAAGATATGCCAAAGCTTAAACATGACATTAAATTCGAATGTAAGAGCTGTAATGCTAAGAATGAAGTAACCCTTGAGGGACTTGCTAATTTTTTCTAGTAAGTCTCTCTCATAACTCATTAGAGAATTATTATAAAACTAATTTTGCTATGATGCAGCACCATAATTATTCTTTAACTGAATTGGATAATTTAATGCCTTGGGAAAAAGACATCTATATCATGTTATTAAAACAATGGATAGACGAAGAGAATGACAGAATTAAGAATAAAAAATAGTTTTCACCATGAGAGAGACTAAACCATGCCAGTAACACCAGCAAAAGCGCTCAATGAATTAACTAAAGTTATTGAGAAGCAAAATAAAGATTTAAAGCAAAAGGAAGCAATTGACAAAGTCGATGCTGACATTACAGCTTTAGAAGAGGCTAACACCGAAAACTCTAAAGAGTTGCGTGATCTGTTTGGTAAGGTTTTAGCTGTATTGAGTAATGATGAGTCATCAGTAAAAGCTCGAAGTTTAGCCGAAAAGCAATTAGAGCAACTTCAATCGATGACTGAAACCGAAGAAGAGAACCGTGAGAAGCAAGCCGTTGCAGAAGATCAAGCCAATTGGTTAGAGAAAATTGCTGGTGGTATTGATAACTTAGCCAATTCATTCGATAAGTTTGCTGATGGTGCGAAGAAAGGTTTAGGTCTATTTGGTGCTCTTGCTGCTTTGTTCCTACTCTTTACCGATCCTGAAAAACTTTTCACAGCTGTGAAATGGGCTATTGAGAAAGTCTTTGGTATTGTAAGAATGATTGAAGCATTCTTTTCAGGTGACATGGCAACTGCCATGACTGAATTCAAAGAAAATTGGGAGGCAATTGCTTTGATAGTAGGTGGAACCTTATTGTTCTTTGGCGGTAAAATTATTCGAGTCATCAGCAGCGTGGTTCGTGGTATCAAAGGATTTTTTACGTTTATTGTTGATATTGGTAAATCAATAAAAGGTGCCTGGGACAAGATGAAGGTGATGAAGGAGAAAATTGCTAATATTGGTAAATCAGTAAAAAGTGCCGGTGGCATTATGGAGGTTATTGGTAATCTCTTTAAGAAAATATTCCTTCCATTGTTTATTATATCAACCGCTGTACAAGT
>Ga0181553_10001196_pt1 | contig 23261 bp, 19 predicted proteins | sample 011ome_17_FD_133753 | JGI IMG/M metagenome (GOLD analysis project Ga0181553, IMG submission 133753) | Coastal salt marsh microbial communities from the Groves Creek Marsh, Skidaway Island, Georgia - 011502XT metaG (megahit assembly) | ecosystem: Environmental > Aquatic > Marine > Intertidal...
ATTTATGATGATTAATATTATTATTTATGATGATTAATATTATTATTTATGATGATTAATATTATTATTTATGATGATTAATATTATTATTTATGATGATTAATATTATTATTTATGATGATTCTTCTTGGTTATAAATTGAATTATTGTCTTGTTCAGCATCTATGATATTAAAAATATTTTCATATAAATGATTCGGCAAAGGATAATTATTTTGGTTTTGAGATTGAGATTCTTCATTTTGAACAGATGAATGATTAGATTCACGACGTGTTCTTTGACGTCCATATTCACGAATATCATAACGACATACTGGACACTTCGTATTTTCCTGAAACCAATTATCTAATTCATTTTTTGAAAATAAATGTCTACAATGTTTTATTCTATAGATAACATCATTTGATTGAAATGGTCGTAATGTTATCGGACAAGTTGTATTGATAGGATTTTCCATATCTTCATAAGATCCTAATTCCGTGGCTAATGTTATTTGTTCATATGAGGGGCGAACTATTACAGGATTTAAAAAATCTGATTCATATTGATTAAAAAATTGATAGGGTCGAAATTGTTGAAGACGAATGGGAGAAGTGGAAGCAAAAGTGGTCCGTGATGTTTGAGAATGACGGGAATTATTTCTATTGATATCCGAAAAATGCGTATATTGTTGATCAAATAAAGAAGAAAGATGATTTAAATTACGTAATATTTCTATATAGGAATTATTAGATGAATTATTATTACTATGGTGACGTTGATGTGATGAATTATTTTGATTTAGAAGACTCGTTAACAATATATTATCTAATGTACGATATAATTGTTGTTCTCTAGTTTGTTGATTTTGATGGAATCGTTCATCTAATGATGATGTAGATAGAGAAGGTGTTGCACTTTCATTAGTTGATCTATTAAATATTTCTTCTTCTAATAATTTTCCAAGAATTTCTTCATTACTTTTCATTAATGATAAAATAGAATTAATTTGTGTATTTGTATTTGATACATTTTCTAAATATGAATCAATAAGTTGTGTTCTTCGATACGATCTTCGTGATGTGGTAGAAGAAGATTCAGAGGTAGACATATACTTTAGGATTCTATTTTTATATTTTTTATAATATAATTTATCTTTACATTTTTTTACATTTTTTTACATTTTTTACATTTTTCTACATTTTTTACATTTTTCTACATTTTTTACATTTTTCTACATTTTTTACATTTTTTACATTTTTCTACATTTTTTACATTTTTTACATTTTTCTAGATTATTATAAGAATTTTTATTAAGATATATAATTTTTTTTGTTACATGTTACTATGAATATAATTGATACAATAAAATTATATTATGGAAATTATATTAAAGAAAAAAAACTTCTTATTTATTCGTATTTTATTACTCTAATTATATTTTCTATTGTAGAAGCATTTGGTATTTCTTATTTATTAAATAAAATTAATCCTTCCAAAAAAGACATTAAATATTTTTATTATTTAATCATTTATTTTATTATCATAATTATTCTTAATCATATTATCAATACATTAACAAATTACATATCCTCGGATGCTACTGAAAATTCTAGAACTTATTTTCTGCAAGCCATTATTAATAAATATTCATCTTCTTATAAAGATATTAAAATTGGTGATGTAATTAACCGAATTATGAATTCCACATTAGAAATGAAATTCTTTCTTTTGGAATTAGGTACACAAACGATTCCCCAAATTATTGTGATGTTTTCTATTGTAGGGATTATATTTTTTTATATAAATAAAGGATTAGCTTTGGTATTATTTACTTGTTTACTAGTTTCTTTTTTAGTAATTTATTGGAAAGGAAATAAAATTATTCAATTAAAAGCAAATCAAGAAGAACAATTTTATGGAGTTATGGATGATTTAAATAATAAATATACTAATTTATTAAATACATATATTAATAATGAAAATGAAAATGAAAAAAGAAAAATTAAACAAAAACAAGAAACTTATGGGAAAATATGTAAACAAGCCCAATATCAAAATATATGTTTATCTACCTATTTATATAGTATATTAGCTATTTCTATCATTATATGTATGTATATGTATATTCACGGCAAAGTATTTAATTCAAAATTACTTTTTATAGTTATTATCTATTTTATTATTTATTTTATGACTTTCTTCAAAATTTTACGTATGGTTTTATCTTGTTATGGTGTCTCTTTAGGTAGCTATGATTTTTTAAAAGAATTAATTTCACATCAAGAAAAACAAAAATATAATCAAATTCAATCCGGGTCTATTCATATTATGAATTTATCTTTTGGATATAATCAAAAGAAAATTTTAAATAATGTAAATTTAAAAGTAAAAAATAAAGAAAAAATAGCTTTAATTGGAAAATCAGGATCTGGAAAAACAACTTTATCCAAATTATTAATTAATCTTCATCCATATGAAGGAAATATTTTTATAGATAATAAAAATATAAAACAAATAAATAACGCAACCTTACGTAATAATATTATTTATATCAATCAAAGAACTGTATTATTTGAAAAATCAGTAATAGAAAATATGATGTATGGAAACAATTATTCAAAGAATGATGTGATACACTTTTTAAATAAATATGATTTAACAACTATTTTTGATAATTTACCAAATGATATAAATGAAACTGTGCGTGTAAATGGTGGTAATTTATCTTTAGGTATGCAGAAAATTATTATATTAGTTCGTGGTATTTTAAAATCAAAGAATGCTTATATATTAATTATTGATGAACCATTAGCTAGCTTAGATCAGAAAACAATTGTTAAAGTATTACGCATGATTAAAAATGAATGTAAATCAAAAACATTATTAATTATTACACATGATAAAGAAATTTATCCTATTGTAGATCGAATTGTGGATTTAAATGACATAAATCATAAATAAATTACAAGAAATTTATTTTTAAATTAATAGTAAAATAATAAATTTCTAGTAATTTCTTATTTTTTAAAACTCTATTTTAAAATTAATTATTTTAAAATATTGAATAAGAATATGGATATCTTTCTTTTATTTCCCACCCAATTATTTAAATCATGGAAATTATTAAAAGATAAGCATGTTTATTTAATAGAAGATCCAATCTTTTTTACTGATTATAAATATCATAAACTGAAACTAGCTTACCATCGTGCAACAATGAAATATTATTATCAATATTTAAAAAAGAAGCATATTAAGGTAGATTACATTGATTTTCTGGATATTTCACCTGATTTTTATCAAAAATTAGCATCCCAGCAAATTTATTCTACAAGATCAGTTAAAAATACTCATAAAATAGAAATTTATCAAACTTTTGATCATAAATTACAAAAAAAATTAAATTCTTATTTTAAAAAATGTAATTTTATTATATATAATAGTCCAAATTTTCTAGTTTCTTTAGAATTTATTCGTGAAAATAAAGATAAATTTTATAAAAATGGTTCTTATAATCATGCAGAATTTTATAAACTGCAACGAAAACGTTTGGATATTTTAATTGATCCAAATGGAAGTCCAACTGGTGGTAAATGGACATTTGATGAGGAAAATCGAGAAAAAATTCCTGAAAATGAATCTATACCCAAAATGATTCAATTGTTACCAAACCGAGAATTAATAAAAATCAAAGAAGAAGCAAAAGAATATGTTCTTACACATTTTTCTAAGAATTATGGATCATTGGAAAATTTTAATTATCCCATTACACATCAAGAAACAAAAACATGGTTACATTATTTTTGTACTCAAAAATTTAAGAAATTTGGGGTTTATGAAGATGCTGAAACAATGCGAGACCCTTATTTATTTCATAGTGTATTAAGTCCAATGATGAATATTGGATTAATTACTGATAAAGAAGTATTAAATTATGTAAAAAAATATGAAAAAAAAGTACCTATATCTTCTTATGAAGGATTTATTCGTCAAATCATTGGATGGCGTAATTATGTATTAACTATTTATTTAGAAGAAAAACCTGGTTATTTGAATATAAATTTTATGAAACATACCAATAAAATGAAAGAAGATTATATCTGGTCTAAAAAAGAAACAGGTATCCTTCCATTTGATTATATTATTAAGAAAATAAATGATCATGCTTATGCACATCATATTGAAAGACTTATGTATGTGGGTAATTTATTATTTTTACTGCAAATAAATCCTAAATATGTATTCCGCTACTTTATGGAATGGACCATTGACGCGTATGATTGGGTGATGGTACCTAATGTATATTGTATGTCACAATATGCCGACGGCGGATTGATGATGAAGAAGCCTTACTTTTCATCTTATAATTATATATTGAAAATGAGTGATTATAAAAAAGGGGAGTGGTGTAATGAATGGTATTATTTATATTATAATTTAATTAATAGGCATCAACATTATTTTAAAAAAATATATGGTACTTCTCAATTAGTAAAACATTGGGAAAATAAACCAAAAAAAGAAAAAGACGAAATTAAGAAAAATGCAAAAAAAATCATAAAAAAATTATGTGTCTAATTGAAAGTAATATATTATTTTTATTTTCGTATTAAAATATAAATTGTTGTAATAGCCATTAATAAAATTAAAATAAAAATTACGGATGTAATAATAATATAAGGATACATTCTTTCAAATAAATAAGTTAAACTAGGCTCCACTAAATGTGTATTCAGTTTTTCTTTAATTTCTTTCCGTGATACTTCTTGTAATAACATATCAATAATTTGATTACATAAATCGGACTTCAATTCCATGTTTATAAAACAGATTATTTTTATGTAAATAAAACTAATTTTCAGTATAATTATAAAATATATTGTTTAATAACTTTATTTAAAACTAGACTATTATATTAAATTAATCATAAAATGAATTTGAATATATTAGATAATATACTTTATGAAAAAAAAACAAATAACTTTTATAATTTAAAAAATAAACGATCTAATAAAGCTATTAAAATTAATTTGAAGAAAGTATTATTACCATTTGGTCTTGATCAAGAATATGATCATTATTATTTAAAATTTGAATTAAATGAGAATAATAGTAATCATACTGATTTTTTAGATTTTATAAGAAAATTAGAAGAAAAAATAAAATTAGATTTTCAATGTAATGATGAAGATTTTAAACCCTTGTTAAAAAAGAGAGATGATAAACAAGAGCTACTTGTATGCCGTCTAAAGCAATTTAAGAAAAATATTCAATTACAAATTAAATTTCAAGATGAAAAAAATAACTATTTAAAAACGGCTTTTGATTTACCAAAACAATCATTCATGGATATAGAAATAGAATTGAATAATTTATGGGATTTTCGAAAACAAAGTAGTGACAATAACAAATTAGGCTTGTTAATATATGTATCTAAGGTATATGTATATGCTTAAGAAATTGCGTTTTGAATTTAAAAATAAATTATTATTTTAATGTATTAAAATGGAATATTCATTAGAGACATCAAGTTCTATGAATAATCAATTTAAATTTTCAGACTTACTATTTCATTTTGATTATAAAAATCATTTTGTACATTGTCACTATGGAAATAATAGTCAATATCAATTTCAAACATCTTTACTAAAAGTATTAAAACCGCTACATATTTCAAGCAATAAAAAAAATAAACAATCTAATAAATATATTATTATTGAAATTAATCCTGATAATGAAATACCTGCTTATAATTTATCGGAAAGTGAAATAGAAAATAATTATTTAATGGTTATTGTTAACAAACTACATGAAATTTCTCAAGAAAATATTCAGAAAAATAGTATCCAATGGTTTAATATTGAATTAGATGATTTTGATTTAGATATGAAAGTTAAGCGACCGATTGATCAACAAAAAAATATTCAATTTATTAAAATTTTAATTCATAATAATGAAGAACTACTTCAAAAAATAGAAAAATTAGAAAAAAATACATATATATCTATGGATATTCGATTTAATGGATTACGTATTTGCAGCGATCATTTGATGGAAGAATGGGAGCTAATGGATTTTACAAGTCAAGAAGATAAAGAACTACAATTAAGTGAGTATATAGAAAATAAAATGGACGTATCTAATTTACTACCATTAATTATAAACGAAAATAATTCTTATGAAAAAAATATAGAAATGAATATAGAAAAAAAGAAAGATAATCATGAAGAAGACTCTTTGGAAAAATTTCAAGATTCTGCATTAAATGAAGAAAACCAATATTCAGAAAATCAAGAAAATAATATAAATGATCTAAGGGAAAATAATTTAAAAGAATTAAATTCTAGTGAAATAAATATAGAAAATAATACTGGTCAAGATTATCATAAAGAAAAAGATACTTTAGAGGAAAATAAAGATAATGAAAAAAATAATGATATAGAAAATAAAGGATTAGATGTAGAAACATCTATTAGTTTAATTGAAGATTCATCATCTTTTAAGGAAAATTTAAATATGGATGAACATTTAGAAAATAATGTGAACATTAATGAAGAAATAGAATATGAAGATATAATTCAAGAAGTGGAAAATCAAGAAAATAGTAATTTAAAAATGGAAAATCAAAAAAAAGAGAAGGAGGGGGGGAAAAATACAAATTCAAAAAATACAAATACAAATTCAAAAAATACTAATTCAAAAAATACTAATTCAAAAAATACAAAAATAAAGAAACAGGAAGACTATGTTGAGAAAAAATCAGATATTATACAAATCAGAAAAAATAAATATATAAAAAAGAAGAAAAAGATCATAATTTGGTGATTTTATTATTTAATTTATTTTTAAAAAATTATTTATGTAATAATTTTATAAATTTTTTTGTTTGTATTAATTATAATATGGAAAATAATTCTGGTGCTGGAAGTATCTTAAAAACAATTATAATCTTAATTATAATATTTGGAATTGGATATTTTATTTATCACCTTTATAATAAAAATATTCAGACTAACACCGACTCTGGAGAAAATATGCCCATGAATATGAAAGAAAACATGACAACTAATGATATGGAAGAAGAACACTCTTCTCACATGATGCATTCAGAAGATGCTGAACATCAAGATTCAGAAATGGAGAATATGCAAAATGTAAATGAACACTTTACACAAGGTGAAAATTCTATGGATTATTATAGTATGGATAAAAAATTTGAAAATCAACGCAATGAAACAAATTTTCCCAAAGAACAATTAACTGCTGAAGAATTATTGCCTTCAGATAATTCTACTTTATGGGCTCAAGTAAATCCTGCTGGAGAAGGTTCTTTAAAAGATAGAAATTTCTTACAATCTGGATATCATATTGGTATTAATACTGTTGGTCAAACTTTACGTAATGCTAACCAACAATTACGTTCTGAACCTCCTAATCCACAAGTTAAAGTATCTCCATGGCTTCAAAGTACTATTGAACCTGATGTGGGTAGAAAACCTATGGAAATAGGTGGTTGTGCTTAAATTTAACCCTATTTATTTTATTTCATAATACAACATGAGTAATTACTATTTTATGAAAAAAATTTTCATAAAATATGAAAATATAATTAATATTTTATACTATTTAGATTAAAAAATAATTTTGATTTAATAATTTTTTTTGGGTTACATGGTGTAAACATAAATTATTATCATTTATTTTTTATAATAATCATTTTAGAAATATATAATAATGTAAATTATTATATATTAATGATTCCTTAAATAATAATAATAATTATTCAATGAATTGTTCTTATTTATTTGATATAAAATCAAAAAAATTTAAAAAAGTTAATCACTTGCGTTAGAGAACCATTTGCCTTCTCTGACTTCAGCAGCAATGGGTTTTAAGTATCTTTGGGGCATTTGAGCACCAGATACGGCACCAACTTGATTAACTACAGAAGCTAATGCACCTTTGATACCTGTTAAATCGAATACACCTTGAATAAAGGCAATAACAATACCGATTAGAAGTTGAAGGATGACGAATCCAACATATAATTCCCATAATCTTAAATCACCAACTTTTCTGTCTAAATATAAAGAACCTCCGTTTGCCATTTTATTATATTAATAATATAGAAAAAAATTTTGCAATAAATCTAAAAATTATTCGGAAATTAAATGGATTAAAATTTCAAAATTGCTTATTTTAAATTTCCTAGTTTTTTATTTTTATTTTTTCTAATTTTTAATAATTTCTAAGATTTTAAAATTCATTAATTTTCTAATTTTCTTAATTTAAATTCTTAAATTTAAATTCAGAATGATGTAAATAATCTTATTTATTTTTCAATAAATATATTTCATTTTCTAATTTATTAACTCTTTCTTCTAATACTTTTAAATATTTATTCTTTAAAAATTGATCATTTAATATCATCTCTTCACAATCAAAGAAAATTTCCTTAGATTTAATATGAAATTTTTCTATATTATATTTTTCATTTATTTTATTCCCAATACCAATACAATTTTCTTCTACATTTTCTGAAAAATAAGAAATAGCATTTTTTCCTAATGTGCTTCCATAAAAAGCCATACTATTGGAATCAAATGTTTTTGCCTGATTTCCTATAGAAATAGAGTTATCTTTATAACATATTCCTCCACCAATACTCAAAGAATTATTTTTCAAACAATGACTTTGTTCACCAATACATAAAGATTTTAAAAATATAAGGCTATCATTATGTTCTTTATTAATTTTCATTACATCATTTTGGTCCCATTTAATATTTACATTTATTTGTCCAGGTTCTCCTTTTTCACCCTTGGTGCCTTGTTGCCCTTGAGGCCCTTTTGGTAATGTGTTTTCAGTATTTAATTCATAAACATGCTTTCCATTTTGTAAAGTAAATTTTAATTTATGATCAGGTTCAATATTAATTTTTCTCACAATAGTCAAATCTCCTTTATCACCTTGTGGACCTTGAGGACCTCTTGGACCTATAAGACCTTTAATATTTAATTTTGTTGAAGTAATTAATTCTTGAAAATAATATAATTCAATTTCATTTTTTTCTTTATTGTATTTCATTTCGAAGTTATTTTTATCCAATGAGGATTTATTTATTTTCTTCTCTAAATTCTCTAATAAATCTTGATGAAGAGAAGAAGAAGAATGATCTTTTTCCAATTGATTCATTTTATGGTTTAATTTAGAAGAAATATTACCCATTGTTTGATTGAAAATTTCTGTTAATAATTTTACTTTTTCTTCAAAATTCACATTCACTTTTTTAAATATATTATTTTCCATGGAATGGATACGTTTTTCATTTTCTAGAATGGTTTCTTTGATTTGTTCAAGTTCCTTTAAAACTTGTTTACTTTCTTCTAAATATTCATAAACTTGATTTAAATCACTTTTAATTTTCTTTGATATTTTATGGTAGGTATTTTCTTCTTTAAAAAATATTTTTAGAAAATCTTCTATTTTATTATTTAATTCCACATTATTATTTTGTATTTGTTTATTGACATTGTCATAAATTTGACTATGTAAAGTTTGATTGACATCTTCTTTTAATTTCTTTTCAAAATGTACAAAAAATAATTCGATTTTTTCTTGAATAATTGAATCAAAATTATTTATTTGAGAAGATGATTGATAATCAATTTGTTTATAAACATCGTTCTTAATTGTTTTTAATGAGGTATCTACTTTTTCCTGAATTTTTGTTTCTAATTCTTTCTGAACTTCTTTTTGCATTTCTTTCTTTTTTTCTTCAATAATTTTATTAGCTTTTTTCTCACATTGAATAATAATATTATGTTTTTCATGTTTATGATAAATATCAATTAAATATAGAATTTGATCATTAATTAAATTTTCAAAATATTTATTTAAAATTTCAAATGTTTTTTCTTTTTTCTTATCTTCATTTTCAAAATATTGCTTAGCAAAAGTATCATTTAAATTTTTAATAAATCGATTAATATCATTCAAAATCTCTTTTTGATAATAAATATCAATGTATTCTAATAAAAAAGTAGACTTATTAATTAAAAATAAAAAATTCAAATCGTTGGATTTAAGTTTATCCATGAATACTAATACTAATAGATATAATTTTATGATAATTTAATAAAATTATAAATTAAATAATTTAAAAATTTAATAGATAGAATAAATATATTTAATTTTAAATATAGTTATAATAAATGACAAAAGAAGATATAATCTATGGAAGAAAAACATGGGGTCCAATTTTATGGCATTTATACCATACATTTGCCATTCATTTAGTCACTAAAAAAGACGTGGAATATTTTGCCCTGTTGAATAATTGCTTTGGATATGTATTACCATGTGAAGAATGTAAAATACATTACAATTTTATTACTGAAAAAATTTATACATTTGATGATACAATGAATCCTAAAGATGCTTTTTATTATACATATAAAATTCATGAAATGGTCAATGAATCTTTAGATAAAAATAATATACCTTATGAAAAAGCTTATCAAATTCATAAGCCTATTCAAAATGAAGAATGTTTATTTATTGTCAAAACAATATATCATAATTTAGAATATCGACAATTATCACTCTTTGAGTTCGATAAAATTATACATTTTTTTATTGCTTTTTGTGAAATTTATCCAGATCCTATTATTCGAAAGCATTTAAAAAAACTCGTAAATTCTACAGTATTTCAAGAAGGTCGTCGTCCTTTAAAATTTAAACAATTTATATTTGAACATTTTTTAACTTTATCTATTTCATCATATTAATTTAGTTTGTTGTATATTTTTATAAATTCATATTAATAAAATAGCGTAAATTTTCAATGGAGACTTCGTAAGGATATTCTCTAAGTATTCCTTTAGAATCAATATATTTTATTGTTGGTATTTGTTCTATTTTTAATTTTTGTGCTAGTTTATCATTCTTATTTTTTACATCTTCAATATTGACTGCACCAATTGGAAAAATATATAAATTATCTTGTGCTAAATTTATAAACTCCGAAGATAATTCAACACAATGTTTACACCAAGGAGCATAAAAAATAATTATGCCTTTATAATTATCATTATCATTATTATTATCAAAAAACTTATTTTTTACTTGAATAGAAGATTTCTTTATTTGAAAATCTTTATATTTCAATTCTATAATTCCAGTTTCTTCACCATAAATATTTTTAAAATTTATTAAATTGTTTTTATTCATATTATTTATATATATTAATAATATATATTATGGATAAGAATAATTCTTATTTAATCATTTCCATTATTTTAGGATTTTTGATTACTTTATTTTATATTCATCAGTTTGATATAGTATTTTTAGGAAATTTTATTCTTATTTCTTTCATTATTTACATTCTCTTTTATTTTTTAGGAAATAAAGAAGCAGTAAATAAAGAAATGTTTCAAAATGCTGAAAATAATGAAGAAATTGATTTTGAAGAAGGTAAAGATTATAAAGAACAGAAATTTTATCTATATGTTTTAAATAATGGTAATAAAGAATATTTAACAAAGGATCATAGTACTGATAAAATTATATTAGGTAATGATACATCAAATGCTTTATTATTTGATAATCAATTTAGTAAAGATAAAAAATATTACCATGTTTTAAATGCACCTCCTCATCAATCTATTCGATTTTTTGGAGAAGTTGATTTTTATAGCACAATAGATGAAAATACCACACCTGATACTATTTATAACCAATTATTGCCGAATGATGGCAGTAATACTATTGAAGGAAATAATGAAAAAATAGGCTCTTATTATATATATCCTGATAATTCAGAACTTAAGGAAATCTATAAAGAATTCTTACCTTCCGAAAGACTCGAAGAAGAAGTAGATTATGAAGAAGGCACAGATTATGAAGAAGAAACACATATGTTTGACGAAGAAGAAGCAATTCCACACATGCAAGAATCAGAATATATGGATGAAGAAATCATGAAAGAAGAAACATTTACTGAACAAATGGAAGAACAAGAAGAGCATATTCGTCAAGCCCAAGAAATGGAAGAATTACAAGAAGAAATGACACATCATATGGAAGAAGAAGAAGAAATGCGTGATCAAATACGTAAGAAAACAAAGGATAAAGGAGTATTGGATAAAATTATGGAAAATATTAATAATATTAAAACAGGAATCAATAGTGGTATAGGATTAGGTATTTCTCCTGTAAATATTAATTTATCATGCGGAGGGAATGGACCATCACATGGAGGAGGTAATGGACATGTTCCACAGAAACCACTATCTCCTAAAAAATGCACAAGTGGAAATTCTTCCCGCATTTATAATAATGCAGACTGGATTTATAACAAGCCTTATTGGAAAAACCAAGATGAATCTTATAATTATAATGATAATGAAGAAAGTCAAAAACTAGAACCATGTTCAAAAGATCCTAATAGTGGTGATTATTTACTTCCTTGTATTCAGCCTGAAGCAAATAAAATTCCACAAACACTAAATAATTTAATGAATTCTAAGAAACCAAAGCAAGGAGAAGTTTGTCCATTGGAAGTAAATATGCCTTGGTCGAATTATAAAACAGGCGATGATAAAGAAAGTGACAATTTACTGGAAGGATATAGTTTTTAAATAAATAAAATTATTAAATAATATTTAATATAAATTATAAATAATATTTAATATAAATTATAAATATTATTTTACTTTAGAAAAACAAAATATAAACGATTAAATAAGTATATATTTATATTAAAAATTCATGAATAGCAATTTATTTTACATAAAGATATTTTTATAAAAAAGATAATCATCTTTAATTTACAGAAATTTAATCAAAATCAAATTATGATTTCATTTATTAAAATAAATTAACTTCTAATATTTAGATTAAAATAAATATTTTTTATTTATATATTTTATAGATAAATGAATTCAAATACATTTACCCTTTTTTTATTTATACTAATTATTATTTGTGCAATTTACTATTTAGTCATGATTAACAATAAAGAAAATTCTTGTATTGAAAAATTCAGTCAAACCAATTCATTATCTACCATGTATCAACAAACCATCGATGATAATGAATTTCAACATAAATATAGAAAAAATGAATATAACCAATATTATAAAGAAGAAAATGGATCCTTTACGGAATCATTATTAGAAAGTATGTGGAATGGAAATTGGAATGATGGTGAAAACCCGCCTTCTGTATTTGCTTCTTTTCTTGAATTGAATGATCAAATTATTTTTAGTTTATCAAAGCAATCTTTTCCATTAGTAGATGAGAATATTGGTGCAAATACTGAGAATGAAAAATGTTTAAACAATACTTTTGTTGGTATAGGTCATTTAAATAGTAAAAAAAATATGTTTGTCCTTAAGAAAATTTTATGTAAATTAGACGATAGTACAGATAAAATTTTTATTAACAATTTAAATCTAAACGTCGATGAATTAATAGGTACTGCAACATTAGATGGAATTACTTTAAAAGATGGTAATAATGAACATAATTTAATTCTAAATATTAAAAAAAGTTTGCATGAATATGATAATTATTCTTCTTATTTACAATTATCATCTTTTGTCAATCCCATTCCTGTTCTAAAAAGTGATTTTGATGCAGATTTAGATGTTTGTGCAAATTCTACTTTTGATGATCATGATCGAGGTTCTTTACAAAGATGTTATATAAAGAATAATGGATTAGCCATTCCTCCCAATGATGGTTTTAATACTTATGGTACAGGATGTAGTCTTCCCGGTCAAATTTCGCAAGAATCTTATACAGATACTGAAGGAAATACAAAATCATATCCTGTTTGTGCCAGCGATACTAAAGAAACATGTTGGATATCTGAAACTAATAGAAATAGTGTTGGTAGTTTTACAGAATGTGATACACAATTTGAGATTAATCGTAAATTTAGTACAGGTCTTACACAAGGATTTACAAATTCTTTAGGCTGTGACTATTTACAAAATTTTAATCAAGGAATGTATAATTGTTGTATACTTTTATATGTCAATGATCTACATAGTGTAGAATCATTAAGTTATGAATATTTTGGACAAGGTGGTGGTAAAAGTAATTTAACCATGCAGAATGATATTTCATCTATAATTATAGAACCTTTGTTAAAGAAATATAAAGGCTATATTACTGGTTCAAATACAGATAATAGTCAATTACAACAAGCCTTAAGTTTAACGAATTGTTTTTCTACAAAGGATAGTATTACTACCTATTCAGAGTTATTACAAAATTGTAAAACAACATTAATTACTGAATTTGAATCTAAATCGAACGATAATCAGTCGATGAAAAATGTTAAAAATTATAAACTACCCATGGTATGGAGTATTAATAAAGTGTCAAATGCCAATTATACCCCTTGTACTTTTTCCATTAGTAGTTCTAAGTTATATACGAAAGAAAGTCAATGGCAAAAATTTGCTGAATTTGATCCTAACCACAATAAAACGAAAATGAGCCTATATGAAGGAGGAACAAATCAAGTCATTAATTTAGAAAATGCAACTATTTTAACAGAATCTAAAGACTCTACATCAAGTAGTTCTGGTATAAATACAAATCATATTTTAGTTTCTGGAAATTTAAAAACATCCAACCCTAAGAAATTTTTAATTCCAAGTAAAGTAAAAAGTGGATTTTATCATGATTCATCTATTATTAATCTTAAAAATTCTCCCAATGATAATGGTAAATGGATTATGTTTGGTTTTCATTTGATGAATATACAAAATTTAAAAAAAACATTAGAAGCAATTCAAGCAAAATTATAATTAAAAAAATTTAAAAAAATTTATAAAATAAAAATATGCAAAAGAAATTTAAGATTATTTATTTGAAATTCTTTTTATTTTTTTCATAGTTTATAGTATAGTTATTATGAAAAATATCACTTTATTTATTTTATTATTATGTATTATTTTTATTTACGGAATTATTTTTTCCATTAAAAATAGACAAACAAAAATTATTGTTGAAAATTTTCAAGAGCAAGAGAAAAATTTTATGAATCATACATTAAAAGAATTAAATAAAATTTCGGAAAAAAATATTTATCAATCTCGTATGAAAACATTCACCACTGGTTTTTGGACAACGAATGAATCTTATATGAATGGCACTAATGTACAAAATACAATGTATATTACTTTAGATGATGATGCTAACCGTTATGTGACAATTTTTAATAAAAAATATCCTATTAATTTTGTTGGTAATGGTGTTATTATTACAGGTACTGTTGATGGATCCAACTTATTAATTAATTTTAAGAAATTTACAGATAATAATGATATGAAACAACCTTTTACTCAAATTACTGGATTACCACGTGGTGTTATTTATGTACAAGGTGATAATGAACAAGTTTTTTTGACTTACAAATTATTAAACGACACACAATTAGATGAAAATCAAAATGAATTAAAACGTATTATTGAAAATAAAATATTTACTTATGAACCCCCAGTACTTAATTATGATATAAAAACCTATAAAATACTAACAACAAATTATCGTTATCCTGATAATATGATTACTTTTACTAATAGTGCAATACCACTAAAAAATATAGCAAAAAGACGTATTGATAAAATTAAAAATAATATGGGTGGTAAATTTATGTTTGCTTATAAACGTATGTATATGGGCACTAATGGCGAAGTCGTTCATACACAACTCAGTCAACGTTATTCATTGCCAGCTTTTAATTCGAAAGGTCTGCATAATCAAATAAAAATTGGAAAAGCACAAGAAGAATTATTACTAAATGGAATTACCAATAGTTTCCAATTATTTGGAACATTGGTCTATTACTTTTATATTATAAAAGATACACAAACATTTTCACTGGGTAATCAGCCAAAAATTACTAGTCATGATCAGTGTACTAAAGAAGGAGGAAACGCATATAACTATTGTAAATCAAGTGGTGTTCATTATTGTTGTGGTGCTTGTAATGGAGTAGCTACATGTGGTTCAAATGGAGGGTTAAAGTATTGTGCTTGTGAATCATTGAATGATATGAGTAAAAATAAGCTACAATTATCGGGTGGTATTGAAAGTGCTTTTTCTGATACTATTCGTTATCCTAATTTATCAGAGGTGGTCAATAGTTCATCTAATGAATATGGAGCATGGCCTTTATTTTTTCCAACGGATGATTTAAATAAAACATACACATTCACTGTATGGAATCAAAATTTAGTAGTGTAATCAATTGTCATCATAAAAATAATTATTATTATAAAAATAATTATTATTATAAGAATTTTTAAATAACTTTTTTCTTTCAAAAATATATCTTATTTATTATTAGATATATGGATAAATTAATTTTATTATTTATCATTTTATTAATCATTCTATTTTTCATTTACTTGTATATTCAACAGATCCGACAAGTAAAAGAGAAAGAAGGATTCTTAAATCCAAAAAGAAAGAAAGAATCCATTATTTCATCAAATGATACAGATTCTAGTTCTTCTTATGAAAGTAAAAATAATCTTATTGAAAATGGTAATTTCCAATATGGAAAGCAAACACCTAATTTTGTAAATCAAAATGGATATAACAAAATAATATCCTTAGAAAATCCAGATAAATCTACTTTTGTTTTAGAACAACGTAATGATCAAGCTGAAACTTTATATGAAATTCGCGCTCCATCTGAAATAAATAGTGCTTACTTATTTTATTTTTGGATTCAATTAGATCCGCAAAGTTCCATCGAAGCTATGAATATAGAAAAATATATTCAAATTCGAATTCCCCAAAGTGATTTTAACAATTATTTACCTAAAATTACTTATAATATTATTAAAACTGTGTCTATAGGTAATCAAACGTCTAAGAAAAACGCATGGTATTTATTTAAAGTTCAATTTCATACCCAAAAAAATATTCAAGAACAAATGTATATTTCCTTTATTTTAAACCAAGCCAATCGCAATATTAAATATGTATATTTAACTGGATTATCTTTATATCGTGTTTTAAATGATGCCCAAAATTTTATTTTTAATAAAAAATTAATTTGTTACGCAGATGCTTCAACTTATGAAAGTCATAATACCATATTCCGTGACCTAAGTGGACAAGGAAATGACTTATATTTTTCAAATATTCCTTCCGGAAGCATGGCTAACGGATATATTGAACTAGATAATACAAAAATTATGGGATTCTCAGGCAATAAAATTAATAATGAAGCATTTACCATATTTATGATGATTAATCAACAAAATGATATGCCTAAAGTAAATTCAATTATAGAACAATCTTTTGACAATGATGTATCAATACCAAATAATAAAATTAATTCTCAAAAAAATACCAATATTTATGAAAAAATACTCTTGAGTTTCCCTGGAAATAATAAGTATTCCTTTGAAATTGCTATTTATGAAGATTATTTATATGTTTTAAATGATAAAGTAAAAGTAAAATCTTCGGAAAAACTTAATTATTATAATAAAGCTTCCTTATGCATTATCTACGAAAATGGTACATTAAATATTTTTAATGATGGGATGAATATATTGAGTACAACCATAGATAAAATCTATTTTAACAGTGATCGATTTTCCATCAATAAAAATAAAAATATTGATATGTATCTCTATGCATTCTTAATTTATAATAAAGTCGTTTCTTCTTCTGAATTAAGGGAAGTTCGCGATTATTTTATTACCAATCAGAACAAACAATCTTCTAAATTACCTAATATATTAGATCATAGCTTTGATAACGTTTTTCAGCAAACAAATAATCCAAATCCATTGATAAAACCTTTTGAAGATTTAAATATGAATGAACAAGTATATATTGACGGATTTCAGAATAAATGTAATAATCAAAGTAATGCACTTAAAAATGTATGCATTGATAATTGTAATAATTTATGTAAACAATATTTGACAGGTGAAAATCCTAGTTTAGAAAAATATACCAAATGTATTGAAAATTGTAAATATGTATTACCTGAATGTAATACTTATTGTGCAGATGAAAAAAATAAATCATCATTATATTGTCGTGAAGAAGAAGATCCAAATAAAATTATTTGTCCTCGGGTTTATAAGAAAAATGGTAATTATTATGTTTATATTCCTCCCAATAGTTATTATTCCAATGTATTTACTGGTACAAAATCATTTGGATCGAATATAGATAAAGCACGTTATATTTATTCTCAGAATTTTCCAAAATGTTTACTTCCTGATGAATTATATAGAAAAAAAAGAAATCAAGGGGATGATTCTTCTTCCAAAAATGATAATTGTCCTTACACAATTAATGAATTAAATCCTTGTAATATTAGTCAATGCGTGGATGTAAATTGGAATGTAGATGATTATCATAAATTAAAAATGAATGATAAATGTAAAAAAGCAGTGTCTAATTATTGTCATTTACATTATGACTATGATGAAAATTGTATGTGCTGGGATCCTAAATATAAAAATGATGAAAAATGTATAAAACTAAGAAAGTTTTTTGAAAATCCAAAAGACTATTGTTTACCCGGAAGTTATAATATTGAAGAACATCCCGATTTTAAAAAATATATTAAGAAAGATAAAATACCATGTTGGGGATGTACTATTAAAAATTAATTTTTATTTTTTTATGAATATTTTTATATATATTTTATATATAGAGATGAATGATATTTTAATATGGTTTCTCATTTTTCTAATAGTATTAATTATGTTAGGAGTATATTTAAGTCAAAATACTCCTTTGAATTTAAATGAAAAAGAAAATATATTAAAAAAAAAAATAATAGAAAATTTTAATCCTTCTGTTTCATCTTCAACCCAACAAACAAAGGGAGCATCTCAATTATATAAATGGGGATTGCCTCAAAATCAACCTCCATCGCCTAAAAAGGAATGTAAGCAACCCGATACTATTCCTCCTTTTACACCTTTCCCAATTCCTAAATCAGAAGAATGTAAAAAAGATCCATGTGATGATGAAGAAAAACATGCACAATATCCTTCTTGTTATAGTAGTGATATTACAAAAAATAAAGATATTGATAAATATGTTTTAAAAAGTAGTATTCCTCCCTGTCCGGATGTAAGTAAATATGCTACTAAAAATATGATCCAATCTTGTCCTGATATCAATAAATATATTTTGAAGAGTGAAATTCCTGCTTGTCCAAAAGTAGATATGTCTCAATACATACTCAAAAGTGAAATAAAATCTTGCCCTAAATGTCCAGTTTGTCCCGTATGCCCTATTTGTCCAGTTTGCCCCCCTGCTAAAAAATGTAAAACTATTCGTAATTATAAGATTATTGATCATCCTGATTTTAAAAATTACATCAATAAAAAAGATATTGATGATTATTGTGAGTATGGAAAAAAGAAATCAAAAGAAGAAATTGAACGTGAAGAATTAAAAAAAAAGTGTAAGATTATTCAAGAAGAAATGCAGGAAGAGATGAATAATAATATACCAAATAATCAAGATGATTATGATAAAATGATTGACGATCGATTTAATAAAAAAAAAGTAAAACCATTTAGTAATCCAGAAGGTGTTTATGCTGGTGATAGTTTATTTGCGTCTATTTAACTATTTTTAAATCTTTACTTTAACTATATATGTATTTGTATTGATATATATATATATATATATATGTAAATAATGTATATATGATTAATAATATATATATATGTAAATATTGTATATATGATTAAATATATATATATGTAAATAATGTATATATGATTAAATATATATATATCAATACAAATATATATGAAATATAAAATAAAAATAAAAATAAAAATATAAAAATAAAAATAAAAATATAAAAATAAAAATATAAAAATAAAAATATAAAAATAAAAATATAAAAATAAAAATATAAAAATAAAAATATAAAAATAAAAATAAAAATATAAAAATAAAAATATAAAATATAAAAATTTAAATTATCATTTTTGATAATTTATTCTTTGAAAATGAATAGTATTCATTATCGATTACTTATCTATTTATAATTTTATTATTTCATAAAATTTTCTGACTGAAAGCGATATAATTTAGCTAAATTCTCATCATGTTTTTTCAAATGATTAAATTCAAATAAGGATACTTTATTATTTTTCGTCTCAACTTTGAAAAATTTATTTTCATTATAACTTATGGGTGCTTTTATTGCTTTTTTTAATTGTAAAATGTCGTCTACTTTTTTATCATTAATTTTTTCTATAATTGCCCCTTTTTTCAAGTTATTTAATATATCCGCCATGGAATTCGGAAAAACAAAAGAACAAATAAGTATTTTTTTACGTAATTCATCTTTATCTAATTCCATGAAGATTTCTAAATTGCTTTGAATATGATTCAATGTTAATTCCATAAAAATAGCACCTCCAATTATATAATAAGGAACATTTTCTAAATTTGGATAAATTCGTTTTACAGGTGGAATATACATATGTAATGTAATTTTTTTACTTATTTTTTTATTCTGATGATATAAAACAAGGGGAATTTTTTGATCTTTCTGGTAAGTATTTAAAATATTATTTAAATGTACCTTTTCACCAAGCCATCGAAAATTTGTATATCCGTAATTATCTATCGAATATTTATCAAACTTGACTAAAATTGAATTTTCAGGAATTTTTAATTGATCCAAAATAGAATCTTTAAAGATTTTGGAAATGTAAATCCCTTCTTTTTCTTTTTTATTTGTCATTAATTTAACAATATTTTCATTTGTATTATTTAATATAACTTCCAATGCCGGACGATAAATAATTTTATTTTTTAATTCTTTAGGATGATTAATGCTATGAAAACAATGAATCGGTACAGCATAACCAATATTGGAAACATCAGTTCCAACTAGTTTCCGAGAATTTATCCCAATGACTTTATCTTTATAAAATAAGGGTCCTCCTGAATTACCAGGATTAATTGCTGTATCGGTTTGAATGAGACCATCTTGATGACCACTAATAATCCCATCAGAATATTTGATATTATTGACATTAATTCTGGAAAAGTTCTTCGGAAATCCAACAGCAAATACTTTATCACTCGAGTTTAATTTTAAAGAATCACCTAATTTTAAGTAATGTTGATTTATTAAATCATCAGTTTGTATTAAGGCTAAATCAAACTCAGGACAAATAGAAATAATATGGCACAGATATTTTTTACTTGAAACATTGGGTACTTCAATATAGATATTTTTAGCAGCATCTACAACATGAGCACATGTTAAAATTAATCCCTTATTATTAATAAAAAAACCGGTACCTTGGCCTTTTTGTGGCGTTTCTAATTCATAAGGAATATTAATATTTATTTCAATTACTTCTGCAGTAATACGGACAATTGATTTATTAATATATTTCTTTAATTCTTTCGTAATCATAGTATATAGTTATATATATACTATATTATAATTAAAAAAAATAGTAGGTAAAGTAAATATAATTTTAAAATTATAATTTTAAAACTATAATTTTAAATTATAGTTTTAAAATAAAATAAAATGTTATATATTTAAACTTGATCATAAATTTTATTATTATTCATTGCTCTAGTAAAAGTATGTATTTTTTTATGTAAATTTTCTTTACTAATTTTAATTTTCTTTTTTTGAACTACCTTAGTTGCATTTTCTTTTATATCTTTTTGATCTTTATGATCATGATTTTTTTTATCTTGATAAGCTTGTTCTTTCAGTTTCTGATTCTGATTTTTTTTAATATCATTACTTGTACTTCTACTTTTACTTTTACTTGTACTTTTATTTTTATTTTTATTTTTATTTATAGTAAAATTACTTTGTTCTCTATTAATCATAGTATTCATTTTATGATGAATACTATTCTTTTTTTTATGTATTGTTTGTTCAATCGATTGATTATTATTTTTATTATATACATCCATCATATCGGAAATATCTTTTTTTTTCATGGAAGAAATAATGGATAATAAATCTATTTTCTTAAATTGATCAAACATATTTATACTTCTTTTATATTATTAATGCATATTTTATTTTTATTCTTATTTTTATTATATTTTTTGGTTATCTAAATAAAATACAATCAACTTTAAAAGTTGTTTTAAATTTACTTTTAATAATAATCCATTATAAAATATATTATATATTTCATGATTATTTTTCAATAAACTTAATTGATCTTCTACTTGACTTTTTATTTTTCCATATATATCTTGTTCCTGTTTTCCAAATAATATTTCCAGTCCATTAACACACAAAGAATAGGCAGGTATTTTTTCTAATTTAATATTTTCACCCTTTGGCCAATAATGATAATCATAATGCAGATTATATGAATGTTGATTTTTTGATTTGATCAATCCAAAATCTATATTTATTATATTATCTATTACTAATTTTTTTGATGATTCAATCATAAAGTTATCAAGTTTTATATCCAAATTATAAATTTTATGCTGATTATATAATAATAATTGAATATCAATAATACGTTTCATTATATTCAATACAATATGAATACCGTTTTTATTATTAATTAATGGGGTTTTCCAAGTATTCAATAATTTATGAATAGATACACATTCAGGCATAATCATAAAAAAACTATTTTTTTTAAATAAATGATTATCAAGAGTCAAATTAATTAGTATTACTCCAATGGTTTTCACATCAATAAAAAAATCACTTTTCGATTGCTTACTTTTAATATATTGTAAAAAGAAATTGATTTCACGATTTTCATTTTTAAAGGGTATAATCTGCGAAGATTCATCAGGTTGATTTACATCTGCATAAGAATTGCGGAATAATTTTAGCACGTAATTTTTATTAATTTCATAAATTACCCCATAAGAACCTTCCCCAATTTTTTTACGTAAATGTAATTTATATGTTTTTTGAGGAAGATATGAATTTGTTTTTGATTGTAATATAAAACATGGGACATACATTTATTGTATAATAATGGCAAATATTTTATTCAAATAAATAGGTTAAATTAATTTTTTTTTATATATTTTCATAATATAATTCATTAAATTATGGATTTTCCCAAGTTTTTTTTACTTGATTCTTATTTTATTTATATGAAAATATCCAATGAAAATTATAAATATACTTTTTTTAAATACAAAAATAACTATTATTTAGCTATTAGTTTTAAAAAACTCATACCAGAAAATTGTTCCTTCTTAATATTAACACAAAAAAATGCATC